>Ga0209998_10000442_pt1 | contig 11517 bp, 9 predicted proteins | sample EndophyteCoNSPM_FD_187576 | JGI IMG/M metagenome (GOLD analysis project Ga0209998, IMG submission 187576) | Arabidopsis thaliana rhizosphere microbial communities from the Joint Genome Institute, USA, that affect carbon cycling - Endophyte Co-N... | ecosystem: Host-associated > Plants > Roots >... | reverse complement strand
GATGAGCAGCTCGATGATCTGTGGGCAGGCGTCCGCTCCGTCGGACCGAGCGGCCACCGCTCGATGACTGTCGCTGTGCCACCTCCGGCTTTCACGGCACGCTGAAGACTCAGGCGCTGCTCGTCGGAAGGGATGAGGAGCTGGCTCGTATCGGGTCACTGCTCAAGGAGGCGGCGAAAGGATCGGGCGCCACTCTCTTCGTGGCGGGAGAAGGCGGCGTAGGAAAGACCAGGCTCCTCACGTCCGCTGCGGAATCAGCGCAGGTCTCGGGCTGGCAGGTGGTGTTCGGTCGAGCGTATGCAGTCGAAACCGGAATCCCGTACGCATTGTTCGCGGACGCCTTCATTCCCTTTCTCAAATCGCTCGAGCCATCCGCCCTTTCCGTGTTGTCCCGTGGCGGTACCGCCGAGCTTGCCTATCTCTTCCCCGTTCTCGGATCGCATGGTGATCGGCAGCGCGTCGCCGCTGGATCGGATGCATCCGAGCTCAAGGCGAGGCTTCAGTGGAACTTCACGCAGTTTCTCGGCAGGCTCGCCGCGCGAAAACCGCTGCTGATCGTTCTCGAGAATCTGCAGTGGGCCGATGCATCATCGCTCGAGCTGTTTCATTTCGTTGCGCGCCAGATTTCATCCTTCCCGGTCGCGATGCTCGCGTCGTACAACGAAACCGAGCGCGACTCGAACCCCGTTCTTCGAGCGACGGAACAATCCCTCCTCGGTCTTGGTGCTGCCTCTCATCGACGGCTTTCGCCACTGTCGCACGAGGCAATCGCAAGGATCGTCGACCTGCGATTCGGACTCGAGCCGATCTCCAATCGGCAATTCGCTGCACTGCTCTACGGATGGACCCGAGGCAATGCGTTTTTCGTCGAGGAGACCCTCAAGTGGCTCGTCGAGTCGGGAACGATGCGCGAGGAGAACGGCTCGTGGACAGGATGGGAGATCGAGTCACTCAATCTTCCGCCAACGCTACGCGATGCTGTCGGATCGCGAATCGACCGGCTCAGCGAACATGCCCGCGACGTCGCGAACGTCGCGGCAGTCGTCGGCGCGAGACTTACGATCGATCAACTGTCGGCTCTCACGCAGCTCGATGCGAACTCGCTCGCGGCAGCGCTGACGGAGCTTTGCTCGCAGCGAGTCCTCGAGGAGATTCCGCTTACCGGCGACATTGCCTACGACTTTGCCCACCCCATCCTTCAGCAGGTGACCTACTCGGCGCTCGGCAGCGCGCGTTCGAGGCTGATGCATGGAGCTGTCGCCGAGTCTCTGGAGAAGTTCTACGGCGATCGCGCAGGGCTTCACGCCGGTGAGCTCGCATTCCACTTCGCTCGTTCCGGCGCGCTCGCGCACAAGGCGGTGAAATACCTGAGTGAAGCCGGCCGCAAAGCACTCGAGACGTACGCCAACCGAGAAGCTGCCGCCTTTCTCTCTTCGGCGCTCGAGCAGGTTGAATCGCTCGATCGCGGCGCACGCGAACGAAATGACATAGTCCGCAATCTCGCGCGAGCAAGACAGCGGCTCGGCGAATATGATGAGGCGCTGAAGCTGTGGCTGGTCGCGCGCGAGTCGGCCGTTGCGGAAAAAGACTGGGAAGCGCTTGCCGCGATCGAATACCGCATGGGGCTCGCATGCTTCTGGAGTGGGCGGTTCGACGATGCGCTTGGTCATTATACAGCTGGCCTCGAGCACGCAGAGCGGGCAGGCGACAAGACGAGCGCCGTGCGTCTCTACCTCGCGAAATCGATCTGCCTGCAGGAGCTCGGTCGGATGGATGCGGCAACGGACGATGCAGCGAGCGCGCTCAGGGCAGCCGAGACTGCGTCGAACCCCTCGCTTCTGTCACGCGCTCATCGTGCGCTTCTGCTGCTTCACGCGTGGACCGGGCCCGCTGATGTTGCGCTGGATCATGGAAACAAGGCCCTGGCGTTCGCGAAAGCGTCGAACGAGAGCATGCTCGAGTGGACTGCTCACTGGGGGCTTGGAATTCTCGGCGGGCTTACCGGCCGGGCATCGCAGGCGCTGGAACACATCAGGGAATGCCAGCGCCTCGAGGAGGCAATCAGATCACCGCTGCTTCCACTCTGGACCGCCGAGCTGTCGCTTCAATACGCGTCGTGGCTCGGTGAGTGGGACGATGGAATCGCAACCGGAGAGCGCACGATTGCACAGGCGAGAGCGCTCAATCAGCGAACGTTGCTTCCCCGCCTGCTCGTATGGACCGGACTCATTTATCTGTGGCGCCACGATCTCGAGCGCGCTCGTTCCTATTTCGATCAGGCGTGGAATCTTTCAGGCGCAGGCACTGCAACGGAGAATCGCCTCGACGTTCAAACGGTTTTGCCGGCTCACATGGGTCTTGCCGCCTATCATCTCGAGACGGATAACCTCGATGAGGCGATTCGAATCGGCGAAGCTGGTCTATCACTCGCCGACAAGCTCGGGTACGTCGCGTGGACCCTGCAATGGTTTCTCCCTGTCATTGGTGAAGCCGCGCTCTGGAATCGCGACTTCGACCGCGCCGAAAGACACACGGCGAGAATGCGCCGTGACGGTGAGCGCCTGAGCAACCCGATTGCAGTCGCACTCGCTGACACGGGTGACGGTATGCTGCTTCTGCTGCGCGACTCAAACCCGGAGGCAGCGATTCCACTTTTGCGCTCGGCGATCGATTCGCTCGAGAAGATTCCGCTGCCCGACGTCGCTTCTCGAATAAGGCGAGCGCTCGCCCAGGCTCTCACGGAATCAGGCGATCGCGAAGGCGCCCTGCAGGAGCTCAGAATCGCTCACGACAAATTTGCGCGCCTTGGCGCGGCCGGAGAGCTCGAGAACGTTCGCAATGAGATAAGAAAGCTCGGCTCACGGCCTCCGCCACGGACTGTCAGCGAGGGAATGGCAGGTCTCACCGGCCGCGAGCTCGAAATCGCGAGAATGGTCGCTCAACGAAAGTCGAACAAGGACATCGGGTCAGCGCTGGATATATCCGCGCGAACCGTCAGTACTCACCTCTCGAATATCTTTGCCAAAGTCGGCGTGACGTCCCGGGGCGAGCTCGCTGATTTCATTCGCGAGCAGGCTCCTCGAGAAAGCGCGTAAGATCGAGCTTCTCGGATGTCGTGACATCCGCACCGAGCACACGCTGAATCATATGCATCGCATCGCGGTGATGCTCTTCTGAATCCGCGGCGCAGCAATCTTCAGGCACGACGATGTGCAGGTCGCGCATGTGCGCGTCGCTCGCAGTGAAAAGAACGCACCGGTCAGTAGTGAGCCCGGTGATGATCATGGTGCGAACGTGGAGGTACTCGATCAGAGTATCCAGGGTCGTCGAGAAGAAACCGGAATGCTTGGGCTTGAGAACGAAATAATCCGACCTCTCCGGCGAAAGAATTGCCGCCAGCTCCCGGCCGCGAACATTGTCGTTTCGGCAATGATCGAGCAGGGCGCGAAAATCGGATCGCCATTTGCCGAAATTGTCGTTGACGTAAATGACGGCAATACCTGCGTCACGCGCGCGACGAGCGAGCGATGCAAGGCGCTTCGCCATCGGGAGCGCGTTTCTTAGAATCGCGTCGCCTCCGTCGAACTCCAGGTCGTTGATGACGTCGACCATGACAAGTGCAACCGGAGAGTTCTCCGGAACGTTGCCGTGCAGATCATGGTTCTTGGCCGGCATCGCCATCAGCCTGTCACGCGCGAGCCGAGCGTCGCGGGAACAAGACCCCTGAGCTGCGCGAGCATCAGGGCGCCAATTGTGTAGCTGTCCCTGATCTTTCCGTCGAGAATGGCGCGCGCAAGCTCGCGCGGCTCGAGACGGTGAATCCTGCCAAGCGCCTCACTCCCCTCAGGATCGTCGCGCCGCGGTCCGCGGCCGAGCTCGACGAAAAACAGGTCGAGTGTGCTCGACATCAACGCGGTCTCAGGACAAAACTTTCCGAGCGCCTGAATGCGCCTGACGGGATATCCCAGCTCCTGTTTCACCTCCGCTCGCACCGCCTGTCGCGAAGTCTGGCCTGATTCTCTTCGTCCGCGCACCGTCTCGAGCTCCCACGACCGTGTGGCGTGCCGGTATATCTCGCGCATCACGAACAGCCCGTCAGCAACGCACAACGCAACCACCCCATTGGGGCCGTCGAACTCGGTCTTCCCGACAATGCGCATCTGGCATCTGGTTTCCCCGCTCGGAAAGCGGAGGGCATCGCGAACGACCATCCTCACTTCATCCTCGAGAAGGATTCCGATTCGCTTTCCGCCCTTGCCGAGTGCGGATCCCTTGAGCTCAGATGCGCAGTTAGCGGAAATCTTCTGAAGCTCGTGGCGCGCAGTGACTATCTCCACCTCACCTTTTGTCGCATCGCCGCGCCGGCGCGCATGGGTGGGCAGCCGCTCCAGGTATCCGCCGGTTCGGGACATGGCATATGACAGCGAAAGAAGTGTGCCTTTCGGTGCCCGGGCGGCACGACTGATGAAGCAGTCGTCGGGTATGTCTCGTCCACTTTCCCGACTCTGGCGCGGATCGGAGCCCGAGCCCGTGCTGCTTGCCGAAATCGAGTCGCTCGCGCGCCCGTTGAAGACCGCAGACGACCTGGATCCGCTGATGGAGCAAATAGGCGACTCGCGATACGTGCTGCTCGGCGAAGCGTCGCATGGCACTTCCGAGTTCTATACCTGGCGCACCGCGATCTCGAAGCGGCTCATAGAAGAGAAAGGATTCTCGTTCATCGCGGTCGAAGGTGACTGGCCCGATTGCTATACGGTTAATCGCTACGTGAAGTGGCTGGCGGGAGATTCGGCCGAAGAGGTGCTGCATGCATTCTCACGCTGGCCGACCTGGATGTGGGCGAATCGGGAAGTTGTCGAGCTTGCGGAATGGATGCGCGCACACAACGCCGGACTTCCGGCTGATCGCCAGGCCGGCTTCTACGGCCTCGACGTTTATTCATTATGGGAATCGATGCATGCAGTGCTCGAGTATCTCGAGCGTCTCGACCCGCAGCTCGCGCGGAACGCCCGCCGGGCCTACTCCTGCTTCGAACCGTACGAGGAGGATGCCCAGGAGTATGCACGGGCGACAGTTCTGGTCCCTACATCGTGCGAGAAGGAGACGGTGCAGATTCTCTCACAGCTGCGCGCGCGTGCGCCGGAGTTCCGAGACGATGGGCCGGACGCGTACTTCAATGCCGAGCAGAATGCTCTCGTGGCTCGTAATGCGGAGTTGTACTATCGCACGATGGTTCGCGGCGGACCGGGGTCGTGGAACGTCCGCGACAATCACATGGTCGAAACTCTGAATCGGCTGATGACTCAGCACGGGCCCCGGGCGAAGGCGATCGTCTGGGAGCACAACACCCATATTGGCGATGCGCGTTTCACCGACATGGCCCGCTCGGGAATGGTGAATGTCGGCCAGCTCGTGCGGCAGGAGCACGAGCGCGAGGGCGTGGTCCTGGCAGGCTTTGGAACGCACCGGGGCTCAGTGATCGCGGGGGGAGAATGGGGCGCACCGATGGAAAAGATGCGCGTTCCGGAGGCGCGTGAAGGCAGTTACGAGCACGCGATGCATCGAGCCCGCATCGGCGATTCGCTGTTTCTGTTTCCAAAGGGTGAGCCGGATGAGACGACACACCTGCGCGAAGTTCGCGGCCATCGCGCCATCGGTGTAGTGTACGATCCGCGAACGGAGCACTGGGGGAATTACGTTCCCACGATTCTCCCGGGACGCTACGATGCGTTCATCTACGTCGAAGAGACGAAAGCAGTAGATCCGCTGCACATGGCAGTGCTGGTGGACGGCGAAGTTCCGGAGACTTTCCCTTCGGGTCAGTGACCGCGGGCTGCCCGGGCCTGACGCACGATCTCCTTCACTTCCGCGAGAAGAGCGGGAGCGTTGTATGGAATTCCGTCCTTGATCGTCCACTGAACGCCGCCTGAATGCACCTGAGCGCCGTTCACGATGTGATCGACACCCGTAGGATACAGTACTTTCAGGTTTTCCAGAGGATTGCCGTCCACTACGATGAGGTCGGCGAGGTATCCGACCTTCACGCGTCCAAGGTCCGACTCGCGTCCCAGAATTCGCGCGTTGTTGGACGTAGCGTGCTGAATGACCTTGATCGGATTGAAGCCTGCCTCCTGGTGCAGCTCCAGCTCGCGTATCAGTCCGAACCCGTACAGCTGATAAATGAACCCGGCGTCATCCCCTGCTCCGATCAAACCACCGCGGCGCTCGAACTCGCGGAGCGCGTTCATCCAGATCCGGTAATTCTCCTTCCAGAACGTTTCATCGGTCGAAGTCCATCCGAGAAAATAGGATCCGTGATTGTTCGGGTTGGGCTTGAAGTATTCCTCGAGAGTCGGATGCAGATAATCGCGGAACCACGGCTGGTTCTGCGCGCGCGTCAGGTCGCGGCTCGCTTCGTAGATGTCGAGCGTCGGCATCCACGCAACATGATGAGCGGCCATGCTGTCGAGAACCATCATCAGCCGGTCAGGATCTGCCTCGCGCCAGAGATGGCCAGCATATCGAAAGCGATCGACCTCGTTGTTGTAGTTGTATGACGGCGGAAAGTTCTGGACTCCGTCTTTTATCGCAGCGTCGGGAATTCCGTACCAGTGCTCGATGCTCGTCGTGCCGAGCCTTATGTCATCCCACGCATTGGTTTCCTCGACACCCGCGTGATGGGCGATGCGGAGTCCGAGCTTGTGCGCCTCGTCTTCCATCGCGGTCATAACGTCACGGTCGACGAGAAGAAGCTTGATTCCATCCGCGCCCATTTTCTTGAGATCGCGCACGCGCTGTCGCGCCGCATCTGGAGTTTCCGGCACCGGGGGATTCGAGAAGCGGGCATAGACGAAGATGCGCGGCGAGGCGACTTCACCCCGGTCGCTTCGACCGCGCAGGTCGATGAGGCTCGCAGTGTTGTCTGCACCGACCTCGCGAACCGACGTGATTCCGCAGGCAAGCCAGATCTTGAGCTCGTAATCGAGCGGCTGCGGGATTCCGCCGCGCTCATCCTGTACGTGCGCGTGACCGTTGATCAGCCCCGGGAGAACGTATTTTCCGGTTGCGTCGATCTCGGTCGCTGCGGTCGGCCGCTTCGCTCTTCCGTTGGCGATGGAGACAGGATCGAGCCACGCGATCTCAGCGATCCGGTTCCCGCGAATGACGATGTCGGCCGGTCCGATTGCCGGCGTTCCTGCTCCGTCGACAATCGTCGCGTTGCGAATCACGAGCGATTCCGCCCGCTTGCCGGATGTCGGTGCCTGCGCGCCCGCCGAAACTGCCGCGATGCTCAGCAGGGCCGTTGTCAGAACTCTCAATTTCCGCTCTCTCTTCTTCGTGAGTGCGGCAGAAGATACGTGTCGGCGCAGGACTTTTCACGGATTGCCTTACGGATCGGTGACGCGGAACTACGGAAGTCCATTATTGGACACGGATTAGACGGATTTCACGGATTCACACGGATTACTACGGAACGACACGTTTTAATGTGTTTTTTAAAAAACGGAAAAGCGCCGTCTTTGTCTGTGTAGATCCGTGTAAATCCGTGAAATCCGTCTAATCCGTGTCCAACAATGGACTTCCGTAGTTCCCGTCTCTGCTCAGTATGACCATTAGACAAAACGGGCCCGGCTCTCGCCGGACCCGCTTGGCCTCAATGAACTCGCCGATCAGGACTTGTGGAGCTTGAACACGAACGCCTGCTGGACGACCTGTGCCACGTTCGTTTTTCCGATCTGCGCCGGACGGAATCGCATTCTCGAGAGCGCGGACTTCACCGCTGCGGTAAACGCCGGAGCACTCGATTCGAGGACCTTGAACGTGCCAGTCTCGACCCGCCCGTTCTCGTTCACGACGAACTGCGCGAGCACCTGACCTTCCTCGCCGCTCGAGCGCATGCTCTCAGGATACTGCACGTCCGTACCCGAGATTGCGCTCACCTGCCGCTCGACCTCGAACTCGGCGTACGTCTTGTCGGTATCGACCGTCACGCCGGCGGGAGCGCCTTCTTTCGTGCCCTCGCTCCCCTCGGTTCCGGTCGAGCTTCCGCCTTTCACGCCCTTGCCGCTGAAGTCGGCTTCGTTCGTGATCTTCGCCGAAAGATCGATCTTCGGAATTTCGGTCGGGATCGTCACCGGTGCCTCGAGGACCTTGAATCCCTTCGGAGGCGCGATCTCAGCCTTTGGCGCAGGCGGCAGCGGCGTCAGTTTCGGCGCCTTTGGCTCGGCCTTTTTCACTTTGGGCGGGGGGGGAGGCTCTTTCTTCTTCTCCACCGGTGGAGGCGGCTCCTCCTTCTTCATCCGTACGAAATTTACCTTTTCCTGGCGATTTTCCCGGTCTTCAGGCACGCCCGCGCGCGCTGTCGCGAAGACGGCGAAAAAAATGAGCGCCGAGTGAAATGCCACGCTGAATATCGTGCCCCCCGTCGATCGCTGCTTCCGGGGTTTTGATTCGAGTAGGGTGTTCATCATTTGAGGCCACTCCCGTTGAAAACAACAAATGATGTAAGAGCAAGCACCCTGCCATTCACGGCCTCCATACTCGCGCTTTTCCCCTTGAATTTTGACTCGTTTTTCGCACTCGTTCGTCTACGTTAGAGGACACTTTTTACTGAAGGTCAATTCGAGCTCTACAATGCAGAAAGCTTTGAAAAGAACGCTGTCGCTCGCGGCATTTGGAGCGCTGCTGGCATGCACCGAGACGTCCGGTCCCGGCGGCACTTTGCCGGTGCTCACGCACGATCCTATTCTCTTCGTGCACGGGTATCTCGGGAGCACCGCAAACTTCGACACTATGCGGCAGCGATTCCTGGCTGACGGCTGGAAGGACTACGAGCTTTACGCGTACAACTACAGCTTCCTCAGCTCGAACGCGACGACAGCGACGGAGATCCGCGATCAGGTCAACGACATCATATCGAAAACGGGCGCGACGAAAGTAGACATCATCGCGCACTCGATGGGCAGTGTGTCGTCCAGATATTATCTCAAGAATCTTGGCGGGACTGACAAGATAGACGCGTGGGTTTCGCTCGCCGGACCAAATCATGGAACGGACGATGTCGATCGCCAGAACTGTCAGACTGTCCCCTGCCGCGAGATAGCAATCGGATCAGGATTTCTTCTCGCACTCAATGCCGGCGACGAGACGCCCGGGCTCACTCGCTACGCCACATGGCGGTCGACCTGCGATACGACGATCAATCCAACGTCGAGCGTGATCCTGGTCGGCGCGACGAACAACCTCGAGGCCTGCGTCGCTCACTTCAACTTTCTCGTCGACGCGTCAGTATATCAACAGGTAAAAACGTTCGTCGAATAGCACAGCCGGATTACCTGCCGAACGACAACCCTATCGAGTAGTACGTTCTCGCGTCGGCAGGTTGAGCCCCGGTGAACTGATTGTATGTCTCGATCGTTCCACCGCTTACTCTGCCCAGCTCGCCGACAATGCGCATCACTTTCGCATTGAGCCACACGGTGCCGAAGAAGTTCGTGCGCGTGAGGTCCTGAGTGAGCCTGATTGGGCCACCAGTTCCACCCTGCGTCGCTTCGCGAGGCGCGACCGTCACTGTGATGTCGGCATCGGAATCGTACGTGTCGCGCCCGAATCCGCCGCCGAAACCGACAAAGAGAAAGCTCTTCCCGGCAGTCGCGCGCCATGATTTTGCCTTGATGTTGACATCATTCAGGAACAGCCTGTCGTCCCCCGACTTCCCTGTAATCGCAACAGTTGGAAGCTGGCGCACCAGGTAACTGACCGCGATTCCGGGCCGCGCACTTGTCTCGCGCAGCAATCCCACCTTGGCTCCCAGGCCGAACTTGAATCCGCCCGAAGGCTCACTCACTTCCACGGAAGGGTTGCTGTACTCGGGGAGATACGAGGCGCTGACGAGAACGTCGAGCGCACCGAAACCACTGCTCGCCATCCCCTTGAACACGCCGACACCGAGGTCGGCGGTGGCAAAGCCGACGAGCTGCTCATCGATCGGATACGCGTCCACGCGCGCGCCGCGCGTGTTTGGAACGACGCGATCGATTTCAGGAATCGATCCGTTCAGTCCGTTCGCTCTGATGCCGAATGAGAAATGCCCGGGTCCGCCAAGCGTGCCGGTGAGACCCTGGGTAGGGTTGCCGCCGGCAACTATCGTCCCGAGCTGCGGCGCAAGATAACGAAACAGGTCGATCGCCTTTTGACATGCATCCTGCGCGACCATCGTGTTGTCCGGCGTTCCGGAGGAATTCATGCTGCCGGCGGGACACTGTGGATCGATCCCCTGCGCTGAAAGCGGCGCAGCAATGAAAAGCGCGATAAGAGTTTTCTTCATCATGATTCGAAGTTATTAACCCGGGATCGCATTTGCGGTACCCGCGGCGAGGTGAAACGCCTCAATTAGAAGACGGGCGGCAGGTCAGAGCGCAAAATTCTCGGGATGCTTTCCCTTTATCCCGCGGTAGAGGTTCTTCAGCGCTCCGATATCTGCGTCACGGTTTCCCGTCGTATGAAACGGCGCAAGGATCCGGATCACCTTGTGCTCGAAGTCGAATGCGACCGGAACGATGGGAACATGCGCGCCGTCGGCAACATGATAAAAGCCGGTCTTCCAGTCAGGCACGTACTTCCTCGTCCCTTCAGGCGCGAGAATGAGAATCATCTGAGTGTTGGTATTGAACGCTTCGATGCGTGCCGCGACTCTGTCGCGGCTCACTGAACGATTCACGGGAATTCCGCCAAGCCAGCGCATGAATGGTGCAACGGGTCCGACAAAGACCGTATGCTTTGCGAGGAAGGAGGCCCTGAAGCCAAGGGCGAAATACGCCCACAATCCAACGAAGAAATCCCAGTTCGACGTGTGCGGCGCAACGATCATTACGAACTTGGGCTCATCCGGTACCTCGCCCTCGAACCTCCATCCGGTGAGCCTCATCATGGCACGTCCGAATGCGCGCTCGAGCGCGTTGCCGCGCCGCGGAACCTTCTCGCCCAGCGAAGGCACATACATGCAATAGAAGCTATCGCACGGGCGGACGCTTTGGAAAAAAGCGAGTCGCTGGTCTCTAGTCTCCAGTCGCTAGTAACTGCGTAGTTACCAGCGACTAGCGACTAGCGACCAGCGACTCGCTTTTTGATTCACAATCCCAGCACAAGGGCAAAAATAAGCGGAGCAACAATGCTTGCATCACTCTCGATGATGAACTTGGGAGTATCCACAGCCAGCTTTCCCCACGTGATCTTCTCATTTGGTACTGCGCCGGAATAGGACCCGTAGCTCGTCGTCGAATCGGAGATCTGGCAGAAGTAGCCCCATACGGGAACGTTGTCGCGCTGAAGATCCTGATGGAGCATCGGCACCACGCAGATCGGGAAATCACCGGCTATGCCGCCACCGATCTGGAAGAACCCGATCGTGCCATCGGTTGATTCGTTCGTGTACCAGTCTGCAAGCACTGTCATGTACTCGATGCCGGTTCGGACGGTGTGCACGTTTTTCACGTCGCCCGAAATGCAGTGCCCCGC
>Ga0209998_10000441_pt1 | contig 11525 bp, 29 predicted proteins | sample EndophyteCoNSPM_FD_187576 | JGI IMG/M metagenome (GOLD analysis project Ga0209998, IMG submission 187576) | Arabidopsis thaliana rhizosphere microbial communities from the Joint Genome Institute, USA, that affect carbon cycling - Endophyte Co-N... | ecosystem: Host-associated > Plants > Roots >... | reverse complement strand
GAAGCGTGGCCCAAGATGGTATATCAATCCCACAAGGAAACGTATATATAAGAGACAACCACCATTTATAGCATGGAATATAGAGTTTCCAGGAGATACACAAAGATATGATTTTGGTTAATAAGTTAGGATTAATATTAAGCGTACTTGTATTAATGATATTGATTATATTTCTTGTTTCATATGCGTTTGGCGACAACCAGACATTATGCTATATGGGTGCTGAATGTTATACCTGTGGTCTATTGGATGATAAAATCTGTGTGTTGGTGTATAAATGAAAATCAAATGTCCTGTTGCTGGTTGTAGATATGTAGGTAAGGGAATAGGATATATCAATTATCATTTTGACGAAAAACATGGACCAATGGTAATATCTTTTAATTATGCAAAATTATTATCTAAAATACATGAAAAGATAGAATCTTTGCAGAATGAAATAAAAGGCAATCATTTTGAAGATTGTGATTCGGGACATGATTTTGAAACACATCAAAATATAGAATTTGCAATAGAAGAATTGAAATCTCTATTGGAGGATAAGAAATGAGTTACCATTTATGGATGATTGGTAGAGATAAGTGTCAGATATGTGGTTTATCTTGGTATAGATATGCACATCTTGATGAAGATAATGAATGTCATAAAGAGGATAATAAGAAATGAATTTTGATGAATTAGATCAAATAACACAACAACGACTACTACAAGATCCTATTACAGTTTTGAAAGAACTTAATATGCCTAGAATTTCAAACTTTCCAACCAAAAAAGGACTCAGAGATATAACAGTTGATGTAATAAACAAAATGATTTCAGTACCAGCAATGGTAGTACGTTCCAGTGAAGTAAAACCAATGGGTACAAAAATAACATATAGATGTATAGAATGTAATGTATTAACAGAAGGTAGAATACAGGGATTAATTACAAAGATACCTAAAAAATGTAATGAATGTGGGGGTGAAGTAGAACTAGACCCAATTAACTGTGATTTTATAGACTTTCAGAAAGTCAGACTTCAAGAATTACCAGAAGACTTACCTGCTGGTCAATTACCAGATTATATTGATGTAACACTTTTAGATAAACTTGTAAATGAATGTAGACCTGGAGATAGAGTCCTATTAACAGGTATAGTAAGAATAGAGCAGGAAGAACACAAAACATCTCTATTTAATCTCAGACTGGAAGGGAATAATGTAGAATATGTAGGTGGTTCTCAGAATAAATCACAGGATATATCAGAAACAGATGAATATGAAATACTAGCATTAAGTAAAGATGAAGACATATACAACAAACTAATAGAATCATTTGCACCTGATATATACGGCAATGAAATAATCAAAGAATCTATATTACTATTAATAGTAGGTTCAATAGCAAGAAGTGTAAATAATTCCAGAAGAGGTGACATAAACATATTCCTTGTAGGAGATCCAGGTCTTGCCAAATCAGAGTTACTAAAGTTCGCTGCTACAGTAGCACCAAGAGGACTTTATACATCTGGTCGTGGTGTTACAGCAGCAGGTCTTACAGCAGCAGTAGTTAAAGAGGATGATATGTATACTTTAGAAGCAGGTGCAATAGTATTAGGCGATCAGGGTATATGCTGTATTGATGAAATGGATAAAATAAGTGATAACGATAGATCTGCACTACATGAAGTAATGGAGCAACAGACATGTTCAGTAGCAAAAGGTGGTATTGTAGCAACATTAAACGCTCGTACAAGTATATTGGCCGCAGCAAATCCAAGAGATGGTAAATATGATCTTGCTAGAAGTATTAAAGAAAACGTAGAACCAATACCAGTACCACTTCTAACAAGATTCGACCTGATACATATAGTCAGAGATCTAAAAGAACCAACTACAGATCAGTTCATCAAAGATCACATATTAAATGATATGCAGGATAAACAACAAACAGATATAGATATAGATATATTCAGAAAATATCTATCATATGCAAAGAAAATAGAACCAAGATTAAGTGATAAAGCAAAGCAATTACTGGGTGATTTCTATATGAAAATGAGGACTATAAACTCAGATACAATGACAGTAACACCAAGACAGTTAGAAGGACTGGTTAGGTTGGCAACTGCACACGCAAGACTGTTATTAAAAGATACAGTAGATACGGATGATGCAGAACGAGCAATATATCTAGTTATGCAATCATTAGAAAGCATAGGTGCTGATATAGAAACAGGTACTACTAAATATATAGGCAAACTCAGCAAGAAAGACTCGTTTATGAGTATGTTTGCCAATGGTAATGTATCAGAAGACTATCTAATAGAAACTCTAGTTAAAACAGGTGAATTCACCGAACAACAGGTTAAAGATATGATACAAAAAGCACTTAAAAGTGGTACAATATACGAACCAACACAGGGGATATATTCTAAATGAAAGGCTATTGGATTCCTGTACAATGTGATATATGTAAGAAAGATATATGTAGATTTTTAGCTGCATGGGAAGACGTAAAAATACCTACAATATGTAATGAGTGTTGGGTTGATTAATAATGTATAATCTATACTCCAAGAAATCAACAACACAGGGATATGATTCACAGAACGTAGTAGAGATAATAGAAGCCGAATGTAAAAACACTGAAGGTAAATGCAACTTTTGTGATGGTAAAATATACTGGAACCCATGCGTAATACACAGATATACCAAGAAAAGATTACCACTTTCTAAACCATATACTGCTCATGGTACTACACCAGTACACCATAGAGGTTGTGTGTATAATACAGACGATCATTATAACAAAGTAGTAATACTGGAAAAAGATTCACCATATATTAAAGCCAAAAAGAGTCAAATACAGGATAGACTAGCAGGTGTAGATGAATCAGGATTAACTCTAGTAGAAAGACTTATAAGAGACCGTACCCCAGAAGAAATAGAAAGATGTAATGAATTCCTTAAACATTGCCACGATAACACATTTGATTCAAGTAGCACGTCAGGTATCAATCCAACTAAAGTACTTGAAGGTATGAAGAGACGAAAGAAATGAGTATTTGCACAGTTTGTAATAAATATAAAATTCCAGATTTATCATGGACTATAATATGTAATGATTGTATGAATAAAATAGGTTATAGTGGTTGGAAAGAATGTGGTAAAGAGGATAAAAAGAAATGACTAATAACTGCTGTTTGTTATGTGGTCACCATGAATCATGGCATATATTATCAGGTGAATGTTTCTGTGAATGGACACAAGATTGTTCAGATGAAGAATGTAAGTTTATTAAAGAACAGTGTAAATGTCCTTCATTTTGTTATGATATTAAAGTAGCAGATAAATTATACAAAGAATTACAGGAAAAAGGTATAAGAGTAGGATAATAAGAAATGACAGATGAAGGAATGATTAAATGTAAACACTGTAATTATAAAGGTCATCTACCACTATTAACGAAACATTTATTTATGGCACACAACATAGTATATACAGAATGACCAAACAACTACAAGCCTACTTCAATGACAAGAAAGTTAAGGCAAAATACGTAAAAAGAATAGAATGTCATAGAAAAGCAGATGAGATAATTCATGGAACTTACTGGGAAAATGGTAAAGGATGTGCTATCGGTTGCATTTTAGAAAAACCTACTGGCTGCCATAAACTCTTTGAAACAGAACTAGGACTCCCTGAATGGTTAGCCCATCTAGTAGATTATTTATTTGAAGCAATGGGTAACGGTAAAGCAAAAGAATTTCCAGAGCAGGTATTAAAATCGATAAAGTTAGGAGTCAATCTAGATTTAACCTATCATAAATTCTGCCTGTTCCTACTCAAAGAAATATGTGAAGATACTGACAATCCAATTATAAAACCATCCATTGATAAGATAATAGAACTGCATACTAGGATACTGACATACAAAAAAGTTAGTGACGAGGAGTGGTCAGAAGCACGGTCAGCAGCAGAGTCAGCAGCAGAGTCAGCAGCAGGGTCAGCAGAGTCAGCAGCACGGTCAGCAGAGTCAGCAGCATGGTCAGCAGCATGGTCAGCAGAGTCAGCAGCAGAGTCAGCAGAGTCAGCAGCAGAGTCAGCAGAGTCAGCAGCAGTTCAAAAAATCGCAGATAAACTAATAGAGTTATTAAAAGATACAGAATGAAAGGACAAGATGTATTATTCAGTCATAAATCAGATAATTACATCACTCCTAAATGGTTATATCAAGAATTAGATAAAGAGTTTCATTTCGACATGGATGTATGCACAAATAGTGATAATCCATTAGGAACCAAATATTTTATAACTGGAAATGAAAACGGTTTAAATATGCCTTGGTTAAAATGGAATTATTGTAATCCTCCATATAGTGAAATTGATTTATGGTGTGAAAGAGCACATTATGAATGGTTAGAAGGTAAAAATACTGTTATGCTATTACCATCAAGAACTGGCACTAAATGGTTCCATAAATGGATTTGGAATAAAGAACAAAATTTACCACGATTTAATAGAGAAATAAGATTCTTAGAAGGTAGATTAAAGTTTCAGGGTACTAATAATTCTGCACCTTTTGATTCTATGGTAGTAATATTCAGATGAAATGTTTAAATAGTTCAAGGTCTAGAATAGTATATGACTAAAACTACACACACAATACCAGACGTAGAAGGTTTAATATTAGAAAAACTAGACAAACTAAGAGACTCAAAAGACAGAGTAGAACAACGTAAACTTAGAGCAGAAATCATACGCCTAGAAAAACATCATAGAGATTGTAATGATAAGACTATTAATGGTAAGAAATACCCTGAACGTATGAAAGGATTCTCTGATGATAAACCAATGAATAAGAAAGTGTTGTTAGAGTTAATTGATTCTGTTGAAACACTAGATATGACAAACTCTGAAGTAACTAGAGTTGGAAACGCACCTAATTTAGAAGGTGTATCAGTAGGTAAAAATACATTTGAATATGTAGATAAAGGTTGGTCTACTCCTAAAACTATGAGTCCATCAAGGCTATTCAAGTAGAAAAACTTATATATAAAGAACCACACTAGTATATAAGTGTGTGTTTTCCCTACTTTAGTTCCCAATACTTATTTTAGACACATCATGTTTATGTCTCAAATAGTAGAAGACGAACAAGGAACGGACGTAAATGATCCTGAATATAACCGTTTACTCGACGATGCGACTAAGACTCACCGTACCAGTAAAGATAAAATTATAGAAGCAGCACGGAGATTGGAAGATATTGATTAAGACTAATATATCCAGTCAAATTAGACGTGATTTAAAACTTAGAGGATGGAATGATAGTGACTTACGATATGTTTCTGATGTATTAGGTGAATTAGGTTATACAGATTCTAAATATGCTCCTAAAGTTAGAGATTCTAATGTCAGTTCAACCGAACATCGACTACTAAGACCGTTAGATGATGAACGATTCAAAGAACTACACGAATCTACCAATGATACAATGCCGGAAATAGCAGAATATGATCTTAATTATGAACAGGTAACCAAATTAAGTCCAGCAGAACGTCAACAGTATAGAGATCAAAGAGCAAGACTATTCTCAGAAGAGAAAGCAACAGTATCACACGGCCAGACCAACTTTGAATCAAAGATGGAGAATCTGGGATTAAAATCAGATGAAGAATCTAACAAGAAATCAACCATCATACCACCAAAAGGATTGTGGGGCGTATCAGATACTTATTATTACATTAAAGGTGTGGCAGAACGATTCGATACTATTAGTAAATATTTACAGGACGTAGCAAAGCAGGTATATGTATTCAAATTATCAGCAGAAATTGACAAGAATACTCTAAAATTATTAGAATCATACCATGATGAAAGAATGCTACCGTTATGGGAATGTGCATTGATAGGTTCAGAAGAAATTACAAATATTTTGGAGAATGTTCAAGACGAAAAGAATAGAGATACAGCACTAGGATGGATGAAGAAAGGTATGGATAAACACTGGAACTATGGTAATCATGGTGCAGGTGAAGTAGATTATATCCAGACAGGAGAATATATCTTTAGATTAGGCGATAAAGAAAACGTTGTAGTCCGAGTACCAATCAAACGTGAATTCACCAGAGAGCAGGTAGGAGATAAGACTACAGTTAAACTTGAGGATAAGACCAACCAGATTCATATCAAATGCCCAGAATGCGGATTAAAATTCAACAAACCAATAGTAGGAGATGAAGAACGAGACTTATTTGCAGGAGATCTATTCTACAAAGCCAGTAATATACTCTTAGAAAACAAACTAAGTCAAGCAGTAGAAGAAATCTGCGATAATGTAATATTCGTACAGCATAAGACACCAGAGCAATGGTTTGAAGAAAAGACAGGTAAACCAATCAAAAAGACAATAGTAGTTACAGAGAAACCAGAGAAAATCAAGACAGAGAATCTAGATCCAAAAGACAGAGCAGAAATAGGATATAATATATACTGGGGCCGTGCCCACCGGACCGCAGATAAGTCAGAACATTTCTCAGACAATAGTTAGTGATAACATGACAAATTTTAAATTTACGCCAAGTAAACCGTTATCACCAGAAACAATGCGAAAAATTATGTTAGATCAACCAACAGGAGAATGGACTGTTAAGATAGGTGGTTGTAAATGGTGTGGTGATAATAACCACCATGCATATATAGATGGTGCATGTTGGAAATGCTGGCGTAGTAGAAATCCAGGAGCATTGGCATAGTGACAAGAGAATTAGCATGTAAAACTTGTTTAGGAATAGATCAGAGTAGATTCAAAGTACCAGAATCATGTGATTTCTGTGATGCAAAGATAGCATATGATGAGAAATCCAGTAAAATTTCACGGTCCAATGAACAAATAATGCAGTCATTATGGCATGATTATCACAACCAAAGCATTAAAAGGTATGAACTACTATATTATGATAGAAAATGAAAAATACTAAATTATATGTTTGTCAAGGTCATGAATATGATGGAGGTCATGTATACGGAGTTTTTGATTCATTGGATGAGGTAAAGAAACGGGTTAAAAATAAAGAGTTATGGCCACAATATGTTATAGAAGTAGAGATTAACACCATTTATGGTGTAATAGAGTATCAACATTATTTAAGAAAAAAGGATTGGCAATAAAACTTATATATCATGACTATTATATAATATACAATGACCAAGATATACATCCTGGATAATGGTAGTGTAGGCAGTAAATTACTACAAGAAGAATATAAAGGTACTTTCGATATAGATGTAGTTAAAGTAAATAACTCTGATAGTTTAGTTGAACAGTTCACTAAAGTAAAGAACGATGGCACTAAAATATTTTTACCTTTCGTTGTAGAAGATTTGGTAGCATATAATGAGAAACTACGTAAAGAAATTCAAGAGGTAGAAGCACTAGGATTCAAGAACCTATTAGTACTACCATATGAAGGCAATGAAAGAAAATTGATAGAATTTCGTGCCAAGAACGCAGGAATTAAAGAAGATATAACATTAACAGGTAAACCAGTAGCAATAGCAATAGATGCTGATGATGAAATGAAGGGAATAACAAAAGATGAAGAATCAAACAAGCCGAGTAACACAGTTAGAAAGAACAGATTTATGTAGTATTTGTCATAAAAGACCCATAGAAATATTTCAATTAGATACTGAATGTTGTTGTGAGTGCTGGCAGAAAGAATGTTTTGTTTCTTTTGTAGATCAAGTGGATATACCTGATGTATAATGGCTAATTTCCCTAAGCGTGGACATACACATGAATTCAATAATGATATAGGAAATATTTCAGAAAATTTTGCTGAGGATTTTGGTATATACTTTCAAAAAGATTTCGGCAAGGACTTCAGTCGTACAACCAGGAAGTTCGGGCTTAAGTGGAACTGATTGGTAGAAAATTTTATAACAAATTTCAAAATAGTTTTGAAAAATTTGGACAGAAATTTGGAAAGAATTTCCAGAAAATTTGGCAGAAATTTCGGCAAAAATTCACCAACATTTTCAGAACTATTTCCCAACCAACCCAGATACTAATTCAATTATAGTTGCAAACCAATACACAATCAATTTATAACATGCGTATAAGAACGTTCGATGGATATTTATTTTCATTTGTAATAGTAATCAGTGTAGTATTGGCAGCATTAACCTACATAAACCACCCATAAAACATATAGTTTATTAATCAATATCTACTAATTATATATAGTTATGCAAGCGTTTATCTGTGATATATGCAGTGCATGGGTAGATGGAGATGTAGAACGTAACTGGACTTCAATATTATACGGTCTGAAACGTAACGGTGTATTTTACCCAGAAAACATATGTACTAATTGTACAAACAGCATAATCCAGGGTATGAGTGAACTCAAAGACCAGATAGAAACAAAGAAACGTATGGATGATGTAAAGAACACCAAACTAGATACAAATAAACAAGTAGCAGATGAATGGATAGAAAAATATAAAGATGATGATAATAATCCAGCAACAACATAAATAGAAACATTACGATACATATCATAATATCTCAAAATGAGTGGGAGTACGTTCATAGGGGTGTGCAAAAATACCTATGGAGTACGTTCATGGGGGTGGAGTACGTTCATGGGGGTACCTAGACAAATCTACTAGAACTTTCTTACTATACAGTGTTATGGTACTTTCTTCTAGTATTTTGTTATAGTACAGTACTACATAACCTTCTTAGTGTACAGTATTATAGAAGATTGTTCTATATTCATGTTCTGTATCATTATTATGTGTCAATTGACTTTATAAATCTTACTGTTGATTGATACAGAACCTTAGGGACTTAGTCATTTTTCGTATTTTATTAGTACCGCCTAATTTTTCTAATTTGTTAAGGGTTTATATAACGGATAAAACCTGATATGATCAATGGAAAAAACAAAAGTCTGTAATTGTAATTGTCATGGTATGATATTACATTCACCTAAATGCAACAAGAATAAACAAAAGACAAGAAGATTAGCACTTAAGACTAAATGTAATTGTGTGCCACATAATACTGGTAAAAATGGTTTATGTACGGGATGTTATAAAAATCATCCAAATAATTCAGAATATGAATCAGTAAAATACATAAGTAAAATATTCTAAGTTATTTTTTTACTCTTAATTACAAACCTATTTATATCGGTCAATACTTGAACTAATAATAATGAACGAAAAAACAAAATACGAAATAACCGTATTTGACTACAATGACGTATTTGACAAGTATGAAGTCGATTTTAAGACTTATGATGACGCGGTCAAATATGTAGAAGATCAAATAAAACCAGAATATAGAAATAGATTTGAATGGACAGGTACTGACCCAGATAGTTATGTTTGTTATTATCCAGTTACGGATGATAATGACAACGAAATCGATCCCAGTGATGACAATTACGAAAAATATGCAGATATGCAAGAATCAAGAATCGAATTAGGTTATACAATAGAGGAAATAGAAAATTGACAAAATATATTTGTAAACTATGTCTAAAAGACATAAATCCTATATTTGTTATGGATTTAGTACAACATTTAGCAATAGAGCATAAAGTAATGTTAAAGCCAAGTCAAGCAATATCTGAAGGCATGGGATTTATAGAGGATATAGAAAATTGACAACAATAGAAAAAACAATTAACGTAGAATCTTATGAAGATTCAAAAGAACGTGAACAATACGAAAATAGAATAGCACAGGCAACAAGCGAATTATTAGAACGTGATAAAGAAAACAAAATTTGGTTTTATCATAAATATGGTAATCAATGGGAACCAAAGTGGATAAAATGACAAATAGAATAAATCAAAAAATGGTTAAGTCTAAATTAGTTGATCTATCTAGTGAACTACCAAAAAACTATGTATTAAGTCACTATAAAACTGGCAATTTATGGCATATAGAAATACTAAAAGAACACTTTAACGAATATAACTGCAAAGATCATATACAAATAATATCTAGTTATGTAGGTTCAATAAGTGAGACCTATAACGTAATTAGGGTATTATATGACGTGGTATATAGCATAAAATTGAATGAGGCTATAGAAAATTGACTAATATAAGAATAAACGATATAAGAATTACCGGATCGCAAATATGGCTTAATATAAATAATATTGATTCATGTCTAGGACTATATGAAGCATCGATATTATTAGGTAAAATGACAGAAAAAACAATTCCTATTGTATCTAGAACATATCATCCACATAACGACTACAAATCATTTAGAAATAATTTTATGTTTGTACTTGACAGATTATTAAATCAAGCAAATTATAATAGATGGTTCGGAGTTAAAGATAAAATAGACGTACCATATTGGGTTATTGACCAAATAAAAGACAAAGAAGATCATATAAAAGTAGTTATAAGAAATATTCAAGGTGAGAGCATAAACGATGATTAAAGAAAAATGTATTTATTGCGATAAAGAATACAATAGTCCAATCGACAAATTATTCGATATATGTCCCAATTGTGAGGAATCAAGCCTTGAATAATAATAAAGAAATACTAGAAATAGCACATAACGCAAAAGAAGACCTATTAGTAAGATTATATATTGCAATAACTGAAGACCTAAAAGTTATAGTTGCAGATAAGGATAAACAAAAAGACAAAAATACAGAACAATATATATTCTTAAGTGGTATGACAAAAGGATATTTCGATATATTGGAAAAAATGGAAATAGTAGTACAAGAATTAGAGGATAAACAAAATTGATTAAATGTACTTATTGTTATAATGAAATAGATCACACAAAAGACAAATATAGATATCATTATAGATATTTAATGGTGCATGAACATTGCTTTAACGAAATAATAGACAAAGCAATAAAACAAAATTTTAAAGGATATTGGTAAAATGCAAAACTATTTATATCTAATCAAATCCTTAACAAATATGGGAAAAACAGATATCTTTACTATCTTAACTATTGTCTCATTGACAATAGCACTATGTGCGACAATAAGTTTAATGACAAAAGTCAATGCTCAGAGTTTTGAACCCATACCGAACACACCGAATATAGCAGAAGATCAGGTTATTGTGTGCGTTAATCACGTAGAACAAGAACTAAACACTAGCCATATGGATTGCCATTTATATCAAGCAGACAAACTAGACTATTATCAAGACTCAAAAGATGGATCATTCTTCAGCCATAACGATAGTTTCGAAATGGGATTGATTGATTAATGAAAGACCAATATATATTTCGTGAAACAATAAACGGAAATATAGAATATTGTGGATTTATGAACACATATTATAGCAAAGATGATAAAAAACAGAAAATAGAACAAATACAAAAAGCGTACCCAGATAATATAATAATGGTTATGACAGAAATAAAGACTTATGCACCAATACAAAAAGGATTGATTGATTAATGATACCTTGTGAAATATGCTATAAACCAATACATCCTAAGACATTTGAAAAACTCATAAGTTTAGAC
>Ga0209998_10000440_pt1 | contig 11584 bp, 9 predicted proteins | sample EndophyteCoNSPM_FD_187576 | JGI IMG/M metagenome (GOLD analysis project Ga0209998, IMG submission 187576) | Arabidopsis thaliana rhizosphere microbial communities from the Joint Genome Institute, USA, that affect carbon cycling - Endophyte Co-N... | ecosystem: Host-associated > Plants > Roots >... | reverse complement strand
CGATGCAATCGCCGATCAGTTCATTCGCTCGCACCCTGGAGCGAAGCCCTCGTTCAAGGGATTGTACAACTTTCCGGCGAGCATCTGCAGCTCCATCAACAATGAGATCGTTCATGGAATTCCCTCGAAGAAGCGCGTTCTCTACGAGGGGGACGTCGTGTCGATCGACGTCGGCGTGCAGTACGAGGGATATCACACCGATTCCGCCACGACTGTCGCGGTCGGAAGTGTGAACGATGAATCACGGCATCTGCTTCAGGTAACGCGCGAGGCTCTCGATGCCGGCGTCGCCGTCGCGAAAGCCGGGAACCATCTTGGCGACATCGGAGCGGCGATTCAGGCTGTCGTCGAAGCGGCGGGATTCAGCGTGGTCCGCGATCTTGTCGGACACGGCATAGGGACTGGATTCCACGAGGAGCCGCAGGTTCCCAACTACGGCAAGCCAAATCGCGGAATCCGTCTGGTGCCCGGATTGACCATCGCGATCGAGCCAATGGTGAACGTTGGCAAGCCTGGAATTCGGACGATGCCCGACAAGTGGACCGTAGTCACCATCGATGGAAAACGGTCAGCCCACTTCGAGCACACAGTCGCGATCACCGAGGATGGTCCGCGGGTTCTGACCGCGGCGTAATATCAGCGGCTGGCCGCTGCCGGCTCGACCTTCGTCATCTCCATCGGCGGAATACGGGGGGCAATGTAGACGAGCAGCTTTCCGTCTTTCATCTTGAAGTTCGACTTCTTGCGTCGAGGCGTGGGTACCTGCTCCTCCCATTTGATCGTGGAGCCATCGACCGACCATTTTCCCAATTCGCCGGACGTAAGGAGAGTGACGAGCAGACGCCCGTCGGGCAGGAACTCCTGAAAGACCTCGTCGTTTTCTTCTGACCGGCCGTTCCATCTGCCGACGACGGGATTGTCGGGCACCAGCGGCGTGAGACGCGTCATGCGGATCGACTTCCCGCCGGCAGACTGCGTCATGTCGTCCCCGCTGAGCGTGACGCGCACCTCGGCAGCCTTGCCATATGTGATTTCGCCATTTGCCACCCCAGTGGCGGGAGCGATGAGAAGAATCTCCCCGGCGAGACTCCAGCCCAGCTCGGTGATCGTCTCGATATGACGCTCGTAAGTCCCGTTAGGGAAGAACTCGATCGTCATCCGCGCCGGACTGCCGTTCGCGAAAGTTTCGCCGGTCCACCTGCCGATAAGCCCCGGATCGTCCGGCGGCGCCGCGAGCGCAATGCTGGTTGCTGCGATGCAGAAAGCAATCGAGTACGGCAATGACGTCGTCTCAACCTGCGGCTGGAGTTGGATCCTCATTTGATAGGGCCCTTTCAACGGTCGCGCAAGCTTCGGCTGCATGCTTTTCTGCGGCAGCGACGAGCCTGATCGCCTCTTCCTCGAGGTGCCTGCCGCGCGAGCGATCGTCCAGAGAGGCGACGTTGATGCGGACGTTGTACGCGGCGCCCCTGCAGCCTGCGCTTGCGAGGAGCGCGGCCACGCCCGCATCAGTGACTGCGTTCGAGTTGCCTTTGGCCGCGACGGATGCCGCAAGCTCCGCGGCCTGCGCGCAAAGGCGCGCAGTCTCGAGCGGTACTTCCGCTGCGCCAAGGAGGGCGCTGGTGATTGCATCCCTCCGCATTGCAGCCGCACTTTCCGGCTCCTTCGGCATCCTGTAGGCCGTCGCAACCGCGGCGTATGCGTCGGCATCGCGCTCGACGAGCTTCGACAATCCTTCGGCGAGAGATTCGGCATTGGCTGCGACGACGGTCATCTCAGCTTCGACCACCGAATATTTCTTTCGTCCAATCGTCAATCCGGTAACCATTCGCACGAGCGCGGATGCAAGTGCGCCGGCGTAAGCGGAGACACTTCCTCCTCCGGGAACGGGATCGGACGAGGCGATTGCCTGGAGAAACTCTCCCGCTGTCGTCGCAGCGGCTGCCTGGCGCGCTGACGTAGCGGCAGGAGAGAAGTCGCTCGATGCGCGCATCGCGCGCGCAACCTGCCGCTCGAGAACCTGATCGGGTGTGAAGTCCCGCAGCTTGAGATGATCCTTCGCAGCATCGAACAGCACACGCTCCGGAACGAGGCCAATGATCTCGCTCCACGTAACTTCGACTCCTTCCTCTCCCGCCTTTTCAGAGATGAAATCGAAGACTGTGTGAAGTGCCGTCTGATCCGTGTCCACCAGGTTCATGGATACCTGCGCCTGTCCGTCGACTTCGAGGCCCAGCCCTTTTACCGCCTTGAATCCGCCCGATGACTCGCGAACCTGTTTCGCGATCGACTTTGCAAGCGGAAGATTCGACGCGTCACCCAGATAGACATTGTATGCGACGAGAAAAGGGCGCGCGCCAATTGCAACAGCGCCCGCGCTCGGATGGATGGCGTGTGGCCCGAAATCGGGCTCCCGCTCAGGGTTTGTGCCGATCTCGTCGCGTAACCCCTCGAACTGTCCGCGCCGGACGTCGGCGAGATTCTTCCGCGCCGGCCGCGTCGCGGCCCTTTCATATAGGTATACGGGAATGTCGAGCTCCTTTCCTACCCGTTCTCCAAGCTGCCCCGCGAGAGCGATGCAGTCTTCCATTGTGGAGTCTTCCAGCGGCACGAACGGGACTACATCCGCCGCGCCGATGCGCGGGTGCTCGCCGGTGTGCTGCCTGAGATCGATCCTTTCCGCTGCGGCTCGAATTCCCTCGAACGCCGCCTGCACTGCATGCTCGGCGGGAACGACGAAGGTTATTACAGACCGGTTGTGTGATTCGTCCGAGGACGCGTCGAGAATGGTGACACCCTCTACGGCCGCGATCGCGTCGCGGATCGCGCCGACGATTTCAGGACGGCGACCTTCGGAGAAATTGGGAACGCACTCGATGAGTTTCATGCGGGAATTCTATCGGGACTGGGCTGCTCTCTGAACTGTTTCGAGAAGCCAGGGGTGAATGATGGGATTGCCGGCAACGAACGCGCCCTGAGCCGCTTTCGCGCGAGCTCCCTCCAGATCGGTTACGACACCGCCGGCTTCGCGCACGAGAAGAATGCCGGCGGCGACATCCCACGGCGCGAGCGCCAGCTCCCAGAACGCGTCGAATCGTCCGCACGCGACATCCGCAAGGTCGAGCGCGGCAGACCCGGCTCGTCTTATTCCCGCTGTCTGCCTGCTCACAGCAACGAACTGCTGCGCGTACGCCTCGAGCAGATCAGGATTCTTGAAGGGGAACCCCGTTCCGATCAATGCTCTGGAAGTGCTGTCGATACTGGAAACCGCGACCCGGTGCCCGTTGAGTGTGGTGCCGTGGCCGAGCGATGCAGTGAAGATGTCGCCGCGCGGCACATTGCGAACGACACCCGCGACCAGCTCGCCCTGATGCATGACGCCGATCGATACCGCATAATGCGGAAACCCGTGCAGGAAGTTCGTCGTTCCATCCAGCGGGTCGACGATGAACGTAAGCCTGGCTGATGTCGAATCGGCCTCGGGGCTCAGCTCTTCGCCCAGGATGATCGCGCCGGGAAACGCAGTACGGATGGTGTTGAGAATCGCGGACTCGGCTCCGCGATCCACTTCGGTCACGAAATCAGCGGCCGCTTTTTCGATCCACTCGAGCTTTCCGAGCTCAGGCGCGGCCTGAAGTATTACTTCGGCCGCTTCGCGCGCGGCGTCGACTGCAACGCCGAGGGCGTCATGGATGAGCGCGCCATCGTGCGCGCCAATGGTTTGATTTGCTTGCAACGCGTTCCTCACACCCGTTAACTTCGCCCGATGCCTTCATCCCGGATCTTCAGCGGCATTCAGCCGTCAGGCGAGCTTCATATCGGCAATTACCTTGGCGCCGTGAAGAACTGGGTCGCGCTGCAGCGGCAGTACGAATCGTTCTTCTGCATCGTCGATTATCACGCCATCACCATCCCGTACGAGCCCGAGGATCTAAGGCGCCGCACGCGGGACATGGCGATCTCGCTCATCGCGTCCGGCATCGATCCGTCGGCATGCACGCTATTCGTGCAGTCAGCGGTTCCGGAACATACCGAGCTGGCCTGGATATTCAACACAGTCACGCCCCTGGGCGAGCTCGAAAGGCAGACGCAGTTCAAGGACAAGTCGAGCCGGCAGGAGAGCATTCTGGCCGGGATCCTCAACTATCCGGTGCTCCAGGCCGCCGACATCCTTCTATATAAAGCCGATCTCGTCCCGGTCGGCGAAGATCAGGTTCAACACCTCGAGCTGTCGCGCGAGATCGCGCGGCGATGGAACACGAAGTTTTCCCCAGGCTATGCAGTCAGGACCGCTGAAGAGGAAGCGAAGCGTGCTGAGGCGACCTCACCGGAGACGGGCATGCCCGCAGGGCCGTCTGCCGATGCTGACGAGGTCGAGGGATTCTTTCCGGAACCGAAGCCTCTTCTTACTCCGACGCGCCGCATCATGGGTCTCGATGGGAAGGCGAAGATGTCGAAATCACTCGGCAACACCATCGGCCTTCTCGAGGATCCGAAGGATATGTGGGAGAAGCTCCGGCCAGCGGTAACAGATCCGGCGCGAGTACGCCGAACCGATCCCGGCACGCCGGAGGTGTGCAACATCTACCACCTGCACAAGGCTTTCAGCCCGCCTGAGACGGTGGATCACGTCGCTGTCCAGTGCCGGACCGCGGGATGGGGATGCATCGACTGCAAGAAAGTTCTGTTCGAGTCGATGGACCGTGAGCTCGCTCCTATCAGGGAGCGCGCCGCCTCGATCGCTGCGAATGAAGCGGAGATCAAAGGAATCCTTGCGGATGGGGCTCTCAAGGCTCGCGCCATTGCGCAGGACACTATTCGTGAAACGAAAGAGCTGATGGGGCTCGCCTGATACGGGCGCCTCATCAGCAGGCCTGAGCGAGAGCGCTCGGCGCGCGAGAGAGATTGTCGCAGGTCTCGCATCGGCGCCACGATTCGCCGGCAGCGAGGCGGAACGAAAAGCGCGAGAGATTTGCGAAGCGAGGTTACTCGATCTCGGTTTCGCGGTGACGGAAGAGAGATTCACCTATTCCCAATTTCCGGCGCGGTTCGCTCCCCTCATATGCGGCTCGATCTTCGCGGCAGGCGTGCTGCTGGCGGGTCATCTCTCATATAGTCACAGTCTGCCGCTCGCGGGGATTGCTGCGGCGTTCGCGGGTCTCGGCGTCGCCGCGGCGCTCGGACGCTTTCTGCTCGAGCGTACCGGGTCACTCGCCCCGATGAGGAGTACTGCGTCGAATCTGGTCGCGACACGGAGAAATGCGGCGGGACCGCCCGCGATCTGGCTGGTGGCGCACACCGATTCAAAGTCTCAGACAATTCCAATGCTGGTGCGTGTGGCATCCGTGGGCGCAGCCGGGATCTTCTTCCTCCTGCTCATCGCAATTCTGGTTGCCCACTTTACTGGATTCCCTGAGGCGGTGGGAATCCCGATTCATTTGACCGGAGCCCACGCGCTTGCTGGATCGGTCATCACAGCCATTGCTGTCGTTCCGCTTGCACTTTGTTTCATTACCGACAGGTCGCCTGGCGCGCTCGATAACGCCACGGGGGTTGCGGCAGTATTGCTGGCGCTGGAGCATCTCGGGCCCGACAGGAACGTCGGTGTGTTGTTCACCAGCGCCGAAGAAATGGGCCTTGCAGGGGCGCGCGCGTTCGTCGCGAGCCGGACCGCGAAGGGAATCGCAATCAATTGCGATACGATCGACAAGTCCGGCAATTTCATCTGCATGAGCGACGATGTCCGGCGCCGCGACGCCGTCGCCGTGTCAAAGGCAGGCAAAACGGTGGGAGAGATCATCAAGGTCAGACACACGATCCGCGGAATTCTCACCGACAGCATCGCGCTGAGGAGGGGCGGCTGGGATTCGTGTACTCTGAGTCGTGGAAACCTGGGCACCCTTGCGCGCGTACATACACCGAGAGACGAGCCCGGCCGGATCGACGGTGCGGGAGTCGCGCGCGCCGCGCGAATACTTGCGGCAACCATTGAGGAATTGTCCTGATGGCATTTGCACTTCTTACGCTGGTCCTGATCGCTTCACTCGTGCTGATCGCCCTTGGACTTCCGGGTCTGTGGGTGATGATCGCAAGTGCGGTGGTATACAACATCACCACGCAGACCGAGGCGATCGGGTGGTTCACGCTGATCGGAGTGGGGATTCTCGCACTCATCGCCGAGTTCATCGAATTCACGATGTCCGCGAAGTATGCGCGGAAGTACGGCGGCTCACGGCGGGCTGGATGGGGCGCAATGATCGGCGGCATGGTCGGGGCATTCATGGGTGTTCCGATACCGATCGTCGGGATGATGGTAGGAGCCTTCATCGGAAGCTTCGTGGGCGCGTTGATCGGTGAGCTGACCGTCGGCTCGAGCCGGAAGGATTCTGCTCGTGTCGCAACGGGAGCACTGATCGGCCGTGTCGTTGCGACTGCGATGAAGATGGGAGTCGGCTGCACCATCGCCGTATGGTTGTTCTTTGCGGCCATGCACTGAAGTTGACACTCGCTCACTCAGCGGTAGATTCACTCAACGCCCCGGCACCCGCTGGGGCGTTTCCTTTTTCAGTGAGCTGAATGTTCGATTCGAAGACGCGGACCGTGGTGATCGTCGGCGCACAATGGGGCGACGAAGGAAAGGGCAAGCTCGTCGACGTGATCGCCGAGCGTGCGGATTGGGTGGTGCGATATCAGGGGGGCGCCAACGCGGGGCACACCGTTCACATCGGTGAGAAGTCATTCGTTCTGCACCAGATCCCCAGCGGAATTCTCCACGGCGGCGTGCGATGCGCGATCGGCAACGGAGTCGTGCTCGATCCCGACACGCTGTTCACGGAGATCGACGAGCTCGTCAAGGATGGAGTCGATGTGCAGGGGCGTCTTTATGTGAGCGACCGCGCCCATCTCGTGCTTCCCTATCACAAGCTTGTCGATTCGCTCAGCTCAGCGAGCCGCGAAATAGGAACTACGGGAAGGGGAATCGGACCGGCGTACGAAGACAAGATCGCCCGCCGCGGCGTCCGGGTTCTCGATCTGCGACATCCGGAGCGTCTTCGCTCCCTCGTGTCGAAGGCAGTCGCGCACGCTAACGCAGTGCTCGCGTCTTTCAACGTGCCGGACCGTGCCGAAGTGGACAGCACCATCGCTCTTCTGGAGCGTCTTGCCCCTCGGATTCTTCCGATTACCGAGGACGTAGGCCTGATGATCCATCGCGCGATTGTGACGGGCGCGAACGTGCTGCTCGAGGGCGCGCAGGGATCGCTTCTCGATGTCGATCACGGAACGTATCCATACGTGACGTCGAGCAGCACGACATCAGGAGGCGCCGCGATTGGAGTTGGAATCTCTCCGACCGCGATCCATGCGGCGCTCGGAATCGTGAAGGCCTATACGACTCGGGTGGGAAATGGACCGCTGCCCACCGAGCTCGACGAGGCCGAGGGAGAGCGGATGCGCCAGCTCGGCAACGAGTTCGGCGCCACGACAGGACGACCGCGAAGGTGCGGGTGGTTCGACGGGGTGGTGGTTCGATACGCCGCGCGAGTCAACGGTCTGACGGGACTGGCAGTCACCAAGCTCGACGTGCTCGACACGTTCGAGAAAGTCGCGCTCTGCACTGGCTACAAGGTTGGTGACGAGGTTCATACCGAGTTCCCGGGCGATCCGGTGGCGCTCGAAACGGCAGAGCCGCAGTACGAGTGGATGGAGGGATGGAAAACCTCGACGTCCACGGCCCGTTCGGTTGGCGAGCTGCCGGGTGCCGCGCGGAGATACCTCGATCGAATCGAGGCATTGTGCGAGACGCCGATCACTTACATCAGCGTGGGAACGAGGCGGGATCAGATCATAGAGATCTAGTCGCTTGCGCACTGGTTGCACTGCGCACGGGAAAGGCACTGCTTGCCTGACTGCGCACTGGTTGCACTGCGCACAGGGAAAGGCACTGCTCACTGCTCACCTGACTTCGCACTAGTCACTTCGCACGGGAAGGCGAGACCATCTGGGTACCCCGAATCGAAAGCTGCTGCCTTCGAGGTCGTCGCCGGGATGCCACCGGCCGGCCTCCCAGTGCGCAGTGGGCCAGTGCGAAGTCAGGTGAGCAGTGAGCAGTGCCTTTCCCGTGCGCAGTGCAACCAGTGCGCAGCCTTTCCAGTGCGCAGTGAAACCAGTGCGCAGCCTTTCCAGTGCGCAGTGCAACCAGTGCGCAGTAACGGAAGCAGTCGGTTTATATTGCATCTCTATGCCCAATCGTCCCGATGTAATGGACAAGCTCGTGTCGCTGTGCAAGCGGCGCGGTTTCATTTTCCAGTCATCCGAGATTTACGGCGGCACCGGCTCAGTCTGGGATTACGGCCCGCTCGGCATCGAGCTCAAGCGCAACCTCCAGGAACGCTGGTGGAACGAGATGGTCCGCACCCGCGAGAACATCGAAGGCCTCGACTCGGCGATCCTCATGCATCCGCGCGTATGGGAAGCGAGCGGGCACGTCAGTGGATTCGTCGATCCAATGGTGGACTGCCGCAACTGCAGGAAGCGGTTTCGCGCCGACGATCCGAAAATCAAGGGGACGCCGGGTACGCCGGATGCGCAGTGCCCTGCATGCGGAATGAAAGGAACACTCGGTGAGCCGCGACAGTTCAACCTCATGTTCAAGACGTTCATGGGGCCAGTCGAGGACAGCGCGTCCGTCATCTACCTCCGACCCGAGACCGCGCAGGGAACGTACGTGAATTTCCTGAACGTTCAGCAGTCGACGCGTCAGAAAGTTCCGTTTGGAATAGCGCAGATCGGCAAGGCGTTCAGAAACGAGATAACGCCCGGAAACTTCATTTTCCGAACCCGCGAGTTCGAGCAGATGGAGATGCAGTTCTTCGTCGAGCCCGGCACGGACATGGAATGGTTCGAGTACTGGAAGGCCGAGCGAATGCGATGGCATCGCGGACTCGGTCTGGCTGAGGATCGCCTTCAGTTCCATCAGCACACGAACGAAGAGCTGGCGCACTACGCGCGGGCAGCATTCGACGTGCAGTTCGACTTCGGCGGCACGCTTGGATTCCAGGAGATCGAGGGAATTCACAACCGCGGGGATTTCGATCTGTCTCAGCATCAGAAATTTTCGGGCAAGAAGCTAGAGTATTTCGATCAGGGCTCCAACAAGAGATTCGTCCCGTTCGTCGTCGAGACCGCAGTGGGCCCGAACCGTACGCTTCTTGCGATTCTGGTGAACGGTTATCGTGAGGAGGCGGTCGAAGGTGAAGAGGAAGGCCGGGTGGTGCTTGGACTGAAGCCGTCGCTCGCACCGATCAAGACGGGAGTGTTTCCACTCGTGAAGAAGGATGGGATGCCGGAGATGGCACGAAAGATCGCCGACGATCTGCGCCCGCACTTTACGGTCTTTTACGACGACAGCGGTGCGATCGGCAGACGATATCGCCGGCAGGATGAAGTCGGCACGCCGTTCTGCATCACTGTCGATGGGGAATCCGCAGGCGGCAACTCCGTCACTGTCCGCGAGCGTGACACGCTCAAGCAGGAGCGGGTATCGGTGGACGCCCTTCGCGAATACATCGGCGGACGCATCGGAGAATGAGTGAGCTGACACTCGAGCGGCTTCGTCAGGAAGGGCAGGCTTTCACCGAGGAGATCTCGCGCGAGAGCTATCTGGCGCACTCGGGACACAAGCGCGCAGCGGAATTCAAGCCGATCTACGACCGGTACGCTCACGTGCTCGGCAAGGAAGCTCTCGATCTCACGCTGGATTTGTTCAGGAACTCCGCTGCCGGAACGGACGAGCACCGATCCGCATCATTGCTGCTCGAATGGCAGCTCGAGTCGCAGGCATCGCGTTCGCTGGCGGCCCTCGACGAGCGCGAGGTACTCGCGCGTGATCTCCCGCGCCTGCAGCGCGCGCTTGAGGCGCCGGTGCGCCTCGGCCGAGCGGGCGACGACGAGCAGCCCGGACGTGTCGCGGTCCAGGCGGTGCACGATCCCCGCCCGTCCCTCCTCGCCCCCGGCGCCGACGCCGGCGAGCGCCTGCGAAAGCGTCCCCGACGCGTGCCCGCGCGCGGGATGGACGACGACCCCCGCGGGCTTGTCGACGACGAGCAGGTCGTCGTCCTCGTGGACGAGCCGGAGCACGGGTGGAAACACCGCCGGCCGCGCGCCGAGCGTCACCCGGTCCGTCGCCGTCACCGGGACGGCGCCGCGACGGATCACCTCACCGTTGACGCGCACGCGGCCGGCGGCGAGCCAGCTGCGGATCGACGTGCGCGAGGCCTCAGGGTAAAGCGCCTGGAGCCGGTCGAGGAGCGGAAGCGGCGTGGCGCGCTCAGCGCGAGGGACGCGGGCCCAGCACGACCGTGGTGAGCGTGCCGAGGTACGTCTTCGCCGCGCGCTGCACGTCGGCGGCGGTGACGCCCTCCACGGCCAGCCGATAGCGGGCGGGATAGCTCGAGCCCACGCGCTCGACATCGTAGAACGCGAGATACCAGGCCTGTCGCTCGTTGGTCCGGCGATCCATCGCGTAGCGGCCCAGCAGGAAGCGCTTGGCGCGCCGCAGCTCGTCGTCGGGCACCGTCTCGCCCTGGATGCGCGCGATCTCGGCCTGCAGCGCCTGCTCGGCCTTCTCGGCGGTCTCGGGCGTGGTGCCGAGATAGAGCACGAGCGCGCCGGTCTCCTTCACCGGCTCGTAGAACGACGTGGCCGTGTATGCGAGCGCGCGCTTGTCGCGCAGCTCGGCAAAGAGGCGCCCCGCCATGCCGCCGCCGAGAATGGTCGAGAGCACCTTCACGGCGGCGTGGTCGGGATGGTCAAGGGGCGGGGCGAGGCCGGCCATCAAGATCTGCGTCTGCTGCGCCGGCTGCTCGAAGACGCGACGCTGCGCCGACTGGGACGGCCGCGGGTTCGACGGCTCGGGCGCCGCATCACCGGCCGGCATGCCGCCGAACAGGCGCTGCACCTCGGCCAGGGCCTCGTCGGCATTCACCTGGCCGCTCAGCGCGAGCACCATGCTGTCGGGCCGGAAGAACTCGCGGTAGCGCGCGACGATGGCGGCGTGGTCGATGCGCGGCAGCGAGGCGCGCGTCCCGAGCACGGGGAACCCGTACGGGTGCGGCAGGTAGAGCAGGGCGAACAGCTCGTCGAACGCGCGCGAGGGCGCGTTGTCGAGCCGGCGCTGGACACGGCTCAGCAGCCAGTCGCGCTCACGGTCGACCTCCTCGGGGGCCAGCCGCGGCTCCAGCGCCAGCTCGGCCGTGAGACCGAGCAGCTCGCGCCAGAACCGCGACAGCGCGGACGCGCGGATCTCCGAGTAATCCGCCTCGCCGTATGCGCTGATCTTGCCGCCGAGCGCCGCCACGGCCTCCGCCAGATCCGAGCCGCTGCGCCTGGTGGTCCCCTTCACCATCACCGCCATGAGGAAATTCGAGATACCGGCCGTGCTCACCGTCTCCCAGCGCGTTCCCATGCGCACCAGGAGCGACACGGCCACCACCGGGGCCACCGGGTTCTCGCGGATGATGACCGTGAGGCCGTTGGGCAGCCGCCGCTGGATGACGGGCTCGGCCTTCTGCGCCCAGGCGGCCGG
>Ga0209998_10000439_pt1 | contig 11589 bp, 10 predicted proteins | sample EndophyteCoNSPM_FD_187576 | JGI IMG/M metagenome (GOLD analysis project Ga0209998, IMG submission 187576) | Arabidopsis thaliana rhizosphere microbial communities from the Joint Genome Institute, USA, that affect carbon cycling - Endophyte Co-N... | ecosystem: Host-associated > Plants > Roots >... | reverse complement strand
CGCCGCTCGAACCAGTCGATCTCATCGCGGAGAATCACCGACCAGCCGATGACGGTGATTACCGGAGCAGTGATTCCTTCAGCCGAGGCCTTCTCCGCCAGGGTCCCGAGGGTGGCTGTCACGGTTCGCTGTCGCGACAAGGTACCCCACTGAATTGCCGCTGCGGGAATCTCCGCCGGCATTCCGCCATCGATCAGCGCTGACGCAATCGCGGGAAGCGTCTTCACTCCCATGTACAGCACGATGGTCCCACCGACCTTCGCGAGCGCGGACCAGTCGGTCTGCGTAGTCGGCTTTCCTGGATCTTCATGCCCCGTGACGAACGTCACCGACGTCGCAATCCCCCGGTGCGTCACCGGAATGCCGGCGTATGCGGGAGCGGCGATTCCAGCCGTCACCCCGGGCACGACCTCGAACGCAACCGACGCATCGTTCAAGGCCTGCGCTTCTTCACTTCCTCGTCCGAAGACGAACGGATCACCACCCTTCAGCCGGACAACGCGCTTGCCGTCGCGAGCAAGCCGCACGAGCAGCTCGTTGATCTCGTCCTGCGAGACCGATCGGCTGTCCCCGCCGCGCTTCCCTACGTCGTACAGCTCCGGATGACCGGTGACCTTTGCATCGGATGGCAGGAGATTCCTGTTCGCGAGCGCGTCGTACACAATTGCATCGGCTGATTCGATGAGCTGCCTGCCGCGCACGGTGATCAAGCCCGGGTCCCCGGGACCAGCGCCCACCAGAAACACGATTCCCGGATTCACTGTGCCTGCAGCCATTTCTCATATTCCGCGGGTGAAATCTCGGATGGCTTGATCTCCGATCGTCCCCCCCAGAACACATTCGTATAGAGCACAGGAATTTCCGCCTCGGCGAGATGCGCATCGATCGCAGCCTTGTGCGCGAGCACGAGCGATTTCTCGGTACCGTGCGCGACTGCCATGATGTTGACGTTCGCGAATTCGGGTCCGCCCTCGCGCCAGTATGCGTGCGTGAGGATATGATGGCGGCCGACTTCCCGTCCGGCCTCGATCTCACGACCCTCCGGGACGCGCCAGTGAAACAGCGCGTTGTAGCGGGTAACGCGTTCGCCTGATGCAGACGGTTTCACATGCTCGAGAAAGGTCGAGAACCGGCCGATGACTCTTCTTTCGTTGAGCGAGCGTGCCACGCGCAGAAATTCTTCATATGCGACGCCTGCTTCGCGCGCTCGCGAGCGCCACGGACTGGCGCCGATTTCGTCCGGGCTGAGCTCCCTCTTCAAAGGACCGAGAACTTTCCAGTCGAGATCGGAAAGCGTGACGATGTTCGTATCGATCACGCTCCCTGGCTCATCGGTTCGCGACCCGGGCTCCATTCCCCGGCGGCGCACGTGGCCGACACCGAGCGCGAACAGTTTCTTCGCCGGCATTATGCGAAACGACGCGGCACCGGTCTTCTTCGCGAGAATCTCACAGTGGTTCTGCATCGAGAAGCCCTGCGGAACCTTGATCGTGGTCCAGAGACGGTACGCCGAGCCCGTGGTCTCCGAGTCGGTTGAGCGTATTACCACGTGACCTGAGAAAGGATCGTGCTTCGCCATGTAGTCGAACGCAGCGTCGAGCTTCTCGGGGGAAATCTTCCAGGCGACGAGCGCGCCGGGTGCGAGGTTCGTGGCCATGAGGGTCTGGCGAATGCGCCTGATCGTGCCGGCCTCGAGCATCGCCCGGAGGCGCTCGTGTACCGCTTCTTCCGGAATTCCTGAAAGCCTTGCCATCTCACGAAAGGGCTCTTCGCTGAAACCGGCGATTCGATCCTCGGACACGGCCAGAATCGCCGCATTGACCGGATCCGAAGTCTCCACCGGGATTGCCGCTGATATCACTCGTCTGTCGCGTTTTGCATGAAGCTGAAAGGTCGCACTCTGGCGCGTCGCGTGCAAAACGGGATAACGTTGAATTACGAGGACACAACGACACCATGACTGACATCGACGTTCTACTTCAGGAAAATCGAAAGTTCGAGCCGAGCGACGAGTTCAGAGCTCAGGCGTTCATCGGATCGGGCGAGATCTACGAGCAGGCCGCAGGCGACCCTGAGGCCTACTGGGCGGATGAGGCGGGCAAGCTCGAGTGGAGCCGCAAGTGGGACAAGGTGCTCGACTGGAAGCCGCCTCACTGCGAATGGTTCGTGGGCGGAAAGCTCAATGTCGCAGTCAACTGTGTCGATCGGCACTTGCGCAGTCATCGGCGCAACAAGGCCGCGTTGATCTGGGAAGGCGAGCCGGGTGACCGCCGCACGCTGACCTACTGGGACCTGTATTGCGAGGTGAATCGCTTCGCGAACGTGCTGCGCGACTTCAAGGTGCAGAGGGGTGACCGCGTCGCCATCTACCTGCCTCTGATCCCGGAGGTCGTGATCGCAATGCTCGCGTGCGCGCGGATAGGAGCCATTCATTCCGTAGTCTTCGGCGGATTCTCGCCGGAGTCACTTCGCGATCGTATCAACGATGCGGAGGCGAAGCTTCTGATTACGGCCGATGGCGGATACAGGCGCGGACAAGTCATTCCACTCAAGCGAAACGCGGACAAGGCGCTCGAAGAAACTCCGTCGATCACCGATGTAATCGTCGTGCAGCGGCGACCCGGCGCGGGAGGCGACGAGGCATTCGCCGAAATGCAGGAAGGCCGCGATCACTGGTGGCATCGCGTGATGAAGGACAAGCCAAACCGCTCGAACCCGGAAGAAATGGACTCCGAGGATGTGCTTTACATCCTCTACACATCAGGAACGACAGGAAAGCCGAAGGGAATCGTCCACACCACGGGAGGATACCTCACCGGTGTTGCGACGACGATGCGCGAGGTCTTCGACCTTCGCGAGGACGACGTTTTCTGGTGCACCGCCGATGTGGGCTGGGTCACGGGTCATTCGTACCTCGTCTACGGCCCGCTCGCAAACGGCGCGACGTGCGTGATGTACGAGGGAGCGCCTGACTGGCCGGAAAAAGACCGCTTCTGGGACATCTGCGAGCGACACGGCGTCACCATCCTGTACACTGCTCCGACAGCGATCCGCGCATTCATGAAGTGGGGCTCCGAGCATCCTGCCGCTCACGATCTGTCGATGCTGCGGTTGCTTGGTTCGGTGGGAGAGCCAATCAATCCCGAAGCATGGATGTGGTATCGGGAGCACATAGGCGGCAATCGCTGCCCAATCGTGGACACGTGGTGGCAGACGGAAACGGGGGCGATCGTGATCTCGCCGCTGCCGGGAGTCACTGAGACAAAGCCGGGCAGCGCAACAAAGGCACTTCCTGGTTACTCAGCCGAGCTGCTCGACGTGAAAGGCAAAGTGATTCCGGTCGGTGGCGGACTGCTCGCGCTTACCCGCCCATGGCCGTCGATGCTCAGGACCATCTGGGGCGATGACGACCGCTACGTGGAGACCTACTTCACGAAATGGGAAGGCCGGCCTGATCTTTACTTTCCCGGCGACGGCGCAAAACGCGACGAAGACGGATATTTCTGGATACTCGGCCGCGTGGATGATGTTCTGAATGTCGCCGGACACCGTATAGGGACGATGGAGGTCGAATCGGCTCTCGTCGAGCATCCCGCAGTGGCAGAGGCGGCAGTAGTCGGCCGGGCGCATGAGCTCAAGGGTCAGGCGATCGCGGCTTTCGTGACGCTGCGCGAGGGCAAGAAGCAGGGGCTGGCGCTCCGAGATGAGCTGCGGCAGTTCGTTGCCGACAAGATCGGCGCCCTTGCGAGACCCGACGACATCATCTTCAGCGCCGATCTCCCCAAGACCCGCTCGGGCAAGATCATGCGGCGTCTGCTGAGAGACATTGCAGAGGGTCGGGCGCTGGGAGATACGACCACGCTTGCGGATCCCAACGTCGTCGCGAGCCTCAAGGATCAGTATGAGGCCGACGAATCTTAGAGTTACAGAGGGCGGAGGCGCTTACGCGCCTCCGGCCACGCTAGAGAGAGCAGAGACACAGAGAAACAGCAGAACAGCGGGACATTGGCACAGAGGCGCAGAGGGTTCTCACCGTGGTACAGACTCTGCCTTAGATTTCGGATCGCAATTCAAATACGGAAGGTCACATGCTCGGTGGATTGTTTCCCGAATCGATTTTTGGACGAAAGCTGAATCCCAACGCCGAGAGGCGGCTTCGCCTGTCGCAGGCGAGGGCTGAGGAGACAATCATCCGCGCTCACGTGGACAACGCGCTGATGTTCGTCGATACCCTCGCGGAGGATCTTTCATTCGACCGGGCGATCGACACGTACATCAGGGTGATGGGGATTCCCGAGCCGCTCGCGTCGACGGTTGCCACTCGCGCGCTTGTCAGTCTCGGACGCGATCTGGTTCCGTTCCGCCGGCGCGCGCGTGAGGAAGGCCAGGAGGACGAGGAGGTCAAACCGCGGCTTCGACTCGATGATGCCGCCGCCCGGCAGAGAAGTATCAAGCGGGCATAACGACCTGGAACTACAACTGAACACGCCTCCCGCTACCCGCTGAACGCTTCCCGCTACCCGCCGGACAGAAGCGGGATGCGGGAAGCGTTCAGCGGGTAGCGGGAGGCGTGTTCAGTTGCAGTCGTTCGGGTAGCGGGGGGCGTGTTCAGTTGTAGTTGTTCGTGTTCAGTACTCCGATCCCGCCTTTCGTTCCCGGTACTCGCTCACGCTGACAAGAAAGATGATCGTCACCAGGATCGCCGATACGACGCACCATTGGCAGATCGCATGGATCCTGAAGAGCTCGATGTAGGTCAGGTAGAGCGAGAATACGAGACCCGTCGCAGCAACGAGAAGCAGAATCAGCGAGATCAGCGAAGACTGCGCGAACTTCTCCCCCGTGCTGACGAGCGCGAGCACGAACATCCCGACGTACCACGCAACTCCCCATCCCGCTACAGGAAGACCGAGGAACGTCGCCCACCTGCTCGAGTTGACCGTTTCGCACGATCCAACGCTGCAGCTCAGCGCGCCGATGAGGCCGAGCTTGTAGAGGAGCAGATAGAGAGCGACGAAGATCCCGGCGAGCGAGAGCGCCGCCACGATCATCCGCTTCGTCACTGAGCGGCCGGCTTCTGGGTCGCGGAGTCTACGATTGCCTTGAGAACGTCATAGGGAAGCGCGCCGGGATATAACTTGCCACCGATGATGAAGGTCGGCGTCGAGCCAACCTGTCGGCGCTCGCCTTCATGCACATTTGCGAGAATGCGGCCCTGGTGCTTTCGCGAGTCGTAGCATTGTTCCCACAGCGTCGCATTGAGGCCGATGTCCGCAGCGTACTTCTGGAAGAACGGCTTCGGATTGTCTGTCGCCTGAGTGTTCCACTGATCCTGTGTCCCGAACAGCCGGTCGTGCATCTCCCAGAACTTGTTCTGGTCGCCGGCGCACGCCGCCGCATTGTGCGCTCCCTGGCTGTTCTTGTGCTGAGGCAGAGGGAAATCATAGAACGTCATCCGCGCCAGCCCGGGCTCGATGAGTCGCTTTCTTACGTCGGGCTCGGTGACAGCGGCAAACTGACCACATCCCGGACATTCGAAGTCGGCAAACTCGACTATCTCGACGGGGGCATCAGCCTTGCCAATGGTGTAGCCCTGAGCGGGACCCGAGGTTGCAGGATCGTATTTGACCTCCGTGCCCACGATCGGCGCGGGTTTGCGAAGCAGGGTATAGCCGAGTATGCTTGCGCCAATCACGGCGATGGCGCCGATGACATAGTAAAACCCGGTCGGCCGGGTGTTCGATTTCCTGACGACGTTTCGCTTCCGGTTGGTATTGCCAGCCATTTTTTTGAGCCGCGTTCGAGTTGTCCGCCGCGCCGGAACGACCGGCGCCGAGAAGGAAAAGCTAGAGGAGAGGCAAGGTTATGCAAGCTGATGTTCTTCGTGTTCCGGTTGGACCGGGGGCGATGCACGTCGAAAGATTCGGTCATGGCGGCACAGCCGTGATTCTGATCCACGGGTTCGGAACCTCGAGCTTCCTGTGGCGCAACGTCGCGCCCGCCATCACCGACGCGGGCCACACAGCGTACGCCATCGACTTGTTCGGCCACGGAGAATCCGACCGGTCCGTGGATGCGGATTTCGGAATCGCGGCTCAGGCGGAATACCTGGACGCGGCGATGACCGCGCTAAGAGTAGCGCGTGGGCTCGTGGTCGGGGTGGACATCGGCGGTGACGTCGCGTTGCGACTCGCTGCGACGAGGCCGGAGCGAGTGGAGAAGCTCGTGCTCGTCAATACGCCGGCGTTCGATGAGCTGCCCGCGCGTGACGTCACGCAGATGCAGCGAAGCACTGCCAAGTTCGCGTTTCGAACGACTCGCGGAGTTCTTGGCGCCGCGCCGCTCATCGAGGGCGTTCTCAAGGGGAGCGTCTCCGATCCTGAGACGCGGATGCCAGTGAAGCTCATTGCGCGTTATCTCGCCCCGTTCGCCGGCCGTGATGGAGTGAATCACCTTCTTGCGCTCGCGAGCTCCATCAATGCGGATGACATGGAGGACATCGATCTGTCGACGATCCACGTCCCGGCCCTTATCGTGTGGGGCGACGAGGATCAGTGGGTGGACAGGAAGATGGCGGACCGACTCGTCAATGCGCTTCCTGACGGCAGACTCGTCAGGATTCCCGGTATCGGCAGGCTGGTGCCGGAAGAGAACCCCGAGCAGATGAGCTCACTCGTGCTCGATTTCATGAAGCGAAGAGCAGTCGCGTGACTGCAAAAAGGGCACTTTTTCGTTAGATTTAGAGTATCAAATCACAACCTCCTACCCGGATTAATGAGCAAACAGAAGCCTAGATATACGAGAAGCGCCCCGCAGGCCGCGACTCCTTTCGAAGAAGCGCGCGACGAGATGTTCCAGCATATCATGAAGTGCGGCGTCATCGGCGCCACTGCCGACGATCAGAAGGAATGGTTCGACGCCACGATGACTTACCTTGCCGAGCGATACCACGAGCTGAGTCCCAAACAGATCAACGAGCTCAGAGTACTCGGCGAGAGATTCTCGCAGCCGGCAAAAGTAAAAGCGGCAGTCTGACGCAAGCGGCGCAACGACGGAGCGAGCTTTAACGCCGCTCCGTTGTCGTTTTGCGGATGATGACGCCGAGCCGCGCTCCTCCGCCAAGGCCCGCTTCGAACGATGTTCCGATACCGCGTGATGCGGGACCATCGATTCCCAGAAAGATGAGAAGGTAAAGGCGACTCGATCGATTCTCATCGAATCGAGCCGTCAAGCCTCCGCCTGCGTAGGGGGCCCATCGATGCTGTCTGAATGGGTCGACGTGAAACCGGTTGACGATATCCACGCGTCCGCTGATTCCGTGTTCTGATGCGCCGATGGCGCCGTCGATCCCTGATCTGACGTAGTTGCCAAGGGGGATTGTGAATCCGGCACCGGCATGAATTGCCGGGGGGTTCGCTGCGATTCCGTCGATGCGGCCCTCGATCGACTGCGCTTGCGCTGCTGTCGCGCTCACGACGAGAAATGCAACTGAACGAGCGACCCGCAGCCCGCTAAGCGCGTCCCGCCATGCGCTCGAGCGGAAAGCGGGTGGCGCAGCGCGGGCTGCGGGTCGCTCGTTCAGTTGTATTTCTCGTCGTTCTTTCAAAGGATCTCAGTTTTTCGTCTTGAGGTCGCTGCCCGCCTCGCGCGCTCGAGCGCAGCCGTATAGTCGACTATCGACACGGCCGAAAGCGCCCCGATAATGAGAATCAGCGGCTGAACCGTGCGCGGCGCCACGAGCACTGCGAGCAGGCACGCCAGCTGGAGCACGGTCACCGTCTTCCCGAGCACGCGTGCCTTGAATGCCGAGGCAGTGAGACCGGGAATGAATCGTGCCACTATGAAGCCGACCGCAGTCGCAATGTCTCTCGACAGGAAAATGAAATACTGTCCCGTCGTGAGACGCCCCTCGAACAGATACGAAGAGATTGCAGCCAGGACGAACAAGCGATCGGCAATCGGATCGATGAGCGCACCCGCAACCGTCGCGTTGTTGCCCTTCCGGGCAAACCATCCGTCGAGAAAATCCGTCGCCCCGGCGGCGGCGACGAGCACCACTCGCTGCCAGTCTCCGGCAATGACTACGAACGCAAACGCCAGCAGAAGGCGGGAGAGCGAGATGCTGTTGGGAATCGTGAATATCTTGCCTCGCTCCATGATGCCAAAAGTAGATGTGCGGTTTAGTGCTTGCCAGCAGGGCCGGTTGAACCTCAGCTTTGTCGCGTGTCCGGAGCTCTGAGCACGTACCGCCTGCTCCCCGCTCTGTACGTTGCGGTCGCGGCGATCATGGTGATGTGGGATATCGTCGTCGCGGGCCGCGTATCGCAGCTCCGGCGCGCGCCTCGCGTATTCGCGGGGGCCACCGCGTTCGGCGGGCTTCTCATTGTACCCGCTCTTCTCATTGCGTATGCGTCGGCATCCCTTCTTTACGGGCGCGCCATCCAGCCCGTTGCATGGGTGTGGCCAGTCACGACGGTCCTGTTCGTCCTTCAGGCGACGTACGCACTGAGCCGCCGGCTTGTTACGCCGCTCTTTGGCGTTCCCGTCTTCGTGTACGATCTCATCATCGCGATTGTCGCCGTGTCGCGTTACGCGGTGAGCAGAGGATTCGACCCGCCCGACTTCGGCTTCGCGCTGTCTGCCGCGCAGGCCAGCGCCCTTGGATTCTTCTTTGGAGCGCCCGCGTTGTGGGGCCCGGAATACCTCCAGGTTCCTTTGATGTCACCCTCACTTCCCGCGCGCTGGCGATTCAGTCGCGTCCTCCGCATGGGCGTCGCCCTCGCGGCCGCGGGACTGTCGGGGCTCGTGCTCGTGAACATGCCGAATGGATTCGACGCGATTCGGGGGTACACCCAGTACGCGAAGGAACAGCTTCAGGAGCATCCGGAAGGCGACTTCACAATCGGGCTCAAGCTGTTTCCGGATCTCAAGGGTCCGCCACCACCGCTCGCTCTCGAGAGAGATATCGCGCTCGCCGATTCTCTCGATGTGGGGGCGGTCTCGATGGTGATCAACCCCGAAGGCGCGACCCTCGCGTCGCTCGATTCGATCGCGCGGACAGTCGACGACCGGCGCGCCGACAGCGCGGTGATCATCATCTCGCTTGGATATCCCGAGGATGCGCTGCAGCAGTTCCGCAAATCTCCCGAGGAGTACACGCGGAAGCGGGTTGCCGATATCGACAGGATATCACGGCGATTGCGCCCGGACATACTCGTGCCCGCGGTGGATCCGTACAGCGAGGGAGCGCGCGCGATCGGCACGCAGCCGCCCGAATACTGGATCGATTACATCACCCGCGCCGCGCGGATCGCTCATTACGTGAACAGGCGCATCCGCATTGGCGTGTCCGCATCGAGCTACGGCGCGCGTGACAGCACGCTTTATTTCTGGGCGGCGCGCCGGGGCTCACCCGTGGACGTTGTCGGGTTCTCGATGATGCCCGGATTCAACGGGGCCGAGACGATCGGGACCAACATGCGGATCGCGACGCGATGGATGCACGCATTTCCAACCCGCGCAAAGCCGCACTGGGTATTCTCGGCAGGCGGATACCCGATCGTTCACGGTGAGGAAAGCCAGGCGCTCGCATTGTGGGGAGTGCTTGCATGGGCGACGTCGCAGTCGCCGATCAAGGGCCTCGTTGTCACGGAGGCAGGCGACTACGATGTGCTGAGAGGGTTGAGGACCGCGGGCGGGAAGTACCGCTCGGCCGTTGGAGCAGTGATGAGAGCGGAGAGAGGGTTGAAGGAGACTGCGACGCAATAAGTGCAAGGGCGGATCGTAGTTGCCGGACGCACAGTTGCCGGTTGCCAGAGACGTCTGGCCCTACACACTCTTCCCGGTTCCCCTCACCACTCCCTCCACTCTCCGGGACGGATCGAAAAACTCTCGAGCCACACCGAGAATATCATCGGGAGTCACTGCCTCGATCGACGACTCGAAGTGTGACAGCTCGCTCAAGCCCGAACCGAACATCCACGCATCGAGAATTTCGCCCAGAACGGCTCCGCCGCTCTCCTGCCTTATCGCGTGCGAACCGATAGCGTACCGCTTCGCGCGAGCGAGCTCGTCGTCGGTGACACGTTCTGTCCGCAAGCGCTCGAACTCGCGCAACAACCCCTGGCGCGCGATATCCTCCTTTTCAGGCGATGTCGCGATGTATGAGAGAAACATTCCCGCAAGCTGGCGCTCGCTCGTGTAGGCGTGGACAGTGTACGCAAGTGACTGGCGGTCGCGAAGCTCGTCGAAGAAACGACCGCCGAGGCCGCTCGCGATCGTCGCGATAAGCTGCGCTGCAAAGCGCCGGTCATCGGTTCGCGACGGGCCGCGGAATGCAAGCGCAAGCGCGGTTTGAGCTTTCTCGCGAGAATCGGCGTTGATCGTCTCACCATCTGGCCAGCGTGGTTCTTCGAGCGGCTTCGGGGGAGAACCGTGCGAATCCGAAAACGCTCGCGCGACAATTGCCGCTGCATCTTCAGGAACCACATCGCCGACGACACCGAGCACGAGCTGCGTTCCGAGAAGACCCGCGCGATACCACTGACGCACGTCTTCCACGCGAGCGGACTGGAGTGACGCCTCATTTCCGAGGGGAGATAACGCGTACGGATGGTCGCCATACGCCGCGGACATGAGGAGTCGCATCGGATATCGGAACATGTCATCCCGCAAGGCGTCGAGATCGGCGAGCGCAATCGTGCGCTCGGTCTCGAGCGCGTCCTCGGGAATCGAAGCCTCGTACACGACGTCCGCGACGAGTCCGACGGCAGCCTCGAGATGCTGGAGGGGCACGGACATCGACCACCCGAACCCCTCCGATCCGACACTCGTACCGATGCTCCCGCCAAGCATCTCCGAATCTTCCGCGATCTGCGCAGCGGTTCGCGACCCAGTGCCTTTCAGTGTCGTGCGCATCGCGAGAGTCGTCAGTCCGGCCGTGCCGGCGGACTCGTCACGAACGCCGCCGATTCCCTGAACGGCAAAGTGAGCGATGGCGGCGCCCGGTTTCTGGCGGACGAGAATGGGGAGACCTGCGGCGGTCCGGAAGACATGAACTCCGCTTTCAACGCTTTCCAGTCGCGGTGGGATGACAGGTGCATCGTCAGGCGGAGTGTCGCGCTTCGCAAGCGGCTCGAGAGGCGCAGGGCGCTCCTTCTCGAGATTCGAGACGAATTCCTCGGGGCCCGCCGCAACTGGACTTGCATGCTTCGGTCGATAGATGACAATGCCCGCCCGTGACGCCGACAGATATCTGCGGGCGACATCGTGAATCTCTTCAGCGGTGACCGACATGAACCGGCGATAGTATTCGTCGCCAAGCGTATGCGCTTCCGACCAAAGTTGGAACGTGTGAGAAGAGAGGCTCACGGTATTTAGATATTGTTCTACTTCCGTACAATTTCGTCTGTTGTAGGCTTAACAAAAGAAATTTAAAAAAGGTTGTGCTTTTTTTCAAGTAGAAAAAAGGCTGTGGGAAGGGTCGGCTCTTTTAGCGCTGCCGCGTTGCACGGATGCCGGGCTTTGAGGAGAATCATCCAATGCAGATCGTTTTGACCACCGTTCCAAACGCGGAAGAGGCGGAATCAC
>Ga0209998_10000437_pt1 | contig 11640 bp, 15 predicted proteins | sample EndophyteCoNSPM_FD_187576 | JGI IMG/M metagenome (GOLD analysis project Ga0209998, IMG submission 187576) | Arabidopsis thaliana rhizosphere microbial communities from the Joint Genome Institute, USA, that affect carbon cycling - Endophyte Co-N... | ecosystem: Host-associated > Plants > Roots >... | reverse complement strand
GTTCCTTTCCCTTTTGCATTTTCATAATGCCATTCGATCTCAATTCCTAATTGTAAAATAATTTGCATATAAGCATTATAAAATTTCAAGTAGTAAACTCATGTTGCTTCATTTATTTTTTGGATTCTCAGTAATCTTATGTGGCTTTTCCCTATATCCTGCTCTTGTCATCTGGATGTCGCATTTTACACAAATTTTTCCTACCCTTGTACCTATCATCGTGTCAGTGGGTGTCAATTGATGACACATAGCGCAGGCGGTTAAAGAACTATAAAGATTCAATTCAACATTATTTTAATGCAACTTATGCTATTTATCTGTAAAAAATAGTTCACATTGATTTATACTCAATATCGATATACGATATACGTTGTTGAGAACACATTGAGTGGTGGAAATAATGCTAGGTATTTTCAGCGTATAGAAAGTTGATTTGATATTCCTAATAATGCCATTCGTCTGATATATTATTCCACCAAGACCTATACTGCTTGGATTCCTTACCAAGTTCATCTCTTATTCTAAATTCAATTGAATAAAACATATTCTCCATTGCATCAGTTCCTCCATCTGCTTGTAGCTCCTTACCAATTATAGATACCCTTTGTTTTTTAGATTCTATATCAGATGCGTTTGGATTCTCTATGCAATATGTAAGAATGTCATAAAGCTCTTCTTCTAGATATGCGTCCATCTTACTATTCGTCCTATTCAAATCATGAAATGGTCTTGATATAAATTCTGCGGATTGAAAAAATCAAATGGTTAATGTCATTTTTTCCTCGAGACTGTGACCATTCAAATATGCTCGATTAAAGATTTATGATGGTAGAGTATGTATTTTAGAACATGATCTGATGATCGATTGATAGAATCTCAATTTCTATATCTGACAACTATTGGTTGGAGAACAGGTATGCAACATAGGATAGAAATATGGTATGTAACTCATAATGAGAGATATTACATTATGTCAGAACGCGGAATCAACGCTCATTGGGTCAGGAACATCAACCATAATTCGAGAATTTCATTTAGTATTAACCACTCCGAATATGAAGGTGAGGGTAGAATTATCGATTCTACTAAGGAAAGTCAATTGGCAGCCCAGGTTTCAGAAATTATGAACGCAAAATACCGTTGGGATCAAGGACTGATTGTGGAACTTAGGCCATTAAATCTTATTTAAGTATAGCTAGATTCCTTAATTACTATTATGATAAATTGGTTATTTATGTTACCTGATCTAATATCCATTCCTTAAATTTTCTAACTGCAAATTCTTCAGATTCCTTTATGAATTTGGGATCTTTAAGTTTCCATTTATCCTGTGGAATGGAATCGAAAAATTCTTGCATAAATAGAGTAAACCTAAACCGTAGGTTTCTCGGATTTTCATCTATATTGTAGCGCTTTAGAATTATTGCTATTTTTCCAAATGTGGTATCATAGTCCCTTTTAAACGGTGTAATTTTTAGAGTCTCATTTAGTATTGAAGTTACAGAGTCAATATCCTTGTTGATTGTTATCAATCCCATCAATGCTGCTTACATTTCATTATCATTGATACTACTTTATGGTTTGTCTTCAAGTTATTGAATTCAACTCTTGCACACTGTTATAGATGGATAAAGTGCCCTCCATGTTGTCTAAAAGTAAATGTTACTATGTTATAATTCCCAAAAATGTTTTTGTAAATCTTTTCTTTGCTATTTCGAAGGCCTTTTCTCCTTTGGGTGATAATCTGTAGGTTATAGTTTTACCTTCTTTCTCTTCACTCAGGAAGCCTAAATCCTTAAGACTCCTGAGTGCCGGATAGATTGTTCCTGGGCTTGGTTTTTCACCCCTTCTTTTTGCTAGTTCGCTGGCTATTTCCTGACCGTGCATTGGTTTCTTTGATAATAAGAACAGTATCAGAAATCCCAACAGGCCTCTCATATCACAACATTCGCCATCGGCTCCTGGCATATGTTTTATATTGGATGTCCGATATATATAAATACATCCTTTCACTATATATCGGATGACCGATAATGAAACATATGGAGGTGATTTAATGGGATTCGGATGCTGCGGAGGAGGTGTTGACCAAGTTAGAAACTTTCTGACGAGGGAAGAAAGGATTGCTCTGCTAAAAGAATACAGTGATGGTCTTGAGAAGGAAGTACAAGGTATAAGGGAGAGGATCAAAGAGTTGGAAGAAAAGTAGTCCTTTCTTACCTTCCTTTTCTTTCGTTTTTTGCAAGCTCAAGATGTTGTTCTATCTCGAATTTCGATAAGAGGGCTTTAATACATTAAGGCAATTTTGTACTCATGGATGCATTTGATTGCATAAAGACCAAATTAGACATAAGAGAGTTCAGTTCACAACAAGTTCCCCATGAAATAAAACTAAAAGTACTTGAAGCCGCAAGATTAACAGGCACTGGTCTAAACACTCAACATTGGCGTTTCATACTCGTTGAAGACAAACAAAACTTGGAAAATCTTGCAAAGGACAGTACTAGTGGAAAATGGGTAGCTGGATGTAATTTTGCAATCATAATTCTTACAAATCCAAAATATCATTTTCATTTGATTGACGCAGGAAGAGTAATACAGAACATGCAGTTGGCAGCATGGAATTTTAAGGTCTGCTCAGGAATATTTACAGGAATCGATAGAGATAGTTTCAGAAAAGACTACGATATTCCAGAAGAATTGAATATCTCGGCCGTAATTGGATTTGGCTATCCTGCAAGAAAAATAACAGGCGATAGAAAGGATCGGACACCTCTAGATTCTCTTGTTTCCATTGAAAAGTATGGCGTCCCAAATAAATCATAGTATCCAACTTTGAAAAATATTAAATCATGATAAGCGCGGGGAGTGGGATTCGAACCCACGAGTTCTTTCGAACATGGGATTAGCAATCCCACGCCCTACCAGGCTAGGCGACCCCCGCTTTAGTGATGATTAAGATTTTTTGCTATTATATTAATTATGTAGATGGTTCCATATATTCAATAGATTCTTACATCACATAACAAATTTTTCATTCTTCTGCTAAAAAGATTATAAAATAGTCATCGTGTGTTATTATATTATCTTTGAATCTGCGGGAATCCAATGAAATTTTCAGGCGCGCTATAATCAAAACATATTTTGAGGTAGAATTGTTAAAGATAGATTACCATAAATCCAATGTCAGACATCCCCTCATAAAAGATGAAGGATTCACTGTGGAAGATAAGCTACACCTGTATTTTGATATTTTAACAGGTAATGACTATCCGGACGGTGATGAGTGGTATGGTGTTGAATATCTCTTTCCTTATAATATCAAGTTACCAGATAATCTAATCGGCCCTGACTATTTTACGACTATTTATGTTGCAAATGCAAAGCATTTTTGGAGACATAAAGAGCTGGTCCGATTTAAGTATGGAAAAACAAAGAAGTTAGTAGAATCTTTGGAGTTTATCAACAAGAAATACAGGGAATTAAGTAAAAGCCTGCACGACTCGTCAGTTATTGATCAAGTTACGAAATAATTTACTAAAATAATAAACAAAATACGAGGATTATTGTTTTGATATTCGGATCCTTGCTATTCCGTTAAGATACCTGATTTGATCAATTTTTGGAATACCATCACCTATGTCCGAGATTCTTACGTTTATATCGTATTTTCTTGAACCAGTGGTGTATACCCTCACACTCTGATTATTTGGATCATAACTAGCTTGTATATCTGATTGACTTGCTAAACCTGGCATTTCGGCAATGATTTCATAGAAATTGGATCCTTTGATGACTTCGGGTTGTGTATGAATAGTCATATCTGGCATATTAGTTACATTTTGACGATCCTGTCTTGGATATCGAATTTGAGGTGTAGGCAGGCCACGCCCGGTAATTACATTTTTCAATAGATACCCGGTTAACAATCCTGCAAGAAAACCGCCAATGTGTGCAACATAGGCTACACCACCTAGAGGATTTATCAGACTCAGAATAACTTGCATTACAAACCAGAATGGTATGTATGCTATAGCTGGAATTCTTACTGTTGTAATGAAAAATGCGGCTATTATGGTAAAGATTTTGGCTCTGGGAAATAGCACCAAATAAGCACCCAAAACTCCGGAAACTGCTCCTGACGCACCAATTGCGGGAATATCTCCTCCACCTGTGGATATTGCATAGAAACTGTGTGCAAATGCCGCAGCCAAGCCCCATCCAATGTATATGAGAACATATTTCATGCGGCCAAATTTATCTTCAATATTATCTCCAAATACGAAGAGAAACAACATGTTGCCGATAAGATGTGCTATCCCACCATGAAGAAACATGGATGAGATTGCTGAAAATATGTCTCCTTCTCCTCCAATTATCTTGTATGGAATAGCACCATAATTTTCCAACAATGCAGTCGTTGATGCTCTGTCTGAGAAATTTCCTGTAATAATTACTTCTGCTACAAAAATTATTGCATTGATGGCTATTAGTAAATAAGTTACATATGGTCTACCATGTAATCTCTGATTGTCATCATGAAGTGGAAACATGTTTTATCCTATCAATATTGATTTCAGGTACCAAAAGGATTAAACTTTGGCATGTCGCCGCCTTTTTCGCTATGGGCTTTCCTAGTGTGTCTCTTCAAACGTTCTTTGTCCTCAAATTTCATGTCACAATATTTACAAGATAGGGACTTGGGTTCGTCCTCGTCAGATTTGTCACGATTGAACCATTTCATAAATAATTTACATGATTAGCCGCTTGATTAAAGTTGTGTTTAAATGAAACTTAATCAATATCTGGTCGGATAGTTCTATTTTCTAGAATTTGTGGTCTCATATGCTTATGATTTTTACCTCAGAAGTAGGATAGGTTTTTAACCCCCTTTAAAAAATTTAGATTTACATATTTAATGTCAGAAGTTGAAGAAGTAATTCAGTATAAATGGGGTGTAGCCCACATATTTAGTAGTTATAATAATACTCTAGTTCACATTACAGATATTAGCGGAGCAGAAACAATTGCTTTTAGTTCTGGTGGAAGGCATGTGACTGCTGACAGATATGAATCCTCACCTTATGCTGCAATGAAATCTGCTGTTGCAGCAGCTGATATGGCAAAGACCAAAGGTATCAATGCACTCCATATTAGAGTACGAGCAGTTGGTGGCGTTGGGCCACGTATTCCCGGACCTGGTGCTCAGGCGGCGATACGAGCTCTCGCAAGAGCCGGTTTTAGGATAGGCAGAATTGATGATGTTACCCCGATACCTCATGATACGACTAGGAAACCTGGCGGACGTAGAGGACGAAGGGTATAACCAATTATTTCATCTTTCTCTTTCCACCTTTACCCATCCTATCAAATGCTATTTTGCAAAGTGCAGAAATCCCTGATTATTAATGATCTTTCGAATACCTTTAACTTCATAGATTAGATTTCCATTACCTCTTACTACTTGTCCGATATGATACATTCTGATTCCGTGTTTTTTGGCGTCTTTAATTAATTTCCCAAAATTTTGTTTTGGAACTGTTGCGATTGTTTCGTATTCTTCTCCACCAAAGAAAATCAAATCATCGGTTTTAATGGAATTCAAACTAGCAAAATGAGTCAAATCATGTGATATCGGAACCTTATCAATGATAAAATCGACTTTGTTTTTTTGAACAAGCTCATACAGTGATGAGGACAATCCATCGCTAGAGTCTATGGAAGATGAGAAATATTTTGCTAGTTTAAATCCAAATTCTACTTGCGGTTTTGGAAGTGTTACTGATGATATACATTTTGTTCTAAATTTATTATCAGCACTTAAATTAGAAAGGATAATTTTCAAGCCTGAAGAAGTATATCCAAATTTTCCTGATGTTACTATCAAATCACCAACCTGTGCCCCCTTTCTTCTGGGAATTCTATTATCCGGTAAAGTTGTAATACCCATCATATTACAATCTATTATCAACTCTTTAGATTCGTTGGTGTCGCCCCCCAAGATATGTACATCATATTCCTTTGATGCTCGTGTAAATCCAGCCGCTAGTGAGGCTATATTTTTTCTTGAATACTTTTTTGGTATTCCAATAGAAATGAGACATGCGTATGGTCTTATTCCTTTTGCAGCAAAGTCACTAACACATGCCAATACGGCCTTCCTTGCTATTTGCCAGGGTTTCATTCTCTTTACTACATCTGTACTTTCAACTAACATGTCGCTTTTTAGCACAATATTCATATTGGATGTCTTACTCATTCTCTTTAGCAGATTATATCTGACTGACAAAATTACTACATCATCATTCTTTACCTTATCTAGTAATGGGTCGTTAATTCTAGAGGTAAAGAGATCTATAATTTCTCTTTCATTTAATCTCTTCATAAATAGATTGAACCTTTTCCTTGACATCATTAAAAATTGTTTGGACCTTTTCTGGAGCTGATTCAACTGAAATTCGTACTGCATGTTCTGTATTAGAGGATCTAATTAAAACCCAGGATATATCGTCGATTAATACTTTAATACCATCCATTTTTATTATCTGATAAGATTTTTCTTTAAATTTTTCTTCAAATTTTTCAATAACTGATTCCTGGAATTTTGATTCTATGGGTACTTTGGATCTAATAGTTGAGTAACCCGAAGCAATTTGTATACATTCATCATAGAGATCTTCATTTAATGATGAAATAATTGCGCTGGCCAATATGCCATCTCTACACATATTGAATTTTGGCATGATAAATCCAGCACTACTTCCTTCACCCCCCGCATCTGCGTTCATCTCAATCAATTGTTTCACAACATTTGCTTCTCCGACTTTTGAGTGTCTCAAAGTTCCACCATGTTGGGAAACCATGTGCTCAATAGCATTACTTGTGTCTATGCTGACTACAAAACTTTTGGCGCCGTGATTTAGCGTACCTGCAATACATAACAGAAGTGTAAGATCTGTTGCCAGTTTGTTACCTTTTTTATCCACAACTACAAGCCTATCTGCATCCATGTCAAATGCAAATCCTAGATCTAGTTTTTTTGACAGAACAAGTCTACTTAACTCAAAAAGATCATCGGTCGTAGGATCAGGAGATCTTGATGAAATACCTGCAATGTCATTTATTGTCAAGAATTTCTGGTTCAATGAATCGTAAAGTTGTGGGATAAACGAAGATATAGCTCCGCCCCCTGGATCTATTCCAATTTTTGTATTGTTTCTATCATCATCAAGATAGCCATTATTTCTCATTAACTCAAGCATATCAGATACGTATCTTGAATTGATATGAAATAACTTTCCAAATTCTGTATTAGAAAGAATATCTTGTTGTTGAATTGACTCAAGTTCATCTTCAAATATTCCTCTTCCATTTATCACAAATTTCAAACCGTTCCATTCCAAAGGATTATGTGAAGCTGTTACTATTATAGCGTTACCATATCTAGTCGATTCACGGAAAGCAAAGGGCGTTGGGGCGATGCCTAAATCAATTACATCCATCCCTTGTTCCATAATAGCAGCTGATACTGTACGATGAATGATATCACTAGAAGGTCTTGTATCTCTTGCAATCAAACATCTTTTCTCAGTAATAGTAGAATTATTAGTAATAAAACAAGTGAACAATCTGGAAAAATTCGTTAAATTATGTAAATTGAGGTCTTGACCATAGATGCCTCTTATACCAGAGATTGAAATTTTCACTTTAGAAAAACTTGAATTTTCAACTATTTAATGTTGTTTTATATCCAATTGGAATTGGATTCGATAATCATCTGTAGTAAATATATCATTGAATTAGAAAATAGTTAAATTGGTTGTGTGATTGCAAATGTATCCATGATGCAGGCCTCTATAGCTCAGTTGGTAGAGCGAAGGTTTCGTAAACCTTAGGTCGTGGGTTCGAGTCCCGCTAGAGGCTCTCAATACAGCTCAATATTTTTAAAACTTTGGTATAGTATTCTTTGTAGATGTAATTTGAGAATAGTAGTCGATAAAAGAGAAAAAAACAGCGGTATTCCAGAATTGCTCAAACAGTCAGGAGTATTTGTAGACTTTGCTACTTTGAAGGTTGGTGACTATATTGTTTTTGATAATGTAGCTATTGAAAGAAAAACTGTATCAGATCTATTAAGCTCCTTTTATGATGGAAGATTATTCATACAATGTTCGCAACTCGTAAAACATTTTTCCTCACCCTTATTGATTGTTGAAGGGAATATAATGGAGGATCTGAAAACTGATTCTTCAAGATCTTTTAGAAGCTATGATCAAAAAATACAGCTAGTTTATGATTCACTAATCACAGTAGTTTTGGATTTCAAGATACCTTTGGTTCATACACCAAACATTGAACATACCACGAACTTTCTGATTGCAATTGCCAATAAATTATCTAGAAAAAACTCATATGGACCACTATTACGAAAAATTAGGAAACAAACCTCTGAACAAATACAGCAACTTTCTGTTCTTTCTTCATTGCCCGGAGTGGGCGGTATGTTTGCTGTAAAAATGTTAAAAGAATTTAATACTCCAAAAAGAGCGTTAAATGCATCGGCTGCTGAATTGGCTAAAATTCCGGGATTTGGTACAGCACGTGCTCAAAAAATACGAAAGATACTAGACAACGCATACGGGGAGACCGATCAGGAATCTCAGAAAACATTATTAGAACACCTCAAGTAGTTTTTATATTGCCAGTTCTCCTTAATTCACTCAGTATCCTCATTAGGGTATCATAGTCTATGTTTAAGTTATTCAAAATGGTTGAATGGTCGATTTTTCCATTTTTATTTTTTTGAATGAACCTTTTAACCTCTGCTTTGATTTTTTGATATTTCCTATCTTGCGTACTAGTCAATTTTGTAATTATTGGTGAAGTCTTGATTGAATTAACAATTATGGGAAATCATCTATACTCGTATGCATTCAAAATGGAAGGTTGGCTGGTTGATTTAGTGAGAATGGAAATTTGATGCTAGTAAACAGCATGTACTGCGTCCTTTACTTCCTTGGACAACTCTCTATACCCATCTTTGTCTATAATTATGGCATTAATGCTATCTCCAGTTCCAGAATTTCTCCTTATGGCAGCTGCAATAGCCTGAATAGCTATCTTGTATGCCTCATTTACGCTGATATCTTTTTTATATTCTGATTCAAGGTAACCATATGCGACAGGTGAGCCACTACCGGTTGAAATAAACTTTTCACTGGTTATGGATCCAAATAAATCAATATTGTATATTTGTGAGCCCTCGCCACTTTTGTCAAATCCTGCCATAATGAGCTGTACATAATAAGGATAGTATCTTTGATTGAAAAGAACATTGGAACAAAGTCTTGCAGCTGATTTTACTGGAATTAATCTATCTCTATTTGACAATCTATACAAATTTGCGTTATAACGTAAAAGATCAACCAAATTTTGAGCATCAGCTACGCCTCCAGCAATTGTCATGCCCAAATGCTCATCTATTTTTTGAACCTTCATAACATTTCTATCTACAATAAAGTAACCAGCGCTAGCTCTTGTATCTGCAGCCAAAACAACTCCATCTTTACATGTTAATGCACAAGTAGTAGTTCCTTTCTTTATGTGATTCATAATGTACTCTTCGTAGTTCTTGTCGAAGTTCTTATTGTCATGCGGAAACATTGAAATTAATTCCTATGAATACTAAATTTAAGCATTGTCACGGTTTGAAATGGCTTTCAAATTATGACTGACGGCCATAGTAATATGATTATATTCCGATTTAACTAATAATAGACAATAATGCAAAAAACCCTCTTTGACAAGATCTGGGAAAGTCATGTAGTTATAGACGATAATCAGAATGAAAGTGCTGATAATTCTAACGGCCCTGCGCTACTATACATAGACAGACATTTGGTACATGAAGTTACATCTCCGCAAGCATTTGCTAGCTTAAAGCAAAGTGGGAGGAAAGTTAGGCGCCCCAATTTAACAATAGCAACTACCGACCATAATGTTTCAACTGAAAGTAGATCTCTGCCGATTGTTGATGAGGTGTCGAAGACTCAACTTGAAACGTTAAGTAGAAACTGCAAGGAATTTGGAATAACTATCTATGATATGAAAAGCCCGGATCAGGGAATAGTCCATGTCATTGGACCAGAGCTTGGATTCACATTGCCGGGCACCACTATAGTTTGCGGTGATAGTCATACATCCACACATGGTGCCTTTGGGGCCTTAGCTTTTGGAATAGGAACAAGTGAAGTTGAACATGTTCTTGCTACTCAATGTTTGTGGATGTATAAACCAAGATCATTCCTAATCAATATTGAAGGAAATCTAAGTAAAAGACATGCTATCACTTCTAAAGATATTATACTCAACATTATTCGCAAGATAGGAACTGATGGAGGAACTGGAATGGTGTTCGAATATCGGGGGGACGTGATTTCAGAATTATCAATGGAGCAGCGAATGACCATATGCAATATGTCTATCGAAGGTGGAGCGAGAGCAGGTTTGATTGCCCCTGACAAGACTACCTTTGATTACCTGCGCGGAAGGGAATATGCACCCAATGAATCGGAACTGGATAATCTAATTGAATTTTGGAAGAGCAATTTGAAAAGTGATGAAAATGCAGGATTTGATAGAGTCGAAACCATTAATGTCGACAAGCTTGCCCCCCAAATTAGCTGGGGTACAAATCCATCTATGGTAGTCGACATCACCGATTCGGTGCCTTCACCTGAAGAATATGCGAAAAATGATGAAAATAAAAGAAAATTAGCTATTAGAGCTCTAAAGTACATGGATTTAAAACCAGGTATGCCAATGACTCATGTTCATGTAGACAGAGTATTCATAGGCTCATGTACAAATTCACGGCTAGAAGATCTAATGGAAGCGTCAATTGTCGTAAAGGGGAGAAAGGTATCTACAAATGTAAGGGCCATGGTAGTTCCAGGTTCTCAAAACGTCAAATTACAAGCTGAGAAGATTGGTTTGGACAAAATTTTCAAAGATGCTGGATTTGAATGGAGAGAATCAGGATGCAGTATGTGTCTTGGGATGAATCCGGACATATTATTACCAGGGGAGCGTTGTGCAAGTACATCTAATAGAAATTTTGAAGGTAGACAGGGTTCTGGCGGGAGAACTCACCTTGTAAGTCCAATAATGGCTGCAGCATGTGCTATACAAGGTCATTTTGTTGATGTGAGGAATTGGCTCTAAACCAGTGATATCAATGGAGCGTTTTGAAGACATTAAAAGCAAACTAATTCCGTTTGATATGACAAATGTAGATACAGATCAAATAATTCCAAAACAATTTCTCAAGCTGATTCAAAAAACTGGATATGGCGGTTTTCTTTTTTACGACTGGCGTTTTGATCGGGCCGGAAATCCAAAGAAGGACTTTGTCCTCAATGAGCCAAAATATAGACAAAGACAGGTGTTATTGACAAGAGATAATTTTGGGTGTGGTAGTTCTAGAGAACATGCAGTTTGGGCATTATACGACTATGGAATTAGGGTTGTAATTGCTTCCTCTTTTGCAGATATATTTTACAACAATTGTTTTAAGAAAGGATTACTGCCGATTCACCTGAGTCAGGATGAAATAGACTACCTTTTTGACTCAGAAAAAAA
>Ga0209998_10000435_pt1 | contig 11676 bp, 12 predicted proteins | sample EndophyteCoNSPM_FD_187576 | JGI IMG/M metagenome (GOLD analysis project Ga0209998, IMG submission 187576) | Arabidopsis thaliana rhizosphere microbial communities from the Joint Genome Institute, USA, that affect carbon cycling - Endophyte Co-N... | ecosystem: Host-associated > Plants > Roots >... | reverse complement strand
GCCCGCGTGCAGCGTTGCCTGTGGGCGAGCACCTCGACCAAGAACCCCGCCTACCGCGACGTCATGTACGCCGAGGAGCTGATCGGCCCCAAGACGGTCAACACCCTGCCGAACGAGACGATCGAGGCGTTCCTCGATCACGGCATCGTGAGCCGCACCCTCGATGTCGGTCTGGACGAGGCGCTCGCGGCGATTCGTGCGGTCGAGGCGCTCGGGATCCGGATGGAGACCGTCACCGACGAGCTGATCGACGAGGGCGTCGCCGCCTTCACCAAGTCCTTCGAGGACCTCATGGGCGTGATCGACGCCCAGCGCAAGGCGCTCGCTCCGGCGTGACCGCGCCGGCAGGCTCCGCCTCGTTGGCGTCCGCCGTGGAGGCGCGCCTCACGACCTGGGCCGGCGAGCGCGTCGCCGAACGGCTGTGGGACCGGGACGGCTCCCTCTGGGCTGCCTCCGGAAAATCGCCCGACGAGGTCGCCGCCTGGCTCGGCTGGCTGGACCTGCCGGTCGCGATGCGGGAGCGGATCCCGGAGCTCGAGCGGATCGCCCGCGAGGTCCGCGACGACGGCTACACCCGCGCCGCGGTGCTCGGGATGGGCGGTTCGAGCCTCGCCCCGGAGCTCTTCAGCCGAGTCTTCGGCGACGCGCTCGGCGGAACCAGGCCCGGAGCGGCGGGCCTGGGGCTGCGCATCCTGGATTCCACGCACCCCGACGCGGTGCGTGGCTTTCGCGAGTGGGCCGAGTCGGCCCGGACGATCTTCTGCGTCAGCAGCAAGTCCGGCTCGACCACCGAGCCGAATGCCTTCCATGCGGCGATGAGCGCGCACGCGCCGGCCCTCGACTTCATCGCGATCACCGATCCGGGCAGCTCGCTGGCGGACATTGCTCGCTCCCAGGGCTTCCGGGCCATCGTCGAGGGGCCACCCGACGTCGGCGGCCGGTACAGCGCGCTCTCCGTCTTTGGGTTGCTGCCGGCGGCGCTGCACGGCGTTGGCCTCCAAGAGCTGCTCGCACGGGCCGCCGTGATGGCCGACGCCTGCCGGCGCCCCGCACCGGAGAACCCGGGCCTGCAGCTCGGAGCGGCGATGGCGGAGGCAGCCCTCAGCCGGCGCGACAAGCTCACCATCCTCACCACGCCACGCCTGGCCAGCCTCGGCGACTGGATCGAGCAGCTCGTGGCGGAGAGCACCGGCAAGGCCGGCCGGGGAATCGTCCCGATCGTCGGCGAGCCGCTCGGCGCGGCGGAGGCATACGGGGCGGACCGGCAGTTCGTGGTCGTGCGGCTGGCCGGCGATGACGATTCCGGGGCGACCTCGCTGACAGCGGAGCTGGAGCGCCTGGGGCATCCCGTCCAGACGCTCGAGCTGGCGGATCCCTTCGACATCGGCGCCGAGTTCATCCGCTGGGAGGTCGCCACCGCCGCGGCCGGAATCGCGCTCGGGATCGATCCGTTCGATCAGCCGAACGTCCAGGAGGCCAAGGACGCGACCCGCGCGTTGCTCGATGCCTATCGGGCGCAGGGTGCGCTGGCGCAGCCCGTGCCGCTGGTCGCGGAGCCGGGCATCGCCGCCTACGGCGACACGGCCGTGCTGGACGACGAGCCGGTCACCGTCGACGGAGCCCTGCGGGCGCTGCTCGAGAGCGCCCGGCCGTCCGACTACTTCGCGTTGCTGGCCTACCTCCCCGCCGATCCTGGCATCGTCGAGCAGCTGCAGCGCCTGCGCGCGCTGGTCCGCGACCGACTCGGGCTGGCGACGAGCCTCGGCATCGGGCCGCGCTTCCTCCATTCCACCGGCCAGCTGCACAAGGGAGGACCGCCCTCCGGCATCTTCCTGCAGCTCACCGCAGACCCGCGGCGTGACCTGCCGATCCCCGGCTGGCCGGAGAGCTTCGGGGTCCTGATCGCTGCCCAGGCGGCCGGCGATCTGGCCGCGCTCCAGGGTCGTGGGCGGCACGTCCTGCGCCTGCACCTTGCCGATCTGGAGGCAGGCCTCACGCGCCTGGAGGCGATGATGCACGCCACGCTCGGCTAACCGCAGACCATCGAGGAAGAGATGCAGATCGCGATTGCAGGCCTGGGACGCATCGGGGCCGGAATGGCCCGGCGTCTCGCGCGGAATGGACACGACGTCGTCGCCTGGAACCGGCACACCGAGGTGGCGACCGACCTGGCAGCCGAACCTGAGAACGGGGGCCACATCACTGTCGCCGAGTCGCTCGAATCGCTCGCTGCGTTGATGAGCGCCCCCCGGCACGTCGCGGTCAGCGTGCCGTCCGGTGACGCCACTGCCGAGCTCGTGGACCGGCTGGCCGGGGTCCTGTCAGCCGGCGACGTGCTCGTTGACGCCGGCAACAGCAACTTCCACGACTCGCAGGCGCGCGCCGCTCAGCTCGAAGCCCGGGGCCTCGAGTTCCTGGACATGGGCGTCAGCGGCGGCATCTGGGGGCTGCAGGTCGGCTTCTGCGCCATGGTCGGTGGCAAGCGCGAGGTCTTCGAGCGATTCGAGCCGGCGGTGCGGTCGCTCGCCCCGGAGGGTGGCTACCTGTACTGCGGACCTGCCGGCGCCGGCCACTACGTGAAGATGGTCCACAACGGGATCGAGTACGGGCTGATGCAGGCTTACGGCGAGGGCTTCGACATCATGCACGCCTCCGAGTTCGAGCTCGACCTCGCGGCGGTGGCGCGTCTCTGGAACAACGGATCGGTCATCCGCTCGTGGCTGCTCGAGCTGGCCGGCGACGCGTTTGCGAAGGAGGGCAACGACCTGGCCGACATCAAGGGCTGGGTGGCGGACTCGGGCGAGGGCCGCTGGACGGTCGCCGAGGCGCTCGACCACGACGTGCCGGCGCCGATCATCACGCTCTCGCTGCTGCAGCGACTTCGCAGCCGGCGGGAACCGGACAGCTTCAGCGATCGGGTGCTGGCCGCGCTGCGCAACGAGTTCGGAGGGCACGCGGTCAAGTCAACGGACGAGAGCTCCTGAGCCGCGATGAGCACTCGCGGCGAGCAGGCTGATTCGGAGGCGGCACGGCCGGCGGCCGCGCGCAACCCGCTTCGGGCCGGCCTGCGCCTCGATCGCATGCCCGAGCCATGCACCATGGTCATCGTCGGCGCGACCGGCGACCTTACCGAGCGGAAGCTGGCCCCGGCGCTCTACAACCTGATGCTCGGCGGCGCCCTGCCGCCCGAGTTCACGGTGGTCGGCTTCGCGCGTCGCGACCTGACGGCTGCCCAGTTCCGCACCCATCTGCGCAAGGGGATCGACGAGCACAGCCGCAACCGCCCCGTCAAGGCCGCGATCTGGGACTCGTTCAGCGAGGGGATCGAGTACCAGCGCGGCGAGTTTCACGACGCGACGGCCTGGGCGGCGCTCGCCAAGCGACTGGAGCGGATCGATCGTGATCGGGGAACCTCCGGCAACCGCCTCTTCTACCTCGCGGTGCCCCCGAACCTGCACGACGAGATCGTGCGGCAGATCGGCGCGGCCGGACTTGCCGGCGCAAGGGGCGGCGGCGACCCGCGCTACCGCGGCTGGTCGCGGGTGATCGTCGAGAAGCCGTTCGGCTCCGACCTCGCCAGCGCCCGAAAGCTCAATCGCCAGCTGCGCGAGGTCCTCGACGAGGACCAGATCTTCCGAATCGATCACTACCTGGGCAAGGAGACGGTCCAGAACCTGTCGGTCTTTCGCTTCGGCAACGGGCTCTTCGAGCCGATCTGGAATCGGCGCTACATCGACTCGGTCCAGATCACGGTGGCCGAGACGGTGGGGGTCGAGGGACGCGGCGAGTCCTACGACGAGACCGGCGCGCTGCGGGACATCGTCCAGAACCACGTCCTCCAGCTGATGGCCGTCTTCGCCATGGAGCCGCCGGTCGAGTTCAAGGCGGCCGACCTGCGCGACGAGAAGGTCAAGGTCCTCCGCGCGGTGAAGCCGATGTCTCCGGCGGAGGTCGAGGCATCCACCGTCCGTGGCCAGTACGTCTCCGGGTGGGTGGAGGGAAAGCCGGTCCCCGCGTACCGCGAGGAGCCGGAGGTCCCCACCAACTCGGACCGCGAGACGTACGTTGCGCTCAAGTTCGCGATCGAGTCGTGGCGCTGGGCGGGCGTGCCGTTCTACGTCCGAACCGGCAAGGCCCTGCCGACGCGCGTGACCGAGATTGCGGTCCAGTTCAAGCAGGCACCGCTGGCCCTCTTCTCGCGCGCCGGCGCGCCGCCGCTCGAGCCGAACATCCTGGCCATCCGCGTCCAGCCCGACGAGGGGATCCTCCTGCGTTTCGGGGCCAAGGTCCCGGGTCCCGGCCTCCAGATCCGCGGCGTCAATATGGACTTCCGCTATGGGTCGAGCTTCGCGGTCGACTCGCCCGATGCGTACGAGACGCTGCTGCTCGATTGCATGATCGGCGACGCGTCGCTCTTCACTCGCGACGACGAGGTGGAACGGGCCTGGGAGATCCTCGACCCGATCGTGGATGCGTGGGCCGCAGGCGAGGGCGGCCGCCTCCATCTCTACCCGGCCGGCAGCTGGGGTCCGGCGGCCGCGGACGAGCTCATCGAGCGGGAGGGACGGTCATGGCGAAGGCCGTAGGCCGCCCTGCCCCGGCGCGGCGGGCGCTGGCGCTGCACCGCCGCCTGATGCGGTTCGGGCAGGCCGAATCGACGGTGGCCGAGCCATGGGTGGAGCGCGACACCACCGTCCAGGCAGTGGCCGCGCATCTCGCGCGCCTCTGGACCACCCCCCTGGAGGGCACGGACTCGAAGGTCACCGAGAAAGGGATGTCGCACGCGCGCGCCTCGGTGCTGAACCTGATCGTGATGGTGCCGGACGAGGCATCGGCGAGTCGCGTGGTCGAGACGATGATCGGCCTCGGGGTGCGGCATCCGTCCCGCGCCATCATCCTCGTGGCAGACCCGAGGGCCGGCGGCCCGACCCTGAGCGCCAGCATCACCGCCCATTGCCACGCCGGGCCGGAGGGCGCCGAGCCGATCTGCTTCGAGGTCGTGGTGCTCACCGTTCACGGCGAGGCGGCCGAGCATTTGTCCGGGATCGTCGCGCCCCTCCTGATCCACGACCTGCCGACCCACATCTGGTGGCCTGGTGATCCGCCCTTCGCGGACCCGATCTTTGACCAGCTCGTCGAGATGGGCGACCGGGTCGTGGTGGACAGCGACGAGTTCGGCGACCTGCTGCGCGGCCTGCGCCGGCTCACGACGCTGCGGCGCCGGAGCGGCGTCGGCGACCTCGCCTGGCGTCGCCTCGCCTGGTGGCAGGAGCTGACCGCTGAGTTCTTCGACGCGCCGCGCTTCCGTCGCTACCTGCCGAACCTGAACCGGCTGGTGATCCGCTACGCCGTGCCGTCGACGCAGAAACCCCGCCGTCGAAAGCCAGTTGGCTCGAAGCCGGTCGCCTCGAACGTTACCTCGCCCCTGGCCGGACCGATGCTCTACGCCGGCTGGCTGGCGTCGCGCATCGACTGGAAGCGGTACGCCACGACCGAGCCACTTGAGGACGGGCGCCTGCGGCTGAAGCTCGAGGGCCGGCACGAGATGGTCGACCTCCGGATCGAGCCGTTCGAGACCGACGCGCTGACGCCGGGCGAGCTCGTCTCGGTCCGGATGCGGGCCTTCGGCGAGACGGGGGCTGCCGAGTTCATCATCGAGCGCTCGGCCGATGAGGCGGTCGTGGCCTCGAACGCCGACGGGATGACCGCGCTCCTCCGTCGGATGCCGATGGAACAGCCCAACGAGTCGGAGCTGCTGGCGGCGGACCTGGGCATGGACCAGCACGACCCGGTGTACGAGGCCGCCGTCCGTGCCGCCGCCGTCTTCCTCGCCTCGGCTCGACAGGTCGACCTGGCCGGGTGAGCGTCGAGTTCAGGATCCTGCCCACGCCCGCCGCGCTCGCGGAGGCCGCGGCGGACCGCATCGTCGCGTCGGCGCGCAACGCGATCCGACGCCGCGGCGTCTTCTACCTGGCCCTCTCCGGAGGCTCGACCCCGCGCCTCGTCTATCCCCTCCTCGCCTCGTTGCCGCGCGTGGACGCCGTCGACTGGTCGCGCGTCGAGTTCCTCTGGGGAGATGAGCGGGCCGTCCCGCCCGATCATCCCGAGTCAAACTATGGCCTCGCCCGCGAGCTGCTCCTCGACCACCTGCCGGGGCTGAAATCCAACGCGGTGCACCGCATGCCGGCAGATGCCCCCGACCAGACGACAGCGGCCGCGGGGTATGAACGGGTGATCTTGCGGCTGGTCCCTGGCGACAGGCCGCGACTGGACCTGGTCTGGCTCGGAATGGGACCCGATGGCCACACCGCCTCCCTCTTTCCAGGTGCGGAGACCTCGGCCGAGCGCCGGCGTCTGGTGGTTCCGGCCACGGCCCCCGCCGGCATGGCGGTCCACGACCGGATGACGTTCACCCTGCCGTTGATCAACGGCGCCCGTGCCGTCCTCTTCGTCGTCGCCGGAGCCGACAAGGCCGCTGCGGTGCGATCCGTGCGTGGTGGATCCCGCGAGCTGCCCGCGGCACGGGTGCGAGCCCGCTCGACCCTCTGGCTGCTCGACGCCCCGGCAGCCGGGCAGGCCCGATGAGTGCCTGGATCTGGCTGGTGATCGCCGCCGCGGCGGCAATCGGCGCCTACCTCGTCGGCTGGCCGGCGTGGACCGGGTTCTCGGCGCGGCGCAACCGCGACCTGAACACCGAGCGCTACCTCGCCTGGCGCGGGCGGGCGGGGGAGCGGCCGCCCGACCCGACCCTGACCAGCCGCGAGCGAGCCCGACTTGCGGTCGCAGGTGCCCTGGCCCTCGTGGCCGTCTTCGCGCTCGTCGGCTTCTTCACCTACGCCTGAGCCGATGCGCGTCGAGCTGCTCTACTGGGACGGCGACCCGAACTACATGACCGCTCGCCAGCGGCTGGTCGAGGTGCTGACCGAGGATGCCTTCGAGACGCCGATCCAGATGATCGCCGTCAACAGCGAGGCCGATGCGGAGCTCCTCGCCTTCCCCGGCTCGCCCACGATCCGGATCGACGGCGCGGACATCCACCCGTCAGGCGTCGGCGAGATCGGGCTGCGGTTGCGCGGTTATCCGGACGACGATGACCACGCCGGTCCGCTGCTCGAGCCGGTGCCGGGCAAGCGACTCATCCGCCGGGCGGTCGAACGCGCCCGGGGATGGGGTCACGGGCGCGACCCCTAGGGTCGCAGCGCATCGGCCCGATGATGGCTAGACTCGGACGGACCATGGTTGCCCAGGCATGAGTGCGAACAAGCGGCCGAGCACCTCGAGCCTCCGCCGTTTCATCAGCTCGCGCCCGTACGTCGCCATCGCCGAGCTGCGTCGACGATTCATCCTCGATCAGCCCGATGGGGTGTCTCGCCTCGAGCGCGACGGCCAGGTCGCCTGGGTCGGCCTCCCCGAGCGCGAAGCCGCCAAGCTGCAGGAGCTCTGGCTGCGCGACGAGATCGGCCTGCAGCTGTCGGTCGAGGTCCGCGCGCCGGTGGTCGTCGGGGTCTTCCCGATGCGGATCGCGCGCTACGTGATGGACGGGATGCCGATGAATGGGTCGAATGGCGTCCACCCGCACCCGGTCCACCCCCTGGACGCGGAGCCGGCCCTCGCGGAGTGACGGTCGCCGTCGTCGCTCGCGACCTGATCATCGCAACCCGCATCGCCGATGCGGGCGCTCGAGCTGGCGTCGAGGTCCGCCGCTTCGACCACCCGAGCCAGCTCCCGCCTGCCGACGCGGTCACGCTCGTGCTGATCGCCTGGGATGAGCGCCGGCCCGGCTGGGCCGAGCAGCTCCTCGCCTGGCATGCCGCTCGACCAGAGGGGGCGCTGCCGCGGTTGGTGCTCTTCGGACCGCACACCGACCTGGAAGCGCATGCAGCGGCGCGCGCAGCTGGCCTGGGCCCGATGTGGGCACGTTCGAAGCTGCTGTCCGAGATCCCAGGCTTGCTGGCCAATGCGGGCGTCTGAGGCTGGTCGCTGACCGCTCTGACTGCAATATGTATTGCAATGTCGGCCAGATGATTGACGGGACTGACCGGGCGTATTAGGTTCCGAAAACCGGGGATGCGAGCTGCCCCTCCGGCCAACCGCATAGTGCCCAATCCTCACGTCGTTGGCCGCGCGTCGCCTCATGAGGCACCGCGTTCCCTTGCCGTCCGATACCCGGAGACCTCCGGAATCGGCCGTCCTTGCCAGGGGGCCTGCCGCGTCATGTACGCCGGCGGATGGTTGCGAGGCGAGAGCAGCAAGGAGGAGCAACGATCGATACGACGCGCGACCCCCTCGCGACGCGTGGCGCAGGGCTGGCGTCAGGTGCCAGGCGAGGACTTCTGCAGCGTCCGGGATGGTGGGATGCATGGGTCGGCCCTCTCGACCCGGATGACCCACGCCTTCGGGTACTCCTCGCCCACCTGGCGGCATTGGCAGCCGCCTTGGGCGTCACGGTGCTGCAGCGCACTCCTTCAGCCACGTCGAGCCAGATGCTTATCGCCTTCGCGATCGTTATTGGTCTTTCCGCGCTCCGGACGGCGACAGTCCGGCGGCAATTAGCACTGACGACGATCTGTCTCGACGCGGTCGGAACGGTCCTCCTGGTAGCGGGCACCGGGGCGCCCGGATCGCCGTTCGGATGGTTCGCGTTGGCGGGCGTCTGGTGGGCGGCGCATCTTCGCCGGCCGCGCAGCGGTCTCATCTACGCGATGGTGTTCACGGCGGCCTACGCCGCCCTCGTGATACCAGAGGCCATCCGGCAGCATGAGCTGGCGGCGTCCTTCGAGCGCATCGGCGCGTTGATGCTCGTGGCGTTTCTCACCGACTGGTTCGTACGCGTCGATCGTCGAGCCCTGGAGCTGAACGAGGCGCTGCAGGCTCCTCGCTTCGGCCCGGAGCACATCGCCATCCGCGAGGGGTTGGAGCGAGCTCTCGGCAGCATGGACATCCCACTCGATGTCGTGCTGGCTGCCGGTCAGCTGGGGCTGACCGCCATTCAGGCCGAACTGCTGAGCTACCTCACCCTGGGGCTGACGAACATGGAGATCGCGGATGCGACACACCTCAGTGAGGCCGCCGTTCGCTACCGCCTCACCCGCCTGTACCGGAGGCTCGGAGTCAGTGGACGGCGCGAGGCTGCGGAACGAGCTCGCGACCTCGGGCTGCCCGGAACTGCGAGGGGGGCCTCGCAGGGCGCCTGACCCAACCACACCGCACCATTTCGCACTTTTCTAGCAGACCTCGCCCGCCTCTCCGTAATAGGTTCGATCTCCGCCCAGACGAGCCCGGTCGCCGATCGGGTTGCGGTGGTGGCGTCGGATGGCATCCCTGCCGCGACGGCCGCCGAACCTGACGGCAGACGGAATGAGGAGAAGTATCGGATGACACGCAAACTCGGGATTGTCGCTGCAGTGGTGGCCACGTTGGCGATCACCACGAGCGTTGCCCTGGCTGCCATCACGTGGCACTCCGGGCCGACGCTTAACTGGAATGGTGATGGATCGGCGACCGCCACCGGCAACCTCAGCGGCCTCGGCAACACGCCGGCCACCGCCTACCTGACCATCACGTCCTCGTTCAGGTACACGTGCCAGAACAAGGGCGGGAACGTTGCGCCCGGACAGAACAGCGTCACGGTCGTCGGCGCGCCGGGAGTCCAGGAATTCGATGGCACCGACAAGAACGGTCGGTCGAGCCTCTCGGTGACCGCCTATCCGGGGACGCCGGCGAGCCAGATCAGCGGGACCGCGGCCGGTTGCCCGAACGGCAACTGGACGGGCGTCAACCCCGTTGCGACCAGTGCGGCTACCGCACACCTTGAGATCTGGCAGGGCGGAACCCTGATCTACGCGGCCGATCTCTAGATCGACCAACTGGTAGAACCGACAGCGCCTGTCTGGCCCACCGGACAGGCGCTGTCGCCGTGTCCAACTCAGGGGCGCAGGGTCGTGACCTGTCCCTCGGGCGTATCCCGCACGTCGATCCCCATCGCTGCGAGCTCGTCACGCAGCGCGTCCGATGTGGCGAAGTCGCGTGCGGCACGCGCTTCAGCCCGCCGCTCCAGCAGCGCAGCGGCACCCTCAGGCAGCTGCATCTCTGGATCCGTGGGTGGGGCATCGAGGTCAAGTCCCAGCACGCGATCGAAGTCGAGCAGGACGGCACGTCGCTGCGCCGGCGAAAGCGCATCGTCCGAGGCCACTCCGTGCGCCACGGCGATGGCGGTCGGCATCGCCAGGTCGTCGCTGATCGCCTCCACGAATCGCGCACGGTGGGCGGCCGCCGGCTCCTCGGCGAGATCGACCAGCCCGTCATCGGCGCCTTCGGCTGCGGCACGACGCAGTCGGCGCAGGCCCGATGCCGCGGCCTGCATCGCGTCGTACGTGAAGTCCAGCTTGGACCGATAGTGGGCGGTGAGCGCCAGGTAGCGGAAGTCGAGCGGCTGGAAGCCCTTCGACGGCAGGTCCGTGACCCGGATCACGTTGCCCACGCTGCGCGCCATCTTCGCGTCGTCGAGGGTCAGGAACTCGCCGTGCATCCAGAGGTTCACCACGTGGTGACCGGTCGCGCCCTCGCTCTGCGCGATCTCGTCCTCGTGATGCGGAAACTTCAGGTCGATCCCGCCGGTGTGGATGTCGAACCGCTCCCCGAGGTACTTCATGCTCATCGCCGAGCACTCGATATGCCAACCGGGGAATCCTTCGCCCCAGGGTGACGGCCACTTCATAAGCCGCCCCGGCTCGGCTCGCTTCCAGAGCGCGAAGTCCTCGGGGTCGTGCTTGTCGGTTTCGATATCGACGCGATGGCCGGCTCGCATCTCGTCGATCCGCTGCCCGGAGAGCTGGCCGTAGGCCGGGAATGCCGACACGTCGAAGTAGACGTTCCCATCGACCTCGTAGGCCAGGCCCTTCTCCAGGAGCGCCGACGTCAGCGACAGCATCTCCGCAATGTGGTCGGTCGCCTTCGGCATGACGTCCGCCGGGGTGATGTTCAGGAGGCGCTCGTCCTCGAGCCAGGCATCGGTGTAGAACTCCGCGATCTCGTACGGTGACTTCCCCTCGACCTCCGCGGCCAGCAGGATCGGGTCCTCACCGGTCTCGCGCATGTGGCCGACATCGGTGATGTTCTTGACGTACAGGATCTCGTACCCGGCGTACTGCAGCGTGCGGCGCAGGAGGTCGCCGAACAGGTAGGTGCGCAGGTTGCCGATGTGCGCGTAGCGGTACACCGTGCTGCCGCAGGTGTAGATCGTGACGCGGCCCGGAGCGATCGGCTCGAGCGGCTCTACGCGACGCGTCAGCGAGTTGTAGAGGCGAATCGGCTGCATGGGAGCGGCATTGTACCGAGGGCTGCCACTCAGGCCCCTAGGGGGATGCCGGAAGCTCGTCCCCGCTTGCGGCGGACTCCTCGCGGAGCTGCCGGAGCACGCCCTGGTCGAATCCGCCGAAGCGCGGCAGGTCGGCGAGGCTGGTCGAGCGGGCGAGTCGCTCCTGCATCTTGCCGAGGACCAGCGAGCTGAAGTCGGGGAGTGCCATCAACCGGCGAAGCGTGTCGGCCGGCACTTCCAGCAGCGTCGTCGCCTCCTCGGCGACCACGTCAGCGGTGCGCGGGCTTCCCGTCAATGCCGCGATCTCGCCGAAGACATCGCCCGCCCCCATGCTCGAGAGCGCGTGGTGCTGCCCCTCC
>Ga0209998_10000433_pt1 | contig 11728 bp, 12 predicted proteins | sample EndophyteCoNSPM_FD_187576 | JGI IMG/M metagenome (GOLD analysis project Ga0209998, IMG submission 187576) | Arabidopsis thaliana rhizosphere microbial communities from the Joint Genome Institute, USA, that affect carbon cycling - Endophyte Co-N... | ecosystem: Host-associated > Plants > Roots >... | reverse complement strand
TCCAGCCACGAGCTGCGGCTGATACCTGTCGAGGTCGAACCGAAAGGCATCCGACGGATCGAGATCGGTGATGAGCATGTCGGCGTCGAGCATCATCAGCTTCCCAAACCGCAGGATGCCACCGCGATAGTACATGTAGTTGGTGGCCGTCTTGTCCGGAACCGAAAGCGGTGCCGCCGATGCGCGTGACCCGTAAGTCATCACGATCTGGTCTCGCTCGACTCTGACCGCAGTTACTCTGCCCTCGATCTCGGGCGGGGCAGTATTGAATTTGGTGAGAGATAGATGTCATCTCCTTTCACAGTCGCGCCTTTTGCCTTGCTCAGATTGACGATCTTCTCGAGCGAGAGACCAAGTCCTTTCATCAGCTTGTCCACGTGCAGGCCGAGAATCTCCGTGCGCACCGGATGAATGCGTATGCGCCCATCGGGTGTCGCCGAGAGCTGCGCCCTGATCTCGAACGGCATCGACGCGATCTTGTGCAGTGTGCCTTTCTGAACGATCTCGGCGCCTGACGTGGTAACGCGCAGGTTCGTGAGCGGCGATCCTCTGAACCCGAACACGTACTTGTTGAGCAGCAGACTCAGATCGGGGCCTGTGAGCCCGACTTCGGCAGCATCGACGGCGATTATGAATGAGCGCTTGTCGTCGAACATGATTGGCCCGCCGACACGGCTTCGCATCCTGCCGTTCAACGTGCGAATGCGAAGCGGGATCCTGGGGTCGACAAAGAAATCGACGTTCCGCATCTGAACCAGTGTGACCGAGTCGGGCTCGGTCGGGGTCACCCCGGAGGCGGGTTCGGCATCGCCGGATGATCGTCCCGCTGAGACAAGCAGGAACATGAAGAGCGGCGCGAGGACGGCGAGCTCCCTGCGATTTGAGATTCGGCGGAGCGTTTTCATGTCTCGCGAGGAAAGTGCAGTGGATGTGCCGTGTAGCCCGCGCGTGATGTTGAGGACGGTGAAGGGTGGCTCCGGCGCGGTGAGCGCGCCAGATCAGGCGTAAAGTGGCTCCCGCTCCACCGGATGGCCCGCTTCCTGTATTTTTAGTGAAATCTTTCACATGGAGAACGCCTCGGTGAAGATCGCCGTGTGCATAAAGCGCGTGCCCGACATGGATGTGCGCTTCAGAATTGCCCCTGATGGAACGTCGGTCGATGAGACCGGCGTCAAGTTCGACCTAAATGATTTCGACGCGTGGGCCGTCGAGGCTGCGCTGCAGCTCAAGGAAAAAGCGGGGAGCGGCGAAGTCGTCGTCGTGTCACTCGGCCCGAACGCGGTCCAGGAGACAATCCGCAAGGCGCTCAGCATGGGCGCAGATCGCGGCATTCACCTGCAGGCGAGCACGATTCCATTCGACAGTTTTTCAATCGCGAGCGCGCTCGCAAGCGAGCTCAGGGATGGGGGATATGACCTGGTGATGTTCGGCAAGCTCGCGCCGGATTCATCGAACGGCGCCACAGGCGCGATCGTCGCCGAAATCCTCGGACTGCCATGCGTAACCGCAATCTCGAAGCTCGACATAGCGGACGGCCGCGGCACTGCGAAGCGTGAGATCGAAGGTGGAAGGGAGATAGTCGAATTTCCCCTACCCGCTGTCCTCACAGTGGACGAAGGATTGAACACTGCGCGATATCCGTCACTCAAGGGAATCATGGCGGCGAAGAAGAAGCCACTCGAATCAAAGCCTGCGCAGCTCCCCGAGGCAAAAGTGAAGATAGAGAAGATCGAGATGCCGCCTGATCGCGCCGCGGGCAGAATCGTCGGCGAAGGGGCCGCCGCGGTTCCCGAGCTCGTAAGGCTCCTTCACGATGAGGCGCGGATACTCTGATGGCGAACATTCTTGCATTTGCGGAATCGCGAAACGGAGAGCTGCGCAAGGTCGCGCTCGAGGCGGTGACAGCGGCGCGCAAGCTTGCCGACGCGACTGGCGGAGAAGTTCACGCGCTGCTCGTCGGTCCGCCCGGAGTTGCGGCGAAAGCGGAGCAGCTCGGCAGGTATGGAGCAGACGTGGTTCTCGTCGCCGAGTCCGATGCGTTTGCCAGATACAATCCCGAAGCAACCTCGGCTCTCGCGGCTGAGCGACTCGAGGCGGGCGGATATCGCGCCGCCCTTTTCGCCACATCGGCCGAGGGCCGCGATCTCGCTCCGCGTGTTGCCGGCAAGACGCGCGCGGGAATCGTCACTGACGTGACAAGCGTGGAGCTGAGCGGCGACACGCTCACCGTGAAACATCCGATGAACATCGGAAAGCTCATCGCGACGATCACGATTGCCGGGACGCCGGCGATCGTGTCACTCAGACCGAATACATTCTCGCCTGTGGAGAATCCAAAGCCAGCTCGCGTCGAGAATGTGGCACCGGCTGGCGATCCTTCCGCATCGCGGGTGGTGGTGAAGGAGGTGGTGACTGGCGACCGCGGCAAGCTCGATCTGGCAGAGGCGCCGGTGATCATCGCTGGAGGAAGAGGTCTCAAGGCGGCCGAGAACTTCAAGCTCGTGGAGGATCTTGCTGACGCGTTTGGAAATGCGGCGGTCGGAGCAACACGCGCCGTTACGGACGACGGCTGGCGGCCGCACGCGGATCAGATCGGGCAGACCGGCAGGCTGGTCAGCCCCCAGCTCTACGTAGCTGTTGGAATCTCGGGGGCGGTGCAGCATCTCGCGGGAATGAAGACGTCGAAGACGATCGTTGCGATCAACAAGGACAAGGATGCACCGATCTTCAAGATCGCAGACTACGGAATTGTCGGTGACGTTTTCGAAGTTGTCCCGGCTCTCACGGAAGCAGTGCGCGAAGCGCGCAAGGGCCACTAGATGAGCGATGGTCGCCGGCTGCGTGTAATTCCCGCGGAATACCAGCCCGCGCTGCCGGGATCGCTGATAGTTCGCGAGCCCCTCGATGCCGAAGCGGTGCCCATGGACGTCGTGTTCGTGGGCGGCGGTCCCGCAGGGCTCGCCGGCGCAATCGAGCTCGCGCGCCTCATCAGACAGGACACTGAAGCGGGGGGAACGCTCGGCGAAACACAGATAGCTGTTCTCGAAAAAGCATCTGGACTCGGCGAGCACTCACTCTCCGGCGCGGTAGTGAATCCACGCGCGTTCACCGAGCTGTTTCCGGAGCTGGGCATATCGGATTTTCCGTTTCGCGCGCCGGTGACGAACGAGCGAGTGTACTTCATGATGGGAGGACGCGCGCAGCGCATTCCCACTCCGCCGACGATGCAGAATCACGGACACTACATCGCATCACTTTCGGAGATCGTTCGATGGCTCGGCGAGAAAGCCGAAGGAATGGGAATCAACATCTTCACGGGATTTCCCGTTGCATCGCTCGTGATGGAGGGAGAGAAAGTCATCGGAGTTCGCACGACTCCGGCGGGCCTGATGCGCGATGGGACACCGGGAAACAGCTTCACTCCTCCAACCGACATCTCGGCGAGAGTCACGGTCTTGAGTGAGGGGACGCGTGGCTCGCTTTCGCAGGCGTGGATGGAACAGGCGGGAATCAAGAGCGACAACCCGCAGATCTACGCGCTTGGCGTAAAGGAAATCTGGGAGACGAAGAAACCGCTCGACGCGATCGTTCACACGCTCGGCTGGCCGCTTCCCAACGACGCATTTGGTGGAAGCTTCATGTATCCGCTCACGCCCAATCTCGTTGCTGTCGGGATTGTCGTCGGGATGGACTACAAGCAGAGCACCCTCGACGTACATCAGCTTCTCCAGAAGCTCAAGACCGTGTCACCGTTCCGAGATTATCTGGAAGGTGGCGAGATGGTCGAATGGGGGGCAAAGACGATTCCCGAGGGCGGGTACTTTGCTCTCCCCAAGAAACGTTACGGAGATGGACTGCTGATTGTCGGTGACGCCGCCGGTTTCGTCGAGGTCGCGTCGCTGAAGGGCGTTCACTACGCGATGCAGTCGGGCATGTATGCGGCCCGCGCCATTTTCGATGCGCTCAAGAAGGACGACGTCTGCGACAACACCATGGCGCGATATGATGCGCTCGTCGACGCGAGCTACATCAGGTCGGACCTGAAAGAGCGCCGCAACATGCGCCTCGCATTTCAGCACGGTGGCTTGTATCTGGGCGGGATCAAGGCAACGCTGATGACTCTCACCAAAGGCGCTTTCCCTGGTGGCCAGATCGAGTCGGAACCGGATGCCGAGGCTGAGCGCATTGTGACTCCCGCGGAGCCGTTCACTCCTGACGGCAGGCTCACGTTCAGCAAGCTCGACGCGAACTTCAAATCGGGGAATGCGACCCGGGATACGATTCCGTCGCACCTCGCTGTGGGTACTGACATTCCTGCGGAAGTTGCGGAGATGTACGCGCACATGTGCCCTGCGGGAGTTTACGAGCTGAACGAAGGCCGGCTTGTCGTGAATCAGGCCAACTGCATCGACTGCAAGGCGACCGATGTCATCGGACCCAGATGGACTCCCCGCGAGGGAGAATCGGGACCGAAGTACCGGCTTATGTAGCCTTCAGGAATTCAGTCAGCTGTTCCTGTCCGCAATCTCGTACAAATCGATTTTCTGGTGGATCTCGCCGGCATCGAATGGGTGAGTGACCTTCGAGCGGATTTCCAGTCGCTGAGCTCTGCATTCCTCGATAAACTCGGGCACGCCGATCCGTCCCGGGTCGGCAACAATCACCATTCCGCCTGGCGCCAGCGCACGCTTGAAGATTCCCGGCAGAAGTCGCGCATACTCTTTCTCGTAGAGAACGTCGGACGCGAGAATGAGATCGAAGCCGCGCACATCATCGGGAAAAGCCCGCCAGTCGATCATCCGCGCGTCGGGTGACTTCCGTGTTTCGCGCCATGCATTCGCTCGCGTGAACGCCAGTGCGTCGGTGTAGTAGTCTGTAGCGAGCATGTCATAATCGGCGATCATCGCCGCGGTAGTGACGAGGCCTACTCCGCAGCCCAGCTCGAGTCCTTTCCTGTTCACGCGGGCGCCTGGCTTCTTCAACCCCACCATGTGTCCCGCAAGTACAATCGATGAAGGCCAGATGTCGGCCCAGTACGGCAGCCTCTCGTCCTTCACGAAGTCCTCTTCGCGAATCAGATCATCAGAGTTTCGCGGACGAAGTATCGAGAGTGTTCGGTTCGCGACCTCGACGTCGTTGATGACAGTGGAAAACCTCTGCTGCAACGCCTCGACGAGCTCGACCCCTTCCAGATCCTCGAGCTCCGCGACGACCGTCATTCGAGGACCAGCCGGTCAGCGCCGTGAAAATCGTCGCCGAGCGGGAGTGCGCGATGCATCTCGCCGGCGGCGACATTCAGATTATCACCGGGAAGAATCAGCAACGCATTTGACCGCGCCATCGCAGTCAGGACTCCCGAGCTTTGCGATCCTCCAAGTTTCGCCACATAGTCTCCGCTGGTGGATCGAGCGACCGTGACGCGAAGGAAATGCATCAGTGGAGCGCCGAGTGTTATCGCGTGGCCCGCGCGAACCGGAATGGTCTGTCGAAAGAGCGAACTGAAGCCGAGCATTTTGCGGACCGCGGGGCGAACGAATAGCTCAAACGTCACGATTGCGGAGACGGGATTTCCCGAAAGCCCGATCCACGGAGTGTTTCCGAGCATTCCAAACGCAAGCGGTGCACCGGGACGCATTCGCACTTTCCAGAATTCAAGAATGCCGCCCAGCGAGGCAAATGCCGAGCGCACGTGATCGTGATCGCCGACGGAGATGCCGGCTGTGGTGATGATGAGGTCGGACTCGCGTGCCTGATCGAGTTTCTTGCGAATGGAGTCTTCGGTATCGCGGGCAATGCCGAGGTCGATCGGCGCCCCTCCCGCGTCGCTCACGAGCGCGAACAGGGTCACCGAATTCGATGAGACAATTTTTCTGCCCGCTGGCTGAGCGGAAAAGTCGCCGAGCTCGACAAGCTCGTCACCGGAGCTGATGATTGCGACTCTTGGCCGGCGATGAACCTTCACGGCTTTCATGCCAGCCGAAGCGATAGCACCGATGTGCGCGACGCTCAGCGTTTCGCCGGCGGCGAAGATTATATCCCCGGCTCGAAAGTCCTCGCCTTGCAGCCGAATGTTCTTTCCGAGATCGCGAAGTTCGCGAATGCTGACGACGTCGCGGCCGTCGTCGGTGTCTTCGCGGCGTATCACCGAGTCGGCCCCATCTGGAACGGGCGCGCCGGTCATCACCCGCGCTGCCTGTCCCGCACCGAGTGCCCGCGATGGAAACGCGCCCGCCGCGATCTCCTCGATGACTTCGAGCGATGCCGGCAACTCCCGGACGTCGCTCGACCGGACGGCATATCCGTCCATCGACGAATTATTCCACGGAGGGGAATCGACTGGGGCGACCACCGGTGCCGCGAGAACGCGACCGCCTGCGCTGCCTGTCGCGACAGCCTCCTCTGGAAGAGCGCCGATCCGCGCGAGAATTCTCTCGCTCGCCTCGGCGACGGTTATCATGGCGGCGGTGCGCTTCGATAGGACGCCAGCAGCGCTCCGACTGCGTCCTGTACGCGTGTCACCTCGGACACAGGCGTTGTGAAGTGATTCGAGAGGAAGCTGAAAACGAGTCGCTGTCCATCCGCTGTGTCTACATAACCGGAAAGTGAACGGACGAATTCGATCGTGCCGGTTTTGCCGCGAAGATTGTTTTCCGCTGGCGTGCCCTTCATGCGCGATCTGATCGTGCCGTCCACACCCGCGATCGGGAATGCATCATAGTAAACCGAGAACGCTGTGTCCTTTCGCATGGCACTCAGGACCTTGACGATCGTGCGCGGTGTGACGAGGTCATGCCGGGAAAGACCGCTCCCGTCGTAGACGACGACTTCGGTGGAATCCACACCCCAGTCGCGAAGCTGTGTCGTAATGATCTCCGCTCCAGCATCTGCGCTGCCGATTCCGGTTTTCTCGAGGCCAATAGTCTTGAGCAGCGCCTCGCCGATCTGATTCTGCGAAGGCTTCATGAAAACCTTGAGTATCTCACGAAGCGGAGGAGACTCGATTACGTAAACCGTGTCGTAGGGAAGGGTGAGGCTGTCCGCCGTCAGGTTCACAAGCCCTTCGATGCGCACGCCGTGCTGCGAGAGCGCTCCATACAGCGCGCTCAGGTAGACATACCCGGGCGTTCTTGTCGCGACGGAGATTACGGTGTCGCGCTCCCCGATTTTCGCGGCGCGCTGAACCATTCCCTCGTTGTAGAGCAGCTCGTCGATTGGAGCGCCGCTTTCGCCACCAATATCGTCCCACTCCCATCCGTAGCCGTAGATGCTGTCCGGAAACGCGTTGCCGCCCTGTCTCAGCGCGCCCGTTACCCGTGTTATGCCGCGGGCCCTGATCGAGTCGGCGATCGCAGCCATTGCATTCGCGGCGCTTCCGTGCACGCGGTCACTCATTGTCGGATCACCGCGGCCGATGACGATCAGGTCGCCTGTCAACACGCTGTCCTTGAGCTCGCCGCGCCTGGCGATCACAGTGTGATAACGGTAATCAGGTCCGAGCTGAGCGAGCGCCACTGCCGAAGTGAGAATCTTCTGATTCGAAGCAGGCATGAACAGCTTGCCGGCGTTTCGCGAGTAAAGCGTATCGCCAGTCTCGGGATTGACGACCAGGAGACCGATGTGCGCATTGGCGAACCTTGGATTCTCGACGAGCGAATCGATGGAATGGCGCAGCGTTTCCAGAGGATCCAGAACTGGCGATGGCGGCGCCGCAGCGGGAGCGCACGCGGCAAGCGCGAGCAGCATCAACGCCGGACGCTTCATTCCTCTCCCCGGTACGTAGCGCTCAACGTGCGGTCCTCGGCGATCTTCACGCTGTCGATCGCAACCGATTCGGGAAGACGCAGCTGAACGCGATCGAAAATGAAACGCGCGAGGTTTTCGCCGCTCGGCACCAGCTCGCCGTCAGCGAATTCCGGCACGTCGACATTGATGTTCCGGTGATCGAACCGATCCTTCACCTCATCGGCGAGAATACGATCGAGCTCGCCGAGGTCGGCGATGAAGCCAGTGAGCGGATCGATCGATCCGCTGACGGTGACCTCGCAGACGTAGCTGTGACCGTGAAAGCTCTCTCTCGCGCACAGCCCGAAAACTTCAAGGTTCTTTTCTTCGCTCCACTCGGGTCTGCGATACCGGTGAGCGGCCGCGAATGTAACTGTTCTTGTCAGGTAGGCTCGGGGCACAGGCGATAATCTGCATCTTCTGGTATGGGTGCAAACAGGCCCGACCTAACGATCCGCGTCTATTCCGAACCGGCCCTGCTCCTGTCCGCCGAGTCCTTCGGGAGTCGGTGATTCGGGTGGAATCCATGGTTCGGCGGATTCGATCGACTCCTGGACGTCGTGAGTCCCCTCCGAGTCGCCTTCCGCAGTGTCGGCAAGGTGATCGGCTTCGGGACTCAACGGGCGGGGGAAATCGCCGAGAAGCAGTCCACCGTGCGCTTCCTCGTCGGCAATGTGCTCGTCGATCGCCTCGGGACTCTCCGCACGTCTGATCTCGTCGATCACGATCTCGTTCGTCACGTTGCGAACGGAGATGACATCGGTGATGACATGATCGATGATGCGAAGCTCTTCCTCGGTGCCGACGCGCCCGCTGAGACGCACGGCGCCATCGTTTACTTCAACGGCAATGTCATTGACGTCGAATGCCTTCTGTGATCTGAGCTCGTCGAGGATGTATCGCTTGAGCTCGTCGTCGGTCAGGTTCTGGATTTCGTCGGAGTTGTCAAAGTCGTCGGCCACGTTTCCTCCCTCTCGGGTCAATGGCGCGACTTGCGCCAGCTACCGGAAGAGCAGATATGATGCCCCGAGCGTCAGCCCGAGGTTCTTCTTCCAGAAACTCTTGGCCTGATTAGCGGGGAGAACAGTCGTGTTGTCCGAGGTCGTCGCGAAGTAGGTGGTTGGATACTTGAACTGATACATCCACGTCCCCGCGTCGGCCCTGAGCTGGAACCTCCCGCCAGGAACGATCCTCAGGCCTGTTCCGAACGAAAAAGCAAATGTGGTGCCGACATTGAAAGGGTCCTTGTCATCCTTCTTGTCGAGGTCGGACGCGAGCCCGATTCCACCGGAAATGACCGGAACGACACCGTGCCAGCTCCGCTGTCCGGTAAGATTGAGCGAGAATCCGAGGTCGGTCAGGTAAACCGGCCAGCTCTGCACGCCAAGATCACGTGTCGCTCGCGGCTCGAGCGGATCGATGACATGCCTTTCGCTGTTCACGCGGGCGAGTCTGAACACGAGCTGGGCGGGGCCGCCGACGACAAGCTCGTATCGCAATCCTTCCATTGGAGCGCTGCGCGGCGCAGCGCCTGCGGGGTCCTTCGGGGCGATGTAGTATCCGCCGAACAGGGTAAGCTCGTGGCGAAACTCGAGGTCGCGGAAAGGGCTCCTGGGCGGAGGATATCCAACGTCCACCTGTGCCAGAGCCGGCGTACCAGTCAATGCCAACGCAAACGCGAGCCACACACGCATCATTCAGTCGTTCCCCAGGTTCGTTCCGGTCATTTCGACGGGCTGAACAATGCCCATCATTCTTAATATAGTTGGCCCGACATCACACAACGCGCCGTTGCCGCGGAGCGCCGCGATGCCCTCGTCATTCAGTGACACGAGGGGGACCGGATTGGTTGTATGGGCGGTGTGAGGTCCGCCCGTTGCCGGGTCGATCATCATCTCGGCATTTCCGTGATCAGCCGTAATCAGGAGCCGGGTGCCCGTGGCTTCCGCTGAACGAAGCACGCGGGCGAGACATTCATCCACTGTCTCGACCGCGCGTATCGTCGCTTCCATCGAGCCCGAATGTCCCACCATGTCGGCATTCGCATAATTGCAGAGTATGAAGTCATGCGACTTCGCTTCGATTGCGCCGCACAATGTGTCGGTGATGCCGGGCGCGCTCATCTCGGGCATCAGATCGTACGTCGCCACCTTCTGGCTCGGGATCAGAATCCTGTCCTCTCCCGGAAAAGGCGTCTCGTTTCCCCCGTTGAAGAAGTAAGTCACATGCGCGTACTTCTCGGTTTCCGCCGTCTTCAACATCGTCCGCTTGTTCGCCGCGAGAACCTCGGCCAGAATGTTGGCCATCGACTGAGGAAGAAACGCCACCGGAACATCGAACGTTCTATCGTATGAAGTGAGCGTCGTGACGCTCACGCGCGGCCCATTGCGGACATCGAGCTCGCTCAACCCCGGGTCGATGAGCGTTCGCACAATCTGACGCATTCTGTCGGCGCGATAATTCACGCCGATTACCGCGTCACCATCGCGCATCGGACCGACTGCGCGGCCTTCGTCGACAATTACGACAGGTAGAATGAACTCGTCGGTGATGCCTGCATCGTACGACGCGCGAATTGCTTCGACGGGCGAGGTCGCGGAAGGGCCGGCACCCTCGACGATGGCCCGGTATGCGAGCTCCGTACGGGGCCATCTCTTGTCGCGGTCCATCGCGTAGTATCGACCGGATACGCTCGCTACTCTGACCTTCGTCGCATCCGACTCGACGGAAGACCCCGTTCGCGAGGAGATGTAGTCGAGAAGCTGTTCCATGTAGCCGAGGCCCGAGTGGGGCATCGTGTCGCGGCCGTCCATGAAAGCGTGTATCGCCACACGCGGGACCCGCTCGCGGATTGCGAGGTCGATCAGCGCGAAGAGATGCTGGTCGATCGCGTGCACTCCGCCCGAGCCGAGAAGCCCCATCAGGTGAAGCGTGCCGTCGTTTTTTCTGGCGGTGATGCAGGCACCTCGGAGCGCGGCGTTCGAGAAGAAGCTTCCATCTTCGATGGCGGATGAAATGCGAACGAGGTCCTGCATCACGACGCGGCCCGCTCCGAGATTCAGGTGGCCGACCTCGCTGTTTCCTATCTGCCCACGGGGAAGGCCGACCCTGAGACCAGATGCTTCGAGAAGCGTCCGTGCAGGATGACTCCATATCGAATCCCACGTCGGGGTGCGCGCGAGCGCGATCGCGTTTCCTTCCTTCTCTTCGCGATATCCCCAGCCATCGAGCACGATCAGAGCGACAGGTCGCGATCTGTCAGCGGCCATATTTGCCCGTTCGGTGTAAGAGTGTACGTTAGGAACCTGTCAATCATGCAAATCTAGCCCGCCACAACGTTCATCACAGCGATGCGCACTGCAGTTCTGATGGTCCTGTTTGCCGCGACGAGTCTTCATGCTCAGGACTCGACGTCGTATGTCGCGACGAAGTCGACTCCGATTCGCACAGCGCCGGTGGTTGGCGCGTCGGCGACCCCGGCAGTCGGACAACTTGCAAAGGGGGCCACCGTCGAGGTCACAGCTCGCGATCGTGACTGGGTACGAGTCAGGCTCGAGGGATGGGTTCGCGAGTCCGATCTCGCGATTGCCGACAGCGCCCTGAGGCCGCTCAGTGCGGCGGACATTCGAAGTGACCCGCTCGGTACGAAGGGAAAGCTCGTGCAGTGGCACGTGGAGGCGGTTGCACTTCAAACCGCAGATCCTTTGAGAACCGGCCTCGCGCCCGGCGAGCAATATCTGCTTGCGCTCGGCCCGGGACCTGAGAAATCGCTCGTATATCTCGCCGTTCCGCAACCGCTCCTGGCGGCAGCCCGTAGCCTCCCCCCACTCGCCCAGGTGACGGTGACAGCGCGGGTGCGCAACGGAAAGAGCGAGCCCGCAGGCGTTCCAATACTCGACCTCGAGACTCTCACGCGACGATGACATCAAATTCCGGGACGCCCGAT
>Ga0209998_10000432_pt1 | contig 11733 bp, 10 predicted proteins | sample EndophyteCoNSPM_FD_187576 | JGI IMG/M metagenome (GOLD analysis project Ga0209998, IMG submission 187576) | Arabidopsis thaliana rhizosphere microbial communities from the Joint Genome Institute, USA, that affect carbon cycling - Endophyte Co-N... | ecosystem: Host-associated > Plants > Roots >... | reverse complement strand
ATCTCGATCTCGACCGGTGACGTGTCGGCCTGCCACCCGATCACGAACGGGCCCCGATCGATCCCGCCCGCGGCGCCGCCCATCTTGCCGGGGAAGCCGCCGGAGTAGCCGACCAGCGCGTCGATGACCTGGCTGCGGACGGAGATCTTGCGCTGGGCCGCGGTGCTGCTGTCGAAGGCGGCGATCCCGTACACCTGCTGGGAGGCGGACGATCCGTTGAGATTCCGCAGCGGCATGCGGAACGTCTTCGACTCTCCGGGAGCGAGCGAGCCGACCATCACGCCGCCGCTGCGGCTGATGACCGCGACGTCCTCCATCGGTCCAGGGCCGTCATTCGTGGCGCGGCCCTCCAGGTTGGCGCCGATGACCGACCAGGTCACACGGAGCGACGGGGTGTAGGCGATCACGGCCTCGGCGCGAATCGCCTGGAGGCCGAAGACGCTCACCGCCAGCCCTCGCAGGTGGGACGGATCGCCCTGCTCGGTTGCGTAGTTGACGGCCTGGCCACCGAAGGACGGATCGAAGTTGTTCGCGGCAAGGGCCGAGAGCAGCGCGTCCGCCCGCACGGTCAGGTCGTAGCTCGCGCGGGCCGGGCTGAAGATGCCGGCATAGGTCGAGACGGATGCGGCCGTACCGTCGGTCGAGGTGCGAACCATCGCGATCTGGTTGACGATGATCTGGCTGCCCTTCATCGACGCGCCGATGCCGTACGAGACCGCGGAAAAGACCAGCACCAGGATGGGGGCGACCACCCACGCAAGCTCGCGCCGATCGAGCCGGCGCAGGACCAGGTAGCTCAACGGCCCGATGAGCAGGATGTAGCCGACGATCACGGCGAGCAGCAACGCCGCCGACGGAACCGCCAGCGAGGGCAGGTTGGCGAGCGCCTGGCTCATGGCGTTTGCGACCTCGTCGTCGGCCGGACCACCCACGCCCCACTGCTCGATGATCCGGTCGTCCGGCACGAGCCGCGTCCAGAGGGGGGAGGCCCCGGCCCACGTGCGAAATGGCTCGGTGGCGAGGTCGATCCCGACGAAGCTGACGCGTCCCGCGCCGCGCGTGATCGCGGCAAAGAGGGTCTGCCCCGCCGGATCGCGAACGAGGGAGATGGCGCCGGCGCGCAGATCGCCCACGGCCGCGGTCAGCGAGTTCGTCCCGTCCGGCTGGGACGCACCCGCCCAGGTGGCGAGGGTGGCTGCGCTGGTGGCGTCGCTGGACGCGAGGTGCTCCAGCGGGAGCAGCGCGTCGAACGCCGCGGTGCGGGCCTGCCAGTCCGGGCCGCCCAAGATGACGAGCTGCCCGCCGGCGGCGACCCAGCGTTCCAGCGAGCGCTGCTGCGCCTCGGCCAGGCTGCTCGAGTCTGCCGCCCACACGATCGTCTCGATGCCACGCAGCGGCTCCGGGCGTTCCGGCAGGTCCGCCGGGGCGAGCGGGATCGGCTCGGGAAAGCCGGCGCCACGTGCGACCAGCTGTTGGCGGACGTTGCCGCCGCCATCGCCGACGATCGCGACGTGTCCACTCGTCCGTTCCAGGACCCGCGCCTCGGTGCTGGCCGTGGCAAGGGATTCGCCCCCGGCCGATTCGAAGCGCACGGCGATCGTACGCACGAACGCGGCGGGACGCAGGTAGATGGTCACCAGCTTGTGCGCCCCCGCTGGAAGCTCGATGAAGCGCCGAACCGTCCCGTCCTCGCCATCGGCGGCGAGGTAGCCGGTGACCGGCGATCCGCCGTTCGACAGGGTAGCGGCGATCCCGACCCAGCCATTCGACTCGAAGCGGCCGCCGACCAGGGAGCGTGCCTCAAGGGTGATCGCATCGGCGGCGCCGGCTGGCGCCGCCAGCGCAGGCAGCAGCATGCTCGCCAGGAGCATGGCGGCGGCGACGCGAGCCAGTCGGCCGTTGCGGTGCGTCATCTGACCTCGCGAGCGATGGAGCTGAATGGTCTGGACTGTAGACGCGACATGCTGCCGCGCAGTTTCAGCCGATGTCGAGAGGGACGTTGCGGCGGGATCGGTACACTCCGCCAGATGCCCACTCTGCGCCCGTTCCGCGGGCTCGGCTACGCGCTGGACCGCTTTGCCCGTCCGGCACCGCCCGGCATGCGAATCGCCGACCTCAGCGAGGTCGTCTGCCCGCCGTACGACGTCATCACGCCGGCTCAGCAGGCCGAGCTGCTCGAGCGCAGCGAGCGCAATGCCGTTCGGCTGGAGCTCTCCGCCGAGCCCGATCCGCATGCCGCCGCCGCGGCCACGCTCGCGGCCTGGCAGGCCGACGGGACCCTCGAGCGCCAGGCCGATCCATCGGCCTATTACTACCGGTACGCTCGTCCGGCAGCGCCGGAGGAGCCGGCGGTGCAGGGGGTTGCGGTGCGGCTCAGGCTCGAGCCGTTCGGGGGCGGGATGCGGGCGCACGAGCACACGATGGCCGGGCCAAAGGCCGATCGGCTGGCACTCCTCACCGCCACGCGGACCCAGCTCTCGCCGATCCTCGCCATCTACTTCGACCGCTCCACTCGCTATGACCACGTGATGGGCCGCCCGTGGGCCGATGAATGGCGAGCACGGGATGGCGACGGGCTGCTCCATTCGCTCGCGGCGCTGGAGCCCGACGAGCGGTTGCTCAGCTACCTGTCGAAGCAGCAACTGTACCTGGCCGACGGGCACCATCGGTACGAGACGGCCCTCGCCTACCAGGCCGCCGTCCGCGCCGCCCCGGCGCACGCCGGGGCCGCGCCCGGTTCGCTGGCGGCGGACTGGATCATGGTCGTGCTGGTCAACGCCGAGCGCGAGGAGCTCGAGATCCAGGCCACCCATCGGCTCGTTCGTAATGCCGATGACGAAGCCCTCCGATCGCTGGTCCGTGGTGCGGACCCGACCTGGCAGGCGATTCCGGTGGCGCCCGCGGAGCTTGCCGGCCGCCTCGAGCAGCTGGCGACGGCGGAGCAGCCGGTCTTCGGGCTGGTGCTGCCGGGCGACGAGGGGTTCCTGCTGGTGGGCGACCCCCTCGCCGCCGGCGAGCGGATGCGTCGCGAGCCGATGAGCGCCGCCGTGCGCGGCCTCGACCTCGCGATCCTGCAGGCTGCCATCCTTGGCGATCGGCTGGGGATCGATCCCGCAGCTATCGCCACCGGCGATGCGCTGGCCTACACTAGGAGCGAGGCTGACGCGATTCGCGCCGTGGCGAGCGGCGAGGCGAAGGCCGCGATCCTGGTGCGTCCCACCCGACTCGAGCAGCTGGCAGCAGTGGCCAGCGCCGGCGACGTGATGCCCCAGAAGTCGACGTACTTCTATCCCAAGCTCCTGACGGGCTTGGTCTTCTACCCACTGGAGGGCGAGTAGCAGCGTGGTCCAGGCGATCAAGCGCGACGAGGTCTACATCGATCCGGAGGGGATCTATGTCGAGACGCAGCAGCCCGAGCGGCGCAGCCGCAAGCCCCCGCTGCTGCTGGTCCACGGTGCCCTGACCGGCTCGTGGCTGTGGTCGAGCTTCGGCGCCTACTTCGCCGAGCGAGGCTGGGAAGCCCACGCCATGAACCTGCGTGGGCACTACACCTCGGACGTGGCTGACCTGGGCGAGACGCGGATGCGGGACTACGCCTCGGACATCGGCGTGGCGGTGCGGCAGCTCGGCAGGCCGCCGATCGTGATCGGCTGGGGGATCGGCGCCCTGGCGGCAATGCTCTACGCCGAGCACAACCGGGTGCTGGGACTCGTCCTGCTGGCCCCGTCGCCCCCGGCCGCTGCGCTGCCTCGACGCCCGGTCGAGCACGAGCTGAAGCTCGTCCCCGATGTCTACGACGCGACCTGGTGGGGCTGGATCCAGCCCTGGGACAAGCTGCGCGAGGCGATGCCGGACATGAACGACGACGAGCTCGAGAAGATGCAGGAGATGCTCGCCGGCGCCCTCGAGTCGGGAAGCGCTCGTCGCGAACGGATGCTCGGCGTCCCCGTCGAGACGGAGCGGATCACGGTGCCGACCCTGGTCATCGGGGCAGGGATGGACGACGTCGTCCATCCCGCCGAGGCGCGCCGCACGGCCGACCTGCTGGGGGCGACCTACGAGTACTTCCCCGCCGCCTCGCACTTCGGGCTGGTGATGGGCTCCGAGAGCTGGCCGCAGGTGGCCGGCTCGGTCCTTGGCTGGCTCGAGGAACGGCGCCACGTGATGATCGCCTCGCTCGCCGGGGCTGCGGCGCGCTAGGTCACCGTTTTGGCCCGATCGGGGCCTCTTGCTATACTCCGCCCCGTCCCGCGGTCCTGCTTCCACGACTCGTGCCGCATTCGTCTAGAGGCCTAGGACACCGCCCTCTCAAGGCGGAGATCACCGGTTCGAATCCGGTATGCGGTACCACTCCAACGACAACAACTAGTGCCGTGACGCCAGCTCGGCCTCACGCTGCGCCTGGCGTGCGCCGCCGCCCGAAGTTGAGGAAGCCATGCCCCGGCATCCGCGATGCCCGCGTTGTGGAGCTGCCGCCGCTCCCTAGGCGAGCGCGGTCGCGCAGCAGGCGCACCCAGCGCTGACGTCCTCGACCGCCGCGGCGGCTGCGCAGCACGGACCGGCATCGGTCGCCACCAGGGGCAGCTCGTTCCGTAAGGCCGGCGTCCCCGATATCAGGTGCCGCTCCAGCGACGCGAGTCGAGCATCGAGCGCCTTCAGGCCGGCGATGCGGTCGGCCACCTCCGCCCGTCGCTTGGCCAGTTGCTGTGGCAGCGCCGTCGAGGTCTGCTCGCAATGCCCCGAGTGGCACCACGACGCCAGCCGCGCCGCGCTGTCCAGCGGCAGGTCCATGCGCCGCAGATCGACCAGCAGGCGCAAATGGTCGAGATCGGCCCGGTCGTACTCGCGATAGCCGTTCTCTGCGCGGCCGGGTGTCGGCAGCCACCCTGCCTTCTCGTAGAAGCGGACCGCATGGGGTGTGACCCCCAGTGCGCGCGCCAGCTCACCGATTCGCATGGGCGTCCTCCAGGTGCTGTGCCAGGACGGTCAGGCGTTGGGCCTGGTCGGTCGCGACCTCCTGCGCGGCGCGGGGGCCGAACCAGCGGACGCGCAGATCGGTACGGGTCCCGTCCGGGCTGGGCGTCAGTCGATGCTCCGCGGTCACCCGCCCGATGCCATCGATGGCGGCGCGGCGCACGAAGCTGTCAAAGGGCTGCCATTCCAGAATCTCCTCGAGCGTCTTTAAGCGGTTCGCCACGCACGAAGTCATGGTGCCCACGCCCCGCCGCGTCGCGTCATGCTCCTCGAGCTTCAGGTCGCCCTCCCAGCCGGGCCTTCGAGCTGGTGAGGTGAGCTCCTCCCAGACCGTCATGGGCGGCGCGACCAGCGCGAGCTCGGTTTCGGCCAGTGGGCGACGGGTTGGTGCTATCCAGGTTGCGGGCGCCACGTGATCGCCCAGGGGCAGGACGTGTACCGGCACCTCGCCCAGGTACTCGAATGACTCGACCGCCGCCTGTCCGCCCACGGTCTCCGGAGAGAGGCCGAGCGCATCCAGGGATGCATCCGTGAGCAGGACGTACCGGCTCAGGCCCAGGGCGGCGGGAGTGCTGGCCTTGAGCAGCCGGTGGACCAGGATGGCGTCGGTGCCGCCAACCTCGTCGCGGCCGGCTACTCGGTGGCGGGTCACGGTGCCGGCATGGACCACGAACTTCAGGTCGAGGTCCGGCACGCGGCGGCACGACTCGCAGTCGCAGGTCGTGCCCTGCTTCAGGCTCTCGACCCGTCGGCTGAAGGTGTCGTAGGCGGCATCGATCGCATCCAGGAGCTGCACCCCTCGAAGTGCTTCGATCGGTGCCAGCAGGAAGGCGGCATCCCCCTCCAGCTTCTCGAGCCTGAACGCCGGACGCAGCTGCTTCACGACCGATTCCACCAGATCGCCGGCCATGGCCGGGGCGTGCTCGGGTTCGCTGGCCGCCACGTACTCGGTGTACCCGGAGAGATCCGCCAGGAGGAGGCAGACGTCCTGCTGCCCCGGGGTCCGGCCGGTCACTTGGCGGCTGCCACGCCGGCCGCTGCGTTGCCCGCCGGGCTGCTCTCGAGGGTCGCCTTGAGTCGGGTTACCTCCGCCGCTTCGTTGCGGCTGATCTCGCCACGGATGAGCGGTTCCAGGATGCGCAGCAGGCCGCGCGTCGTGACCTCGACCAGGTAGTCGACGCGGGCCGCGTCAGGGCCCTGGGGCGTGACAGAGACCCGGCCGTCCATGCCCATGGCGCTCTTCGAGATCGTGCGGTAGCCGTAGCCGTGTACGGGGTCGAAGTCGGTGACCTCCCACGTCCAGCCGAGCTTCATCGGTCCCAGCGCCACCTCTGCGTATGCCTGGGTTCCCTGCCTGGTGGGACCTTCGGTCGTTCGCCGGCTGGCGCTCATGTCGGTCCACTCGGTCATGCGCTCGATGTCGGCCACGTAGCTCACGATCTCAGCGGCGGGCCGATGGATAACGGTGGTGGTCTCGGATCGGATCACGTCTGCTGCGCTCCTCTGCTGCCCCCGGGTCGCCGGGCGGCGTCCCGCACCACAACCTAGACCTTAGAGTCGCTCTAATGTCAAGGGGTTCCCGAGCGGCGCCATGTCTCCTGTCAGAGCGTTTCGTGAGGTACGCGTGCAACGTAAGTCGTCGGCTGAAACCGCCCGGAGCCCTTATTTATCCTGTCTCATGCGTCTCTTGTGTCTCTTGGGTGTACTCCGTGAACGCGGCTGAGACACATGAGACGTTTCAACAGGAATCCGGTATGCGGTACCAATCGTCAGTTCTTAAGCGGCGCGGGCAGTCGTTATGCGGACCTGGTTGCGACCGCCGGCCTTGGCCTCATACATGGCGCGGTCCACCACCTGGAACCACTGCTCGTCGCTCAAGTGGAGGGCATCCGTGCCGATGAGGGTCGCGCCGATGCTGACCGACACGACCCCAAGGTTGCCGTTAGCCGGATGCTCGATCATGAGCCGGAGCACCGCGGTTCGCAGTCGCTCGGCCGCCCGGAGGAGATGGTCGGCATCCTGGATAGGCAGGAGCACCACAAATTCCTCGCCGCCGTAGCGGTAGACGGAATCGGTCGCGCGAGTTGCGGTGGAGACGGCCTCGACCACACGTACCAGGATATCGTCGCCCGCAAGGTGGCCGAGCCGGTCGTTGATCCCCTTGAAGTGGTCGAGGTCGACCTCCATCAGGCCATAGCTGGTACCGGAACGGTCCATGTGCGCACGGATGCGAACCAGGTCCTCATGAAGTCGCCGTCGGTTGCCGGCGCCGGTCAGCGGGTCGATCGCGGCGCTGCGCTCGAGCTCATCGTGAACGCGCTCCAGCTCACGATGATCCGTTGCCGCCCGGCCACGGAGCACGCGGATGCGTTCCATCTGGCCGAAGGCGCGGATCTGCCCGCGATTCAGAAGCCCGTGGCCAATGAGGCTGGCGACGATGGAAACCACGAGGACAAGTATCAGATCGACTCGCTCGCCCACGGAGAAGCGCGCGCTGGCCCCCATGATCAGGTAGGCCGCAACGATGAACGCGAACGCGGCTAGCCAGCGAAGGTGGACGATCGTCCGCCATGGCACCGCCAGTGCGATCAGGGTTGGGAACAGCACGAGGTACCCCACGGTCTGGACCGCTAAGGCCGGAACCAGCGTCCCGGTTGCGACGGCGGCCATCGCGAGGCCAAGCGTGATCGCAGACGCCGTAGCTTCGGGATGATGGTAGAGCCGGCGAGGTAGCTGCCACCACGCAAGCAGCGCCGCCAGGCAGACCAGCATGTCCAAGGCAATCGCGGGGCCGACGCTGGCCGCGCCGAGACCTATCAGAAAGGTCGCGTCCAGCAGGGTGAACGCGGCAGCCACCAGCAAGCTGACTCGGCAGGCGGCCATGATGCGGCGGCGCTGCACGCGGCGGTAGCGCTGGCCACCACCGACGACAAGGTATTCGCTTGCTCGGATGGCAGCTGGAAGATCACGCAACCGGATGCGGGGGCTGGTGCCAGCGATTGACGCCCTGCGCCCTCGCTCGTCCAGTGGCGGCACGAACGTGGTCATCAATGCAGCGTGGTTGCGCGCGAGACTGAGGTCAATGCCCCCGCAGTCCTGCCCTCGGTCGATCAAATGCCGAACGGTCTCGTCCATGACGAGGCGAATCGGGACTAGCCCGGTCTTCCGTAGAATCCCGCATGTGGAACCAGGGATCCAGCGTAGAGCGGGTAGGCGATGACGACACAGCAGGGTATGTACGGCCAGACGCCCAACGGGCCGACCGACCCGGACGCGTGGCTGGCTGAGCTCGACGACGTCCGCCGGCCGCAGCTGGAGGAGCTCGACGCCAGGATTCGTGGGCTCGCTCCGGGACTGCGGCGCTACGTCGACCGCGGCTGGCTGAGCTATGGGCGGTACTCGTACCGGTCCGCCCGGTCAGGGCGCTCCGGCGATTGGATGTGCGTGGCACTCGCCTCGAACAAGCAATACATCTCGCTGTATGCCGGGCCGATCAGGCTGGACCCGTTCGTCCCACGCCTCCCAAAGGCAGACCTGGGAAGAGGCTGCATCCGCTTCAAGCGCCTCGCCGATGTCGACCTGGCCGTCATCGACGAGGTGGTCCGCGCATCGATCGCGGCCGATGGCCAGACGATCGCCACATGAGAGTCGCGATCGAACGTCGCGAGCTGTCGAACGGCCTGCGGGTGATCCTGTCGCGTGACGACCGGGCGCCGGTCGTGGCAGTGAACGTGTGGTACGGGGTCGGCAGCCGCCACGAGAGGCCAGGCAGGACCGGCTTCGCGCACCTCTTCGAGCACATGATGACCCAGGGCTCCGCCAACGTTGGCAAGGGGGAGCACGACGAGCTGGTGGAGGCGGCGGGTGGGCTCTCGAACGCGAGCACGTGGCTCGATCGCACCAACTATTTCGAGACGCTGCCCAGCCACGAGCTCGAGCTCGCCATCTGGCTCGAGGCCGATCGGCTCGGAAGCCTGCTCACGGCGATCACCCAGGAGAAGCTGGACAACCAGCGCGAGGTGGTCAAGAACGAGCGGCTCGTCGACTTCGACAACGAGCCATACGGAAGCTGCGACGAGAAGATGCAGGAGCACCTGTTCCCGGCAGGGCATCCCTACCATCACCCGACCATCGGCTCCATGGAGGACCTGGACGCGGCCTCGCTCGACGACGTGCGCGACTTCTTCGCGGCGCACTACGCCCCCAACAACGCGGTGCTGGCGATCGCGGGCGACTTCGACGCTGACGCCGCGATGGCCCTGGTCGAGAAATACTTCGGGCCGATTCCGGCGAATCCGTCGATCCCGGCTCGCACGCCGGTGGCGGTCATGCCGAACCTCGGCGCTGAGGTTCGCGAGACCATTCCGGATCGTGTCTCGCTGTCGCGCGTCTACGCCGCGTACCGCATGCCCCCGCTCGGGACGGCTGGCTACGACGCCCTGCAGGTCGTCGTCGACCTGCTGACCACTGGCCTGGCATCGCGCTTCTATCGCGGGCTGGTGCGGGAGCAGCAGGTCGCCGGAGAGCTGGAGGGATACGCGTTTCCCTTCGCCGCCGGCGCTTCGATCCTGATGCTCTCCGCCACCGCGCGTCCGGGCGTGGATCCAGCCGTCGTGGAGGCAGCCATGTGGGCAGAGATCGATCGCCTCGCCGGCGACGGGCCGACTGAAGAAGAGCTCGATCGTGTTCGAAACCTGCATGCGGTGAGCGTCGAATCAGACCTCGAGCACGTCGGCGAGCGGGCCGAGCGGCTGGCCTCCTACACCGGCCTCTTCGACGAGCCGGAGCGCATCAACACCGAGGTCAGCCGCTACGCGGCGGTCGATGCCGCCACGGTGCGGCGGCAGATGGCCGCGAGCATGGGGCCGGACAACCGTGCAGTCCTGACCTACGTGCCGAACGGGTCAGACGAGGACTAGGTTGCGAGCGCGCAGCCGGCGGCCCGTGCGTCGGCGGCGAGGGACTCGAGCGGCTCGTCGCTGACCGCGCTGTCCTGGAGGAGGCCCATCACCCGGTCGACGCCGACCTCGCGGTAGGCAGCCAGCAGGTCGACCCGGGATGGTCCACCGTCCTTGATCACGTATCGGCTGATGTTTACCGACAGCCGCAGGCTGGCTGGGTCCCGCCCGATCTCCTCGCAGCGCGACGCGATGACCGGCTTCGCCTCGCGGATCTCGTCGGGGGTCAGCCAGTCGAGGTTGAGTTCATCGGCGTGGCGGGCGGCGAGGCGCCAGGTGACGTTCGGGCCGTTGCCACCAACCATGATCGGGACGCGAGGCTCCTGCACGCCGCGCGGCACGTTGACGGCATCGGTCACGGAGGCATGGGTGCCGGCGAACGTGGCATGGCCGGGAGCGAGCATGCGGGTGATCACCTCGAGGTGATCGGAGAGCATGGCCAGTCGGGTCTTCGTGTCCGGGAAGCCGTACCCGTACGCGCGCCACTCGTCTTCCTTCCAGCCGGCGCCGATGCCCAGCTCCATCCGGCCGCCACTGATGACGTCGAGCGTGCCGATCATCTTCGCGGTGAGGGCCGGGTTGCGGAACGCGGTGCAGATCACGACCTGGCCGAGGCGCACCCGATCGGTCGACGCGGCGAGCGCCGCGAGCGTGCTGAAGGACTCGAAGGTGAGCTCATCGGTTGGCTCCGGCTCGGTCTGGAAGTGGTCGAAGACCCAGACCGATTCAAAGCCGAGACGCTCCGCCTGTCGGGTGACCGCGACGGTCCGCTCCCAGGCGCGTCTCGGATCCCAGCCGTCGTATTCGCCGGTCCAGCCCTGGGGAACAACGACTCCAATCTTCATTCGGGCAACCTACCACGGCTCGCGAGGGCACCTTTCCACCGTCATTCGGGCGCATCTCAACAAAAGCCCCCCGTGTGGAAACGAATGTGGATAAGTTGGTGGACAGACCCCCTTCGCAAGGTCGAGTCCGGCCCGTACGATTCGGCGCCGGCACGTATCCTCGGTCGGTCGGAATCATCGGTCTCATCCGGGAATCGTCCCTTTCCCTCTCGCTCGGAGGCACGCCCACCCATGTCGCAGCGGTCCATGCCGTCGTCGGCGCGACCGATGCCGGGAGTCGCTCCCGCCGATCCGCCCCCACCCGACGTCGCTGAATTCATTCGTTTCTGCCACGAGCGAAAGCGGGTCGGCTGGCCAGAGCTCTATGACGAAATGTGCGCGGTCGCCGCACGACGCGAGTTCAACGGCTGGGATCACGAGCAGTTTGCCGCCAGGGGGCTGACCTTCAGCCTGTTCGAGATGACGCGGCTCTCCGGCTGGGTGCGGACGGTGCTAGCCGTCCCGCTGGAGCCGATCGAGGGCGTGGCCGTCCCGCTCGTCCCGGGCTGACCCTCGCCCCGCTTCCTCGACTGCCCCGGGCCTCCCGCGCAGCCGTCATAACCGGCGCCGAACAGGCGACGAATGGCTGGTGCCGGGACGCACCAAGTTGTCCACATCGGGCCGTCCGCGAGGAGGGGATGTCCACAAAAGGCGCCCTAGTAGGTGTGGCGCCTCGCCATCTCGCGCTCGATGAGGCGCTCCATGACCATGTATTTCTCGATGCGGCGCCGCAGCTCGTTTGCCTCCGGAGTGTAGAGGTGGACGAACTGCTGGAGCTCGAGTGACAGCTTGCGGCTGAACATGCGGGCGTGGTCGAGGTTGCGCCGGAGCAGCACCTGGTCCATGCGGCGGAGGTGCTCCTCGTTCAGCAGGTCCTCGTCGCGGAGCAGTTGCTGATCGGTCTCGATCTGGGTCGG
>Ga0209998_10000431_pt1 | contig 11754 bp, 8 predicted proteins | sample EndophyteCoNSPM_FD_187576 | JGI IMG/M metagenome (GOLD analysis project Ga0209998, IMG submission 187576) | Arabidopsis thaliana rhizosphere microbial communities from the Joint Genome Institute, USA, that affect carbon cycling - Endophyte Co-N... | ecosystem: Host-associated > Plants > Roots >... | reverse complement strand
AAGCGCACCGGAGCCTTGCGTCGCCTCTTCGCCACGCCGACATCGCCCGCCTACTTCCTCGGTGCGCAGGTGGCGTCGCGCCTGATCATCTGCGTGGTGCAGGTGGCGATCCTGCTCGGCATCGGCATCTGGTTCGGGCTCCAGATGTTCGGCGACTACGCGACGTTGGCGGTCGTCGTCCTGCTGGCGGCGATCATCTTCCTGGCCGTCGGCTTCGCCATCGCCGGCTGGGCGAAGAACGAGGACCAGGCCGCCCCGGTCGCCAACCTGATCAGCCTGCCGATGATGTTCCTCTCCGGCGTCTTCTTCCCACGTGACGCGATGCCGGACTTCCTGGCCAACATCACCCAGTTCATGCCGCTCACCTACGTCAACCAGGCGCTGCGAGCGGTGGTCAACGAGGGGGCCGGCCTCGCGTCGCTCGGCCCGGAGCTGCTGGGGATGGGGGTGTGGGCCGTGATCACCTTCGTGCTCGCGGTCCGCATGTTCCGGTGGGAATGAATCGGCTCGCGGTTGACATGCTCCTGCGCGCCGAGCAGGTGGCGATCCTCGGCGCGGGGATCGCGCTGTGGGTCGCGAACGGCGGTCCGCCGCTCCTGCTGATCCCGGCCTGGCTGCTGGTTGACCTCTCGATGATCGGGTACGTCAGCGGTCCACGCCTCGGATCGATCACCTACAACGCCGCCCACAACCTGGTGCTGCCGATCGCGCTGCTCGGCCTCGGCTGGTGGACTGACACCGGCTGGATCGTTCTCGCGGCCGCGGTCTTCATCACGCACATCGGCCTTGACCGCGCCCTGGGCTACGGCCTGAAGCTGCCCACTGACTTTCGCGACACCCATCTGGGGCGCATCGGGAAGGGCTAGCTCCGGTCCTCGCCCATGGGGTGCTTGGCGACGAATGCCGCCGCCTGGGCGCGACGCTGCAGGTTCAGCTTGGAGAGGATGCTGCTGACGTAGTTCTTGACCGTCTTGTCCGACAGGAAGACATCTGCGGCGATCTCCTTGTTCGTCTTCCCATCGGCCACGAGTCGCAGGATCTTTCGCTCCTGCGAGGTCAGGTCGCTGAGCTCATCCTTCTCCTCGCCGTTGGCGATGCGCCGCACCCGCTCCAGGACCCGCTCGGTGACGGCCGGATCGAGGAGCGATTCGCCGCGGCCGATCGCCTCGAGCGCGCTCACCAGGTCGCGGCCGCGGATCTGCTTCAGCAGGTAGCCGCTGGCGCCGGCGAGGATCGCGGAGAGGACCGCCTCCTCGTCGGGGTACGAGGTCAGCATCACGACGCGCGTGCCCGGCAGCTCGGTGCGGATTTCGCGGCAGGCCTCGATCCCGGACCCGTCGGGGAGGCGCACATCCATCACCACGAGGTCCGGTTCGAAGCGGCGAGCTGCGGCAATCGACTCCGCCACGGTGCCCGCCTCCGCCACGACCTGGAACTCCTCGTGGCGCGACAGGACGGCGACCAGGCCCTGACGGACCACCTCGTGGTCGTCGACGATGAGGAGCCGCAGCGCTGGGCGATCGGGCTTCGTGTCGCTGCTCATCGTCTCATCCCTCGGAAGGCGCCCGCTGATCGGGCAGCGGCACGGTGACGATGATACGGGCGCCGGCGCCGGATGCGCTCTCGGCAACCAGCGCTCCGCCAAGCGACTCCGCGCGGCGGCGCATGTTGGCGAGTCCGTGGTGGCCGTCCGGGACTGGGGCGGTCACGTCGAAGCCGGCTCCGTCGTCCGCGATCACGAGCCGCAGCTTGCCGTCCGATGCGGCCACTTCGATCGTCGCGCGCGTGGCACCGGCATGCCGGACCACGTTGCTGAGCGCCTCGCGAGCGATGCTGAGCAGCTCGCCCCGCGCCACGGGCGACAGCTTGGCCACCCGTTGGGCGGCTACGTCGATCTCGATCGTGGTGTTGAGGCGCGTCTCCTCCGCGAGCGACTCCAATGCTGAGCCGAGACTGCCCGCGGTGTCGAGTCCCGGCCGAAGGCCGTAGATGAAGGTGCGGACCTCCGCGATCGTCTCGTGGAGCGCATCGATGGCGCGATCGATCCGCTCGCCAGCCGCCACGGGATCCCGCGACGCAAGCTCGGCGACGTCGTCAAGCCCCAGCGCGACGCCGTACATGCGCTGGATGACGCCGTCGTGCAGATCGCGGCCGATCCGCTCCCGCTCCTCGACGACCGCCAGCGCCTGGACCCGCTCGCTCAGCCGCGCGTTCTCGATCGCCAGGCCGGCATGTGCGGCGAATCGCTCGACCAGCCTCTGGTCGTCCATGCCGAACTCAGCCACGCCGCGTTTGTTGGTGAGGTACAGGTCGCCGACGGCCTGCCCCTTGACGGTGATCGGCACCCCGAGGAACGAGTGCATCTCGGGATGGTTCGGCGGGAAGCCGTAGCGGCGCGGGTCGGTCGCAATGTCCGGGATCCGGAACGTCTCGCCCTCGCGGATGATCAGGCCAAGCAGCCCGTAACCGTGCGGCAGCGCGCCAATCCGCGCACGCTCGTCGTCTGTCAGGCCGCTCGTGATGAAGCGCTCGATGACCCCGTCCGGGTGGGATATCCCCAGGGCCGCGTATTCGGCGTTGGCCAGGTCGCGTACCCGATCCACGATCAGCTGCAGAACGGCCTCCAGCGCGAGCTCGCCCGAGATCCCCCGCACGGCGACGTCCAGCGCGGCGAGATGCGCCTCGGCACGCTCCGCCCGCGCCTGCCAGCTTCCCTCTGCCTCGTTCACGACCCTAGCCTAGCCGCCGCCCGGGCGGTGCAGGTGCCAACAGCACGTCGCGGATGGGGCCGAATGGCACGTGATGCGGGCGCCTGAACGTGGCCCAATAGATGCGTCGGACTCCGAGCGCCCGCCGAAGGCGGGCAGAAAAGGGATCTATGGGTCGCATCGTCCTCTTCGGCTCGTCAGTGGCAAGCGTCATGCTGTTGACCCTCATCTACGCCGTGGTCGCGACCCAGTCGGGTGGAACGCCCTCGGCATCGGCTGATCCGTCATCGAGTGCCGCGGCGAACCCAGGCGCAGTCCTGGGCGAGATCGCGATCACGGCGTTCGACCTCGGCTTCGAACCGGCCACAGTGGACGTGGCCGAGGCCGGTACCTATTCCGTGATGTTCCACAACACCGGTGCTGTTGCGCATGACATCACCTTCGCCGATGGCACGAAGATCGCCGCCGAGGCGGGGCAGATGGGGACGGGGACGGTGACCATCCCGGCGGGCGGCACGACCTTCATCTGCGCCATCCCCGGTCACTCCGTTGCCGGGATGACCGGCACCGTGACGGTGGCTGGTGCCGCCCCGTCGCCGGGCGGGGACAGTCACGGTGGCCCGGCGCCCAGCGCCGACGTGGCGGCCGATCCCGGCGCACCGCCCTACGTTCTTCGCGACGCGACGGCCCCGCCGCTCCTCGCCGGCAAGGTGCACGACATCGACCTGGTCGTCGAGGAGAAGCTGATGACCGTTGCGGACGGCTACCAGCAGATGGTCTGGACCTTCAACGGCAGCGTCCCCGGTCCGGTGATCCGGGTGAAGGTGGGTGACACGATTCGCGTCCACCTCAAGAACCCGGCCACCAGTGACGTCGCGCACTCGGTCGACTTCCACTCCAGCCAGGTTGCCTGGAACGACGAGATGACCTCGATCGAGCCCGGCAAGGAGAAGCTCTACGAGTGGACCGCCGAGTACGCGGGCGTCTGGATGTACCACTGCGGCACCGCGCCGGCGCTGCACCACATCGCGAACGGGATGTTCGGGATGGTGATCGTCGAGCCCGCCGAGGGGCTGCCGGCGGTCGACAAGGAGTTCGCCATCGTCCAGTCGGAGTGGTACCTGGGTCCGCAGGGCAAGGAGACCAACCTGACCAAGGCTTCGGCCGGCGCACCAGCACCCGACTTCGTGATGTTCAACGGCGTCGCCAGCCAGTACCTCGACAACCCGATCCAGATCGGCACCGGCGAGCGGGTGCGGATCTTCCTGCTGGATGCCGGGCCGAACATCGACTCCTCGTTCCACATCGTCGGCACGATCTTCGACACCGTCATCAAGGAGGGGATCCATCTGCTGCGCGGCAACGACGGCAGCTGGGGCGCGCAGGCGGTTGATCTCTCCCCGGCACAGGGCGCCATCATCGAGTTCCAGACGGCCGAGGACGGCCAGTACCCGATGGTGACGCACGCCTTCAACTTCGTCGGTCGCGGAGCCCTGGGGCTCTTCCAGTCAGGGGACGGCGATCCCCTGAACTGACCGATGACGTCGCGCGGTGGAAGCTCGGAGCCGCCGCGCATGGCGAGGGCCGGTCCCGCGAGGGGCCGGCCCTTGTCTCACGCCGCCTGGTCGAAGGTGACCTCGATCAGCGGTGAGCGCTCGATCATCACGTCGAGGTCGGTGCGGCCCCAGTTCCGCGCAACACGGGCCATGACCTCGCGTCGCTCGACCGGCTCGATGATCGCCCGCGCGGTGGCCTGCAGATCGGCCTTGACGGCGCCCTTGAGGTGGAACGTGAATCGAGGATTTGCAAGCAGGTTGGCATACCAGCTGCGCTTCCCCGGCAGGCCGCTCAGGACGATCTGGCCGTCGATGTTATGGAAGACCGTCTCGATCTGACGCGGCTGCCCGGTCTTCCGCCCCGTGGTGGTGATGTCGATGGTGTGGCCCCGCGAAAGGGCGCGCGCGACTCGCTCGTCAGAGACGCCGGTCGCGGTCAGTTGGTTGCTCATGCAACTACTGTAGCACCTTCCTCGCTCGCCCACCTGGCGCCGGCCGTTGGCGCTCAGGGATAGAACAACTGTTCGAGCGGGGACGCCCGCGCTAGACTGACGCCACCGTGTCGAAGGCCGATCCGCTCGCCCCCTTCTCCGCCCCAACCCGCGCCTGGTTCGGGGAGGCGTTTGCCGCCCCAACCCGCGCCCAGGTCCTGGGCTGGGCGGCGATTGCCGCCGGCCATCACACGCTCCTGCACGCGCCAACCGGCAGCGGCAAGACCCTCGCCGCGTTCCTGTGGTGCCTGGACCGCCTCTTCGCCGATGCGGCTCCCCGCCCACGCGACAAGCGGCTGCGGGTCCTCTATGTGTCGCCGCTCAAGGCGCTGACCTACGACGTCGAGCGGAACCTGCGCGCCCCGTTGGCCGGCATCCGGCGCACCGCCGAGCGCCTCGGCCTGGAGCTGCCCGAGGTGCGGGTCGCGTCGCGGACGGGCGACACACCGGCCGATGCGCGCCGCCAGCTCGTGCGCGACCCGCCCGAGATCCTGGTCACCACTCCCGAGTCGCTCTACCTGCTGCTGACCAGCCAGGCCCGGGAGTCGCTGCGGGGCATCGAATACGTGATCGTCGACGAGGTGCACGCCATGGCCGGCACCAAGCGGGGCGCGCACCTCGCCATCTCGCTCGAGCGGCTCGCTGCCCTGACGGTCAACGAGCCACAGCGGATCGGCCTCTCGGCCACGCAACGTCCGCTTTCCGCGATCGCGGCGTTCCTCGGCGGCACCGGTCGCGAGGTGCAGATTGCCGACGCCGGGGCGGGCAAGACCCTCGAGCTCGAAGTGATCGTGCCGGTTGAGGACCTTGCGAACCTCTCCGAAGGGGCCGATGAGGACGCGGGACCTGAGAAACGCCACTCGATCTGGCCGAGCATCTACCCCGCCCTCCTGGAGCTGATCCGGGCGCATCGGTCCACCCTGGTCTTCGTCAACTCGCGACGGCTGGCGGAACGGATGAGCAGCCGCCTGAACGAACTCGCGGGCGAGGAGCTGGTGCTGGCGCACCACGGCAGCATTGCGCGCGAGCAGCGGCTGGAGATCGAGGAGGCGCTCAAGGCCGGGCGCCTCCCCGCGCTGGTCGCCACATCAAGCCTCGAGCTGGGGATCGACATGGGCGCGATCGACCTGGTCGTGCAGATCGAGGCTCCGCCCAGCGTGGCGGCCGGCCTCCAGCGGATCGGTCGGGCCGGCCACCAGGTGGGCGAACCGTCGGTGGGCAAGATCTTCCCGAACCACCGCAGCGACCTGCTTGAAGCAGCGGTCGTGGTGCGGCGCATGCTCGATGGCGCGATCGAGGAGACCCGGATCCCCAGGAACCCCCTGGACGTGCTGGCCCAGCAGGTCGTGGCCACCTGCGCGATGGATTCCTGGACGGTCGACGCGCTCCACGCGCTCGTCATCCGGGCGGAGCCGTTCCGCGACCTCTCACGGCAGCAGCTTGAGGGGGTCCTCGACATGCTCTCCGGCCGCTACCCGTCCGACGAGTTCGCCGAGCTCAGGCCGCGGGTCGTGTGGGACCGGGCCACCGACACCATCCAGAGCCGCAACGACGCGCGGGTGGTGGCGATCGTCTCCGGCGGCACCATCCCCGATCGCGGCCTCTTCGGCGTCTTCCTGGCCGGTGACGAGGGTGGGAAGGGGCATCGCGTCGGCGAGCTGGACGAGGAGATGGTCTATGAGAGCCGCGTCGGCGAGGTCTTCCTCCTGGGCGCCTCGTCGTGGCGCATCGATGAGATCCGACCGGACAGGGTGATCGTCACCCCCGCCCCCGGGCAGCCGGGGAAGATGCCGTTCTGGCACGGGGACGCCCTCGGCCGGCCGGTCGAGCTCGGCCGCGCCATCGGTGCCTTCGTGCGCGAGATGGACGCGCTCGAGGCTCCGGCTGCCGAAGCTCGACTGCGCGACGACCACTTCCTCGACGAGCGCGCCGCGCGGAACCTGCTCGCCTATCTCGCCGAGCAGCGCGACGCGACCGGGACGCTGCCGTCTGACCGGGCCGTGGTGGTCGAGCGCTTCCGCGACGAGCTGGGCGACTGGCGGGTCTGCCTCCTCTCGCCCTTCGGCGGTCGCGTCCATGCTCCGTGGGCCATGGCGATCGAGGCTCGCCTGGCAGAGCAGGGCCAGCTGGTGCAGACGATCTGGACCGATGACGGCATTGCCCTGCGCCTGCCGGAGGCGACCGAGCCACCGCCAGAGGATCTGTTCCTGGTCGACCCAGACGAGATCGAGCGACTGGTGACCGATGCGTTGGGCGGCACCGCCCTCTTCGCTTCGCGCTTCCGCGAGAACGCCGCGCGGGCGCTCCTCCTGCCGCGAAGGCGACCAGGCCAGCGCACGCCGCTGTGGATGCAGCGCCAGCGGTCCTCCGACCTTCTGGCGGTGGCCAGCCGCTACGGCTCGTTCCCGATCATCCTCGAGACGTACCGGGAGGTGCTGCGCGACGTCTTCGACCTCCCCGCCCTGGCTGATGTGCTGAGCCGGATCCGCTCCCGCCAGATCCGGGTCGTCAACATCGAGACCGCCACGGCGTCGCCGTTTGCATCAGGGCTGCTCTTCAATTGGGTGGCCGCCTACATGTACGAGGGCGACGCGCCGCTCGCCGAGCGCCGCGCCCAGGCCCTGGCCCTCGACCGCGAGCTGCTGTCAGAGCTGCTCGGCGAGGAGGAGCTGCGCGAGCTGCTCGACCCGGCGGCCATCGCCGACCTGGAGCTCGAGCTGCAGGGCCTTGTCGGCGGTCGGCGGGTGCGGACCGTTGACGGCATCCACGACCTGCTGCGGCGGGTCGGCGACCTGCGGACGGACGAGGTCGTGGCCCGCGCCGACCTGCCGGATGCGGGGTCGGCGCTCGCCGCGCTGGCGAAGGACCGACGCATCGTGGAGATGCGCATCGGTGGCGAGTCGCGCTGGGTGGGGATCGAGGACGTGGCGCGCTACCGCGACGCGGTCGGCGCCAGCCCGCCGCCCGGTGTGGCCGAGACGTGGCTGGCGACCGCCGAGGACGGCCAGCCGCCGCTCGACGCGCTGCTGCTGCGGTGGGCACGCACCCATGCGCCGTTCATGGCCGGCGGACCGGCCGGACGCTGGGGGATCGCGCCGGAGCGGGTGGGGGAGCGGCTGCGCGCCCTGGTCGAGACCGGCGCGCTGGTCGAGGGGTCGTTCCACACCGGCGTGTCCGAGCGCGAGTTCGCCGATCCCGAGGTGATGCGCTCACTGCGGCGCCGCTCGCTGGCGCGCCTGCGCCGCGAGGTCGAGCCGGTGCCGATGGAGGCGCTCGCCCGCTTCCTGCCGTCATGGCATGGGGTCGGCAGCCGTGCCTCGGGCACCTCGCGCCTGCTCGAGGTCATCACGCAGCTGGAGGGCTACCCGATCCCCGCCTCGATCCTCGAGCGGGACGTCATCGCCGCCCGGGTGGCCGGCTACGCCCCACGGCTGCTCGATGAGCTAGGCGCCGCCGGCGAGGTGGTCTGGATCGGACGCGGACCGATCGGCCGCGACGACGGCCGACTGGCGCTGTTCCGACGTGAGCGAGCAGAGCTGCTGGCATCAGCGGGAGCCTTCGAGCCCGGGGACCGCCCCGCCGGCCCGCTCCACGACGCCATCCGGCAGCAGCTCGAGCGCCGCGGGGCGACCTTCTTCGGTCCGTTGCGGGCGAACGTGCGGGACGCCCGCACCGACGACGAGCTGCTCGATGCGCTCTGGGACCTCGTCTGGTCGGGCGAGGTCACGAATGACACGCTGGCGCCCATCCGAGCCCTGTCATTGCCAAGGTCGCGATCACGGACGACGCGGCCCGGCCGCGCGGCCGGCACCGGTCCGCCACGAGCCGCCGGTCGCTGGTCACTGGTGGCTGATCTGGTGGGCGAGGGCCGTTCGCCGACCGAGCGGAGCCACGCCCAGGCGCTGGCGCTCCTCGAGCGGCATGGCGTGGTCACCCGCGAGGCGGTGCTGGCCGAGGGGCTGGCCGGAGGCTTCACATCGGTCTACCCCGTCCTCAAGGCGATGGAGGAGGCAGGCCGGGCTCGACGCGGCTACTTCGTGGCGGGACTTGGTGCGGCGCAGTTCGCCCTGCCGGGAGCGGTGGATCGGCTTCGGGCGGCGCGCGAGAAGGACCTCGAGGGCGGCCCGGAGATCGTGCTCCTGGCTGCCGCCGACCCCGCCCAGCCGTATGGCGCGTCGCTGCCGTGGCCGCGCGACGCCGATGCGGAGCGCCTGCCGCTGGCTCGAGTACCCGGTGCCTACCTCATCACGGCCGATGGCTCGCCGGTCCTGTACGTCGAGCGCGGCGGCCGCGGCCTCGTTACGCTGCCCGCCTTCGCGGACAAGGAGATCGCGTCGCTGGTGCTTGCCGCGCTGCCGCGGCTGCTGGCGCCATCCGGTCCGCTGAAGGAGGTGCGGCTGGAGCGGGTGGATCGCGCACCGCCGGCGGAATCGGGGCTGGCCGATGCGCTGCGCGCCATCGGCTTCCGCCCCTCCTATCGGTCCTGGCTCCTCAAGCGAATCTGATCCATCAGGGAGCCGTGGTGGGCTCGATCGATTCGACCACGAAGCGGGATCGGCAGAGCAGGACCTCGTAGCCTGGGTCGGGCTCGAACGTGCAGTCGGCGGCTGCGGGATCGTCAAAATGTCCGGTGACCCTGACCCACCTACCCCGCACAGCGTCGAGGTCGACGCCTGATCCAGGATCGACAAACAGCCCAAGCCCAGGTGGCCCCTCAGGGCTGGCCAGCAGTTCATAGGCGGAGCCGCAGGCCAGCCAGGGCATGCCGTCCTGAACGGGACCCGGCGGGCATCCACTGCTCAGCTCGGCCAGCCAGCCGACGTAGGTGCGCGACTCACCACCGAAGCAGACGAGGTAATCGAGCGGCTGCCGTCCGTAGTCTTCGGTCAGCGGTCCCGCATTCGGCGGACAGCCGGGATTGACGGTAGCCAGCCAGGGATCGCCCCCGGTACTGGCGTCGGCCGCCCACCCGTACCACACCGGGCAGTCGTAGGGGTCAGTCGAGATGGGTGAGATGCAGCCCGACTGCGAGGGCACGCCGCGGCCGGCGAGCAGCCACCAGGTGTACCCGTCGGCCTCGCGCGGACCGTCGGCCACGTAGGACCATGTGCCGAGGGCCAGGGTCCCGAGGATCGGGGCATTGGTGCCCGGTTCCTGGCGCAACCGGATCCCGTTCGCCAGTGTGTCCGCCAGTGACCCGACTCTCGGTGGCTGACCTGGCTGGGCTGTCAGCACCTCGATGGAGGTCACCACGAATCGCTCACGGCAGTAGGTCCGCACCGACGCCGTCGGCTGGTTGCTGAGAGGCTCGCCGGCCTGGATCACGCACCCGCTGGAGGCAGGGTCGTCGAAGTGGCCCGTGATTCGCACCTCCGCGCCACCGCCGACCAGCTCCGTGTCGACCGATACGTCGGGATCGGTCACGAAGTAAAACGGCTGCCCGCCGCCGACTGGTGCGATCGCCCTATCGAAGCTGGGCATGACCAGCCAGGCCGGCTCACCGGTCCATGGAACGAACCCGCCATTCCCGGCGATCCAGCGGCCGTCCAGGACGAGCTCGTCGCTGCCGTGGCATGAGAGCCGAGCCCACGCGGTCATGCCCGCCAGGTGCGCCGCGTCCGGCTCGGCACCGGGGCAGACAACCTCCATTGGCTCGACGGTTGCGAGGCCGCCGCCCGCGACGGGAAGCCAACCCGTGAATCCGCCGTCAGGGGGGATTGGCCACGCCTCGAAATCGCGTGCCCAGGCGACCGGGTACCAGACCGTACCATCGGCCTCGTAGGGTCCGACCTCGCCGACCATCTGGAGGTAGACCACCTGCCCCGCCGGGATCAACGTCTGGAGCGCCGAGTCGGTCGCGGGACGGTCGTGGAGCGGCAGCTCGGTCAGGGTGCGGGCCAGGCTGCCGACGGGCAGCACGTTGTCGGTGGCAACCGGCAGCGACGGTTCGGCGGAGTTGGTCAGGTTGGGCTCGGCGGATGCTGAGGGTGCGATCACCAGCCAGGGCAGCCTGATCAGCCCGGTGCCCAGGATTGCCCCGGCGCCGATGGCGGCCAGCAGCAGAGCAGCGGCCAGCAGCACCATCCACGGCCGCCGGGCGGGACGTGCCACGCCGGCGGCCTCGAGACGCAGGAGCTCGAAGAGGTCGTCGGCGACCGCGGGGTCCGGATCGGACGCATCGGCCAGTGAGGCGAACAGTCGAGAAAGCTGGTCGTCACGCATCGGGGTCGCCTCCATGAGCGCGGCGGAATGCGTCCCGGGCGCGCACCAGCAGGGATTCGGTGCCCGATTCGGAGCGGCCGATGGCCGCAGCGATCTCGCGCACCGAGAGCCCGTCGAGATATCGGAAGACGAGGACGAGGCGCTGCTCGGCGGAGAGCCGGGCCAGGGTCGCATCCACGCTCTGGCGGATTTCGGCTGCTTCCCAGGAGTTGCCCGGGTCGTTGGCGCCATCCAGCAGACGCAGTTGACGCCGCTGGTCGCGGCCCGCGCGGCGGAAGTGGTCGACCAGCTTGTTGCGCCCGATGGCGCACAGCCAGGTGACCGCATCCGACCGTCCGTCGAACTGCCGGCGGCGGCGAATGGCTTCGACGAAGGTCTGCTGCGTCAGATCCTCGGCGAGGGCGACATCGTGCCCGCAGCGTGACAGCAGGTACCGGTAGACGCGCGGCAAGACGGCGTCGTACCAGGCGCGGAATGTGGCTTCGTCGGCGACGATCGCCTCCAGCCGCACCGCCTGGTCCCCTTGGGTGACCGGGATCGCCACTCTGGCTCCCTCATGCGCGTCGCTCGGTGCGACGTCCTCATCACCTTAGACGCGCGGAGTGGCGGCAATCCTGCGGGCGAGAGCGTGGGGCGCGAGAGAACCTTGAAACGGGCAAGAAAGAAAACGGGCATGAAAAATGTCCCGGAGGAACCTCACCCCAACCCCTTGATGCAATCTCGGGATCGTGGCCCGGCTCCTCCGGAACAAGACGAACAATAGGGGCTGCCCCCAGG
>Ga0209998_10000429_pt1 | contig 11780 bp, 7 predicted proteins | sample EndophyteCoNSPM_FD_187576 | JGI IMG/M metagenome (GOLD analysis project Ga0209998, IMG submission 187576) | Arabidopsis thaliana rhizosphere microbial communities from the Joint Genome Institute, USA, that affect carbon cycling - Endophyte Co-N... | ecosystem: Host-associated > Plants > Roots >... | reverse complement strand
TTCAATAAATCCACAATTCTCAGTTTCCGAGAATACCATTTATGCGGTCTGGATTAGTAATTTAGATCTTAAAAATAGCGAAATTCTATTCAAAAAAGTCGACAATAATTCTAAGTCCTTTCCTGATGTAATCAACATAAGCAATACAACGGGAATCTCAAATCTAGTAAAATTAAGTAGTAGTGGTGACAATGTCTACATTACGTGGGAAGATAAACGAACCGACAAATGGAGATTACTATTCAGTAAGAGTCACGACAAAGGTATGAAATTTGATACCGTAACTAATCTCAGTAACTCTACAGGCAATGTACACCTCCAAGATCTCGCCTCTGTAGGTAAGAATGTTTTTGTATTGTGGGCGGCAAATGAAAATATTTCATCCTCAAACAAGGAAATTTTCTTTATAAAAAGCCAGGATGGTGGTAACTCTTTTGGTAATGTACTCAAATTAAGTAATGATATTGCTGATTCATTAGATCCTCACATGGTAATAAATCAAAATGGATCTATAATATACGTTGTTTGGACTAAATGTGATACTAAACACGACGATCCTGATTGTACTATAGCGTTCACGAGGAGTTTAGATCAAGGTAATACATTTGCAGAGTCAAAGACAATTGACACTGACATGTTTTCATTTCAAGGGTCAAACATCACTAGAAATACAGTTTTTGAATCTAACTCGAACATAATTCCTCCTTATTTTTTAGGCAATTTAACCGTGAATGAGAGAATTAGTTCAATTAATCCAACTGTCTTTACTACGTTGGAAGGGAAACAAGTATACGTGCTATGGGAAGAAAATTCATTTGGTAAAGGTGATTCTGAAATATTTATCAAGTCTAGTAACGACTACGGTAACTCTTTCAATTTTACAGTAAATATAAGCAATAGTTCTGGAACTTCAAGGCTAGCACATGGCGACATTTTGGGAGAAGTTCTTTATGTAACATGGGCAGATACACTAAACCAAAGTGGACCGTTTGATATCATGTTAAATAAAATTAATGCCAAAAACCAACTTGGTAAAGTTTTAAATCTCAGTAACAATTCAGGAAATTCAGTTTCTCCATACTTGTGGATAGGTAAAACTGATAGAATTTACGTAACATGGATTGACAGCACTAACGATTCGTCGGTATTTCTTTCTATAATAGATCCTTCTGAACAGAATTTCACAAAACAAATACTGAGAAGTGGACAGACAGATATATTTACGAATCCAAGGATCATTGAGACAGAGGATAAACTCTGGGTAAGTTGGACAGAGTCAAATAATAATATTAACAAAATCGTGTTAATCTCTCACGAGAGACTATGATGGTGTATTTATTCAACAATTGTTATTCTGGTTGAATAGATTACGAATTTGCGTAATGTGATTTCTTGCTCCAACGTACTATAGCTCTATTTGGTAACTGTTATTTTGTTATATCTAACCTTCAGGTTTTTTGCAATTATAGTTACCAAGAACATAGATATCATCGTTAAAACTATCGTTCCGCTAGGAGCCAAGTTTGAATAATAGGAAAGGATTATTCCAAATACAACTGAAAATACAGAAATTGCGCATGAAATAAACATTGTCTTTTTGAATCCTTTTCCAAACATTAGCGCGGTAATATTTGGAATGACTATCAGTGAAGAAATTAACAAGACTCCTACCAGCCTTATTGACGCAATTATGGTTATACTTGCAAGAACAATGAACAATGTGTTAATCCACGATACGTTTAGACCACTGACTTTTGCTTGGTTCTCATCAAATATTATGAGAACAAGTTTCTTGTATAGTACATAGATAACAGGTATAACTATTGCGTCAGTAATAAGGATGATAATTACGTCGTCAACCGTAACAAGAAGAATATTTCCAAATAGAAAACTAAATAAATTGAGTGTGAATCCTCCCGAAATACTGATTAATATTACACCTATAGCAAGTCCGGAAGTCAAAAGCACTGCAATTGAGGAGTCGGGAGGAATCTTTGTTGATTCTCTTAATTTATTCACACCAACAGCGGACAATATGGCAACGATGTAAGCTGTCCAAAGAGGATATATTCCCGTAAATAATCCCAATGATATTCCGCCAAAAGCAACATGCGCTAGTGCATCACCGAATAGAGAATGACGCTTCAGCACCAAGAAAAGTCCCACAATCGAACAAATAACAGCTATAGCTATTGCTGATATCAGAGCTCTTTGCATAAAACCGTATTGAAATAAATCAAACAACATTTCCATCATTCTTGTTTTCCTTATTGTCATGTTCATTTTTTGATTTACCAAAATGAAGATTCATGTGTGACTGCATTGCAAATTCAACATAGGATTTCATTCGTTCTTCATTTCCAAAAAAGTCTTCTGATTCACCATGAAAGAACAGTTTCCTGTCAATACAAGCAACTTTACTTGCCAATTTTTCCACAGCGTTCATATCATGTGATGACCACACTACTGTTATCCCCTTCTCTTTGTTTAACCTGGTCAAAAGATCATAAAATTTATCTTGGGTCACTGAATCGATACCAGTAGTAGGTTCATCTAATATCAATAGTTCGGGTTGTTTGACGAGCGCTTTTGCAATAATTACCCTCTGTTGCTGTCCTTCAGAAAGTTCACCTATTCTCTTGTTACGATATTCGCCAAGTTCTACAAACTCAATCGCATTATCGATAGATTCTCTTTTAATATCTCCCCCTATTACACCAAGTGAAACTATTTCGCTGACGGTTGCAGGAAAGGTTTGCTCTACAGATTTTTTTTGAGGCACATACCCAATTCTTTGAAGGCTTTTCTTATTCTGTTTGATATTGGATCCAAATAGACTGATCTCCCCAGAAAAATTATTTACAATTCCAAGTATACACTGAAATAAAGTCGTCTTGCCTGCTCCATTCGGTCCAATAATTCCCAGAAAATCGCCCTTTTCAACAGAAAATGAAATATGGTCCAGCGAAGGGAACGAATCATAATAATATGATAAATTATCTACTTTGATTATTGGTTGCATTCTAACCCCATTGATAAATTCTTAATATCTTCATGCATTTTGTCAATGTATCCGATTCCAGCATTTTGTTCCTCTTTTGTTAGTCCCTCAATAGGACTCAAGATAAGAACTTTACCATTTGGAATTTCTTGAGCTATTACTTGTGCGTAACGTGGGTCCATCAGTTCTTCAGTATAGATAACATTAATTCCAAGATTTTTTGCTACATTTATGACTTCTGCTAACCTTGCAGGAGTCACTTCTGCCTCAGGACCGCTCTCTGAAATACTATGTTGCGTTAGTCCATACCTTTTGGCAAAATATGAAAACGAGTTATGAAATGAGATAAAGTCTTTCTTTTTGCATGATTCCAGTTCGGACCTGATGGATCTGTCTAGTTCATCAAGCTCTGCCAAAAATGACTTTGCGTTACTATTGTAAGTATCTTTATTACTAGGATCAATTGAAATTAAGCCATTTCGAATATTTTCCACTTGTTTTTTTGCAAGCATAGGATCCAGCCAGACATGCGGATCCAGTGTCATGTTACGCCTGTCAGAATAGGATGCATTCAATCCATTACTCGCGTCAATTTTGTTAGGAGGGTCTATTTTTGTCAACCAATTCTCAATTCCTAGACCGTTGTAAACAAGAACCTCTGCGGAGCTGATGGTTTGTATTTGATTTATTGTTGGATCAAACTCATGTGGCTCTATTCCTGCTGGAATGATTAATGATGATTCTATCATTTCGCCACCTACCTTCTTTACAAATTCGTCAATCGGCAAGATGGATGAGATGACGACCAATTTCTGAGACGAGTTTGAAACATTTTTTAAATTTTCAATTGAATTCACATTGGTATTATTTGCGGATTCTAAATTCAAGAGCGTTGTCGCATTTGTATTTAATGATAAATCTTGTGCGTACAAGCTATGAATTAATGAGGAGAGTAGTACGGTTAGAATCAGTGGAAACATGATTAGAATTTTTCTCCCCACAAACAGTGAATATGTTATTAAGAATATATACCTTTTTTATTAATAATAATTAATTTATCTCGCTTTATTAATAAAGCTTTCTCTGCTGCCTATTCATAATTAAAGACAAATTCTAGTTTCAGTCAGATTCACCGGTACTTAATACTAATGATTTTAATTGTTCCAAGTCAGATTGGTTTTATACGGAATAGCATTTCAAACCTGATTGAGTGGATCCGGAGCAATTTGCACGGAAGTAGATATTTTTTGGGGATTATTGTGTATTGTAGTTGATATTCATCTTACAAGTTACCTATTTCAAGACTATGCTAAAGATTTGAATACAAATTTTGAACTTTCTTCGACCATCTCTAGACAAGACTCAAGATGCACTCATACGTATTGATGGCATAATCATTATATCCAATAACCCATATTGAAAATCCTATTGACCATAGTGAGCGTCTCGCTAAATGAAGATATAATCGAAAGTTTGGACAAGCTCAAATCGTTGGGATTTTCAGGACGATCGGAAATCATTAGGGCTGGAATTAGGAATCTCTTATCAGACGAACGAATGAAAGAGGATCTGGATGGTGAAATCAATTCGTTACTTTTGGCAGTACATGATGAAGATTCCGATGATCAAGTCTCATCAATAAGACATGATTTTGATAAGATAATAATTGTTCACCTTCATAACAAAATAGATAAGGACAGATGCTTGGAAATATTTTCATTGAAGGGGGACGCTAAAGACGTCAAAGAGATATCAAGACAACTTCAGACAAACAAAAGAATGCATTTTGTAAAACTGATAGTGGTTTGAGAGAAGCGTATATTGGCACGACGCCCTGTTTTCAATCATTAACATACTGCATCAAAAATTATGTCAAATATTTGAAACATTACCAAAAAACCAAAATTGAAAGTTGCTTATTCATGGTCGCGTTTATATGGGGAATTATTTTTATCGACTACAATTCACACGGTACGAATAATTGAAGTTAAACATACGACCAATTAGGAATAGGAATGGGATGATTGATAATGACAGTGAATGTCCATGAAACATAGAATGATAGACTATAGCGGTCAAAAATCGTTTAGTTTATTTTATAATGACATTGCAAGATGGTTTTTTCTTTTCTTGTTTTTTGCAGGTATGTTTTCGTGTTATGTTTTTGGTATCCAACTAGCCCTCAACTACGCAATTCACAACAAATTTGACCTGTTCTACTTTACTTTTACCATTCTAAGTGGTCTTGGTACAATCTGGGGTTTGATGGCTCATAGGGAATTTACTAAATCTTCAGATAGAGTCAACAATACAAGGATCCTCGCATGCCAAATTAATCCTCGAATTGGAAAATATGAATACAAATCATATAATCCTGAGACTCATGAATTTGAAGAAGGGTATATCCCGTTTGGACCAATAGATTTTTGGGATCCAGCTACATATGCTCCGGAATGGGTGGACAAAGGCAAATATTGGCATGTATTACTTGGACTTCAAGTTCCGAATAAAGAATTGATACTTCAGGTTGTCAAGGATACTGATTTATTAAATACGAGAAATCGAAACGTGGCCACTACGGAGAAAGAAACTATTCTACTCCCATGGTCAAAGAACGGATCTATAAAGAGAGTACGGTATAGGGTCAAGATTCCCCAATGGGCAGTAATGCGAGCTGATTATCAAGGTACAAAATCAAACAACCCAGAAGGTATTGTCACAAATCGTGAAATTGGAAAATTGAACAGAAATATTGTACTACTCGTGGACGAAATTATTGAAAGAGAGAAATTTAGAATAAAATATCCTTGGATGATAATAGGTTTATGGATATATCTTTACAAGAGTCTGCCAATCAAGATAATCTATAACGAAATTCTAGAAAAACTTCCTGGATTCCATAAATCAATTGTAAAGGAGGCCAATGAAACACTAGCAGATATAAGAGAAGATAGGTTAGTATTGGCCCTTTTGGAGGTAGCACAAACCAAAGGAATTAACCAGGAGAAAATTGAAAAAATTTCAACCCTAATTAGATTTCTTGATGGAGTTTACGCGGATATTGGACTGGGTGAAGGATCCACAGAATATCATAATTTTCACCACAGCCTCGAAGTATCTTACATGGCACTAAAGATGTTACCAAATGCAATAAATAATTATAGATTCTCTGCAGACGACATTGAAATTCTCCTAGTGTCAGCTCTTCTACACGATTACGACCCACTCCAATTCACATACAATGGCAATAGTTCGAAGGCAGAAAATAACGGTTACCCTAATCAAGGATCAACAATACGACCATCTGTAGGCCCCAGAGTATACAGAACCATAGAAACTATTCAAAGATACCAGATACACGACGCTTACTTCAAGCTTGACCAACCTGATCTGGAAAGAGTCTTTCAAAATTTTTCATTCAAATTCAGCAATCAACCAGAAATGCAGCTTCAAAAGGCAGAGATTGAGAAATCCGATAAGAGTTTAATGGTCGAGGCATTGATTTGGAGAACAGATTTTCCCTATTTTAAACAAGAAATAGCTCAGAAAAAGTACAAAGAACTACTTTCCGAAATCAAGCAAAAAGATCATGATATTGGAAAAGTAAATATCCTTGCAGAAGTGTTATGGCTTTCTGATTTATCCGTTACCTATATGGGGTCAGACCCAATAAGGGCATGGAATAGAGTTACAAATTTGTACGATGAATTATTCCTCCCCAAATTAGAGGCAGTTTCTAGAACTGATTCGTATTTTTCTGATTTTGCAGACACCCATCTTTTTCAAGAATTGATAAAAATGAGGGGATTTCCAGATGTATTTAAAAACAGATGGAACTCGGTTTACCAGTTTTTTCATGAGGGTAATCCATCGACTGTTTTGGTACGGACTATAACAAATGCCCGTAAATCCTTTCTAAAACTAAACGTATTTGTGGGATATTTCAAAGGAGAAATCATCTACCAAATGGCAAATCAGATTTATGCGGAATTTTTTATTGGAATTGGTGAAGATCAAAATGAAATATCGTTTGCCAAATCTAAAATTGCAGAGTTAGAACCCCAGAATGCATCTGTTTTTTGGGGAAATTCTGTAAAATTGCTGCCAAGCATCCCTGATAGATCTATTGATAATTTCATTCTGAATTTACCAAGCTCTGCTGGATTGGACATACTAACTAACAAGATATCATTTTCTTCAATGATAAGTACAATGAGCCAAAAACTGATCAATACCGGCAACCTAATAGTTCTCACAGATATTCAAAAGGGAAGCGACTTGTTCAATTCCATCTATGACGAAATTCTTTCAAAGGGGTTCATAGACTGTACCGAAATTTCTAATTTTTATTTTTCAAAGTTGGATCCAGCAACTTTGCATTATCCTTCAACCCCACAGATGATGTCTTTTTGTAATAGACAGATCCAATAATTTCTTGAAATTCTTAACTTATTGTAATCTAATTTAACGACATCAACTCATACGAATTAGGACAATCATCCCATTACTTGTGGGTCAGATCGCTTAAGTCTGTTACATAGTCAAGCGTAACAATGCAGGACATATGTATTGTATTAGCAAATTTAAGAAACTCTATCAATTCAGTTTATGATGAAAGTACGGTACTTACTTATCCAGCATCATCAGTTAGCAGAGTGGTTAAGGCATTAGGTGACGTAACAAGTCTGGAATATGTTCGTAAAATACCGAAGAAAATAATAGGTCCGTGTTAGAAATTCACCAAGCTTGACTCTAAATTCAAAATTCCCTATTGTACAGTATAGAATACTGAATACACATATATTGTTTAAATAAATAGGGTAAATCAAGCAATCATGAGCGGTAATAGTAGTAATGTAAATAAGAAAGTGAAAGTTGCGATAGCCGGTGTCGGAAACTGTGCCTCTGCATTATTGCAAGGTATTTCATTTTATGGTAACTCAAAAGATAATGAGGATGGAAATGTTCGGGGTATACCTGAGGGCCTAATTGCATACACTCTCGGTAACATTAAACCAAATGATATAGAATTTGTAGCTGCGTTTGACGTAGTAGATTCAAAAGTCGGTCATGATCTTGCGGATGCAATTTTTGCAAGTCCCAATAACACTATTAAAATATCAGATGTCCCCTCGACTGGTGTTAAAGTACACAAGGCAAAGGTACTTGACGGAGTTGGAAAGCGCCTTAATGAAAGAGTAAAGATATCAGATAGCCCTCATGTAGATGTTTCAAAAATACTTAAAGAGACAGGAGCTGAAATACTAGTAAATTATCTTCCCGTTGGAAGTAGAGAAGCAACCAAATATTACGTAGAGCAGTGTCTTGAGGCTGGCGTATCATTTATCAATGCAATACCGGTTTTCATAGCCTCTACGCCGAAATGGCAGCAAGCTTTCGCTGACAAGAATCTCCTCTGCGCAGGTGACGATGTGATGAGTCAATTGGGCGCTACAGTATTACACAAGACACTTGTCAAGCTCTTTGTGGATAGGGGAGTAAAAGTTGACGAAACTTACCAACTAAATGTTGGTGGAGATATGGATTTCTATAACATGCTTGATGAAGAACGTCTCGAAGACAAGAGAATCAGTAAGACAAGTGCAGTGGCAGCCATGGCTCCTTATGAAGTGCCCATGCGAATTGGTCCATCTGATTTTGTAGGATTCCTTGCAAACGATAAGGTATGCTACATTTCCATGCGTGGTAGATATTTTGGCAAAGTTCCGGTAGAAGTAGACGTCAAACTCAAGGTTGTTGATGCCTATAATAGCGCAGGTGTCATGATTGACGCAATTAGAGGTACAAAGATAGCGATAGATAGAGGAATTACAGGTCAGTTGGATAGTGTATCGGCATATTGCTTTAAGCACCCTCCAGTTCAAAGACCATATGTAGAAGCAAAGAATTCATTTATGGAATTCGTTGAAGGAAAAAGAGAGCGCTAAATTATTCCAATGAATCATCCTTTTATTGTCTAAAAAAGTATCAATCTAGATCTAATTATTTTGTCAAATAGAATATATTTACAAGCAGGAGAATCTGATCTCAAGGTATTTGGTCTATATAAAGAAACTTGAGATATATGGTTTCAAGTCATTTGGATTCAAAAATACTGTATTGCATTTAAACAATGGACTTGTTGCTGTAACAGGTCCTAATGGCTCAGGGAAGAGCAACATACTTGATGCAATCATGTTTGCCTTAGGGGAAAATAGCCCCAAATTGTTACGAGTTGATAAGTTTCAATCACTTTTCCACGATAGCGGAAATTCTCCGCACAGACTGGTGCGAGTAAATTTAACCTTTGAAAATTCTGATAGGGGGATACCCATTGACATGGATACAGTTTCTATGAGTCGAGAAATGGAGGGCCAGACAGGGGAGAGTCAATATTACCTCAATGGCAAGAAGGTTTCCAAGAATACCATTCTAGAACTATTGGAAATCATCGTAGCTGTTCCAAACAAACTCAATATAGTCCAGCAAGGAATGATTACTAGAATTTCTGAATTAAATTCCGAGGAAAGAAGGAAAATTATCGAGGATATTGTTGGATTATCATATTTTGACGACAAGAAAAACGAATCTATAAAGCAACTTGATGAATCGGACAGGAGACTTGAGGTCGCGCTTGCCAGAATGGACGAAATTAAGAAGCGCATAAACGAACTTGAAGCTGAAAGAAATGATCAATTAAGATATACATTCATTGAATCTCAATTAAAGAAATTCAAGGCAATTAAATATTCAAATAAGATCAGATATTTGAAAGGAGAAATAGACAATCGCAGCACGATATTAGCTACAAACGAAAGCAACCTGGATGTACTGACCAAAAATCGCGATGAGCTAAGAGACCAAATTAACAAACTTGATCAGGAAAAATCAAGTTTTATGAATCAGGTTGATGCGTCAAACAAATCCCGGGCCCAAATTGATACCAAATTATCGGATGTCATTTACAATATCGAAAGGGATAAAGCAATAATAAAAGAAGCACGTATACGTCTTAAATTTATTGAAGATCGTTTTACATTTATAGAATCAGAAGTCAAAAAAATTGAATCTGAATTCGGAGACTTTTCTCAGACATTACAGAAAAAGAAAAATCTAAGCCAAGAAAAGCAATCACACCTTGCTCAATTAAAAGGAGAACTACAGATCCTTAACTCCCGAATCGATGAGATATCCGACCGTGTAGATACAAATAGAAAACGGAAGGAGATACTTTTGCACAAGAAATCAACGTTACTCGAAATTGGATCCCGCCTCAATATTCTTATTGCAAGATTGGAAGAACGAAAGAAATTCATTACCGACAAGATAGAAGAGAATACCTTATCGATAGAGAGTATGAATAGAACACTGGGTGAAAAGGAATCACAATTAAGGATCTTGAATTCAGACACATGTTACTCTGCGTTAGATACAGAGCGAAAACTGCTTGATGGTATAAAGCAAAAAAGCCAATCATTTACCGAGGAAATTGGCGTATACGAGAATACCGTTAGCAAGGTGAAAAAATTTGCAGTTCCATATGAGGAAAAATATGCGATGGCTGTTGACTTATCTAATGAGGACTTTGCAATAGCAGACCTTACCAGAAACTCGCGAAATTTCAAGATAATAGGCATGGTAAAAGATCTATTGAAATATGATGATGTTTATGAAAAGGCAATCTTTGCGGTTGCGAAGGATTGGATGAAATGTTGTATCGTTCCCACTGTAGAGGAAATGATTCGTCTTGCTACCTATATCAAGGAGAAGAATCTTCCTAGATTTAGAATTATCTCATCAGAGATACTTAATTCAGTAAGTAGGGAATCAATAGAATTGAAAGGATATGACTATATTGGAAATCTTGCAGACTTGGTAAATTCGAGTGTTCCAAATCTCGTTGATTTCATTGCCGGAAACGTATATGTAGTAAGGAATTCGAAAACTGCGTATCAACTATCGAAACAAGGATACAAGTGCGTTACTATTGCTGGTGAACTTTTTGAACCACATGCAAATTCCCTTTCGTTGGATTTTGGTTCCAAGATATCAGACCTCACAAGAGAAATTATACTAAATGAATCAATTGGATCTCTACTAAAAAATTCCAAAGTTCTGTCATCACACTTGGAAAAGATGAAAGCAGAATTAAAGAGGATAAACAGCGAAATTTCAAACAAAGAGATGCACGTGGCAGAATTAGAAAAACTTGTTGCAGAAAATAATATAAATTCCAATCATTTACGGGAGGCTAATTCCAGTTTAGCTCCTGAAATTGAAAAAATAGAATCCATGAATAGTTCTCTTTCAACGGAAATTAAAGAAATTCAATCAGAGCTGGCAAGAAATAAAAAAAGAGATACAATCATTTCTTCCTCTATTGCTAAATACGTGGCGAGATTACAATCAATGGTTGATGATAAGGCTGATACTGAACTATTAAAACTAACAGATAAAAAGTCCCAAGTTCTGAGAAAAATTGAGAATAGCGAAATAGAACACAGAGAAATGATCACATCAATAAAGTCACTTGAAAATGAGATAGCGTCATCTACAGAAAGAAAAAATGAGATGTCGAGTGAAGTAGAAAATCTTCAGAGAGAAAAGTTAGAAAGAAAGGACCAAAATGAATCAGCATCTAAAAGACTTGAGCAATTAGAAAAAGAATTAATAGCTCTACGAGAAGAGGAACAAAAGATTATTGACGTATCTGGTGATTCTTATTCCATATTACAAAACTATGAAAGGCAGATAAAAACCTTAGACGACAAAGAAAGGA
>Ga0209998_10000427_pt1 | contig 11849 bp, 14 predicted proteins | sample EndophyteCoNSPM_FD_187576 | JGI IMG/M metagenome (GOLD analysis project Ga0209998, IMG submission 187576) | Arabidopsis thaliana rhizosphere microbial communities from the Joint Genome Institute, USA, that affect carbon cycling - Endophyte Co-N... | ecosystem: Host-associated > Plants > Roots >... | reverse complement strand
AAATTCGCCGCGACCGCCGATCCTGACCCCGAGCTCGAGCCGCACGGGCTTCTGTCGAGGACGTACGGATTTTTCGCCTGGCCGCCTCGTCCACTCCATCCACTCGACGAATGTGTCGACCTGAAGTTCGCCCACTCGCTCAGGTTGGTCTTGCCAAGGATGATGGCGCCCGCATCGCGCAGCTTTTTCGCAATGAAAGCATCCTGCGGTGGTATCGAGCCCTCGAGCGCATACGATCCGGCCGTCGTCGTCATGCGGTCGTGGGTGTCGATGTTGTCCTTGATGAGAACAGGAATACCGTGCATCGGGCCGCGCGTGCCGCGCGACTTTCTCTCCTCATCGAGCGATTTCGCAATTGCCATTGCGTCCGGATTGATCTCGAGGACGGCCCGGAGCGCGGGACCCTTGCGATCCATGTCCTCGATGCGCTCGAGATAGTCGCGAGTGATCGACTGCGCGGTGCACCTGCCGCTCACCATGTCACGCTGAAGATCGGCGATGGTTTTTTCCTCCAGCTCGAAATCGTCGATCCTTAGGGGCGGAGCGGATTCCTCGAGCGCCGGTAACGTGCTCGGGGGAATGAGCGCGGCGGCACCGGTGAGCGCGCCCGCCCGGAGAAAGTCGCGTCTTTTCATCATCCGATGTGACAGCTCGAGAGCCCGCGCTTCTCCAGATACTGCTGGTGGTAATCCTCGGCCATATAGAACTCGGTTGCTGGAGTGATCTCGGTCACGATCGGGCGACGATAACGTCCGCTCTTGTCGCGCTCTTCCTTTGACGCGAGGGCGGCTGACTTCTGCTCTTCATCGTGATAGAAGATCGCAGACCGGTACTGCGTTCCAACATCGGGGCCCTGACGGTTGAGAGTCGTCGGGTCGTGATTTTCCCAGAATACCGTCAACAGGTCATCGTATGTGACGCGCTCGGGATCATACGTGACCTCGACGACTTCAGCGTGGCCGGTTCGTCCGCTGCACACGTCGTAGTACGTCGGATTCTGCATGGTTCCACCGAGATATCCCACGGCAGTCGATATAACCCCAGGGATCTGCCGATATGCGGCTTCCACTCCCCAGAAGCATCCCGCGCCAAAAGTTGCCTTGCTCGTCATTCAGTCTCTCCTTTTGACTCTTATACGCCGTTGCCGCCGTTCATGGATTCCGCGAGCAGGCGATGAAAATGATGCGTGCCGACCTCGCGACGAGCGGAATAGCGGCCGCGATCGTAGAGGCGCGAGCTGACGCCGCGCTGAACCGACTCGACGACTTCCTCGTCTTCCATCTCGACCTTGTGCAGGTTCGCGCCCACCCCCTGCTCGCGCAGCGATTCGTTCCACACATAAGAGATGAAGGATACTCGCGTGCGCGCAGGACCGAGTGGATACACGACGTTGAGCGAGAGTCCCCACGGGTAGAAGTTCAGCATGATGTTGGGGAACAGCCAGAAATAGAACGCAGCCACTCGCTTGCCATAGTCTGGATGATCTGAAGGAAGATCGAACACGGTCTCGCCGGAGCGCGCGATTCCCATCTGAAGGGATCCGTGCGGAAACAGTTCTGTGTAGTACGACGAGTAGTCGAGCTGCTCCGAGAGCCCGGCGTGCACATACGGAATGTGGAATTCCTCGAGATAGTTGTCGCAGTAGAGCGCCCAGTTCGCGCCGATGAGATAATCGCGTGAGGTCTTCGCGTCGCGCCGGAATTCATCGAGCGGCATCCACGATACGCGGTCGTTCACGGGCGCGATCCATTCGCTGAATGGAACCGCGGGATCGAGAGAAGTGAAAAGAAGCGGGCCCCATTTCTCGAGTGGAAGCTCGGGGAGACAATCGGCAGCCGACGGAAAGCCTTTCGTCTCGTCGAACTCGGGCATCGAGACGAACGATCCGTCGAGACTGAATCGGCGCCCGTGATAACGGCAGCGGAGGCTTTTGAGGTGCCCCTCGCCTTCGACGACGAGCGCGCCGCGATGAGTGCAGACGTTCGAGAGACACCTGAGCCTGGCATCGTCGTCGGACGTGATGACGAGCGGCTCGTCAAGACATCCCTCGAGCAGCGTGAACGGAAAGACATGGCCGGGGGCTTTCACGCGGCCGGCGTCGGCTGCCCACTGCCAGCTTCCGGCGAAGACATTCTGCTGCTGAAGCTGGAAATAGCCCGGATCCGAATAGACCCGGGCTGGGAGGGTCGCGGCGGCGCGGATATCGGGGTCGATCTCGACGCGGGGAAGGGGCTGGCGGGTCATGTGCACTGTTGAGATTACCCTTTCGGAGCGAAACTTCCAGTACGCGGGCTCGTACTGATATCCATCAGGAGGGAAAGATGATCTTCAGCACAATTGCATTCATCATTGCCGCGGTCGCGGCGATTATCGGATACAGCGCGGCGAAGAAGTTCGTTCGCGACAGGCTGCGGTTTGTCGACGGGGCGCACAAGCCCACCACGCCGATCATCGCCGGCATCGGCGCGTACCTCGTAGCGATGGTTGCGGTTGGGCTTCTCCCGATTGTCGGAATTGGCACCGCGATTACGTTTGCGCTGTCGGTTGCTCTTGGAACTGCGGCCGGATCGCGCGAGGTCAAGAGCGGGAATCTGCCGTATCTAAACCCCTAGTCCCCTTTCAGGCAGTTCGGCTCCGTACCCGAATGCGGAGCTTTTTCAAGTCGGCCGCTCCCGTTATTCTGGAGCGGCCGATTTGCCTTGTAAGGACGGGAAAAAGAGAAGAAGATGCGTATCAGGATTTCAAAGGGCCGTGATGGACCGAACACTCTGACATGCGTCAGAGAGGACGGCACGACCACCTGGGCAAAGGTGCAGGATTACTTCCCGTTGCACGACATGACGCACTTTGTCGTCGAGACGACCCTCGGAATTCCGAACGCTTTCTACAGTCTCGTTCGCGATGGTTGGGATATCTCCGACTTCGTGGTAAAGGGAAACGCGGCGAGACTTCCACCCCAGGCGAATCTCGTCGAGGCGCTCGTCGGAAGACTTCAGAAGGATGTCATGCCGGGGAATGATTTCACCGCGGAGACGTACAACGAGGAGGTCGTCGCCGTGCTCGAAGGAATTGGGAATCCCGAGCGCCGCCACGTCACCGATGCCGAGCTTGCCGAGATGCGCGCTCGACTGCGAGAGCTGATGTCGAAATGGAAAGCACTGGAGCCGGGCGGATCGATTGAGCTTTCCTTTCCGTCGAGTTGAAGCTTGGGCAGAATCCGCAAACTGTCCCACGCCAATGACATTTCCCCGTCCAGTGCGGATGACACCCACCGCCATCATTTGACCGCGGATAAAGCGCTAAGGCGCTATCGCGCAACGAGTTAAAGCCGGTGATCCGGCAGGGTCCCCGGTATGCTCCTCCTCCTGACGAACAATTCAGCTCTCAGGAGTCAATGCTCTCATGAACAGACAACTTGTCCTTGCCGCGGTGATCGGTGCCCTCGCGCTCGGCGCTTCTTCTGCCGAAGCGCAGCGACGGACGACCCGCCTGCCCGTCGCAGCAGTGCCCGGCCCGTCGATATCGCCTTACGCGGGTTACATGATGTTCGGCGACATCATCGACGGACCGCTTGGAACATCGCTCACGTCATCGAGCGGGTCAGTCTTCGGAATCCAGGGTAACCTGCCGCTCGGCTCAGTGCTCTCGGTGGTAGGCAATGTCGCTTACTCCGAGCCCGATCTTCGATTCGGCGTTCCAATCCTTGGCGGAGTCACCTTCGGCAAGAGCCAGGTCCTGATGTACGATGCGGGACTTCAGCTCAGCGCACCGTCGGGTATCGGACAGCGCACGATCACTCCTTTCGTTCAGGTCGGCGCGGGCGGAATGAAGTACGACGTCGAAACGGCGGGCATCAAGCGCTCGGCGTCCAATCTCGCGTTCAACGCGGGCGTTGGGGTCGATGTTCCGCTGGCCCAGAACATCGGAGTTCGCCTGTTCGCGAAGGATTACGTCGGCAAGTTCGACGTCAAGGAAGCTGCGGGAATCGATTACGATGCGAAGACATCGCATAACATTGCGTTGTCAGCAGGTCTAAAACTGCAATTCTAACTGCGAGTCGCTAGTCGCTAGTCCCTGGTCGCTAGTAACTACGGTGTTACTAGCGACTAACGACCAGCGACCAGCGACTCGTCGTTTGCTTTTATCTATCCTGCAGGTGCGGACAACTACCCGATGGCGGATCCGGCATCCCGTATTGCTCGAGCAGCATCTTCGTTGGCTTTCCCTGCGAGAGGCTCACGATGATGAGGTTCGCATACTCATCGGTGCACAGGTCTCCGATTTGTTCGCCGCCGAGCCTCTCGAGAATCCGGTTGACGGTATTGTTGTGCCCGACGACGAGAATCGTTGCGCCCGGGTGATCGCGAACCTCGTCGGCGATACGCCTCACATGCATCTCCACCGAGGACCCGATCGGAATTATTTTCGGCCGGAGATGACGGAGGCTCGCGAGGGGAGCGGCCGTCTGGCTGGTCCGCTTGAGATCACTGATGATGATCATGTTGACCCCGGAATCCCTCAGCTGAACCGCCAGCGACTCAGCGCGCGCTTTCCCGCGAGCGCTCAGATTGGGATTGGGATCGGTATCTGACTCTTTCTCGGCGTGCCTGATGAGATAGACTGTAGTCTCGGTTTTTCCGTCGGGTATCACCGGTGGTTCGCCGGCGGACGCGGCCGCGCATGCGGATGTTGCAGCAATCGCGATGAACATCATGCCGGTCGCGGTACGTCGTTGGAGAGATATCATTAATGGTCGGTTAAAGGGCTAACGAGGAGCGATGATAATCTGCAGACATTCCCTGAGCGCGGCGACAATTGCAATTGCGATGCTCGCGTTGGCGTGCGATTCGGGAACCCCATCCCGGACGGCCGACGAGTTCGCTGCTGACTCCGCCCTTGCAGCCGATCTGGCCCTCGCGAACCGCGATACGCTGCTCGTCGATTCCATAGGAGCGTACCGCGAGCCGGACGCCGCGGAGCAGGATACGACCCCGCCTGTCGCGACCGCCATTCCGTCTGCGGGCGATTCGGTGGGGGCGCGCGCTGCCGTCCCGGCACCGCAGCCGAAGCCGACAGTTACTACACCGGCGGCGCCGGTTGCTTCCCCGGCTGCCTCGAAAACTTCGCCCAAGCCCAAGCCTCCGGCTCCAAGACTCACGGGAACCAGGGCCTGCAGCTCCCCAACGCCCGAGAATCAGTCGGAATGCATTCGCGTCTCCATCGCTGCTGCCGACGCCCGTCTCAACCGGATTTATCGCGCGCTCATCACCGAGATGCGCAGGCAGGAGGGAGTTCCGGGTGGCGCAAAGGATCCTCCATCGGTGCAGCGTCTGCGCGTTGCGCAGCGGGCATGGCTCGTCTACCGGGATACCGAGTGCCGTCGTCGCGGCCGGGGAAAAGAAGGCGCGCTCTGGGCCCGTCCGCGCGCGCGATGTCTCGGTGAATTCTCGGCGCGGCGCGCGAATGAGCTCGCCGACAATTTCAGCAGACTGACAGCGAACTAACCGGCGCCGAGGAGGCGCTGCGCCTCCTCGACATCCGATTCCTTCACTGCCAGCCTGATGGGATGCATTGCATTCAGATACGGCAGCATTCCCGCCGCATTGTCGCCGATGATGATCGACTCGATTCCATTCGCGTCGAGCACCGCCTCGGCGAGCCGGGCATCGGTGTCTCGCGAGAATGTTCGAATCACGAATAGCGGATCCTCTACATCCGTCACTCGCCGACTGCTTCCTTCATTCCCCTCGAGTCGCTGATCACGCGCTGGCTCGCTTCAGGCGGCATCTGCTCGTATCCCTTGAAGCGCTGGACGAACGTTCCATGCCCGTGAGTCTTCGAGAACAGATCGGTTGCGTACAGGTGCATCTCCGCCTGCGGAATCACCGCTCGTATCCGGGATTTCCCACCGGGAACGGAATCCGTGCCGAGTATGTGCCCGCGCCGCGCTGAGATGTCGCCGAGGACGTCACCGAGATAGAGATCCGGGGTTGTGACTTCGACTTCGTCGAGCGGCTCGAGAAGAATCGGCTTGCATTTCTGCGCGACTGTCCTGAACGCGAGTATTCCCGCGAGCTTGAAGGACATTTCATTCGAGTCGACCGAGTGATACGAGCCGTCGTACAGCTCCACCTGGAAGTCGACGAGGGGATAGCCGGCGAGGACTCCGCGCGCTGACGCTTCCTGAATTCCGCGATCGACAGCGGGTATGAACTTCGATGGAATCGATCCGCCAACGATCGCGTTGACGAAGTTGTATCCGGCTCCGCGCGGCGTCGGCATCATCCTTATCCAGCAGTCGCCAAACTGCCCTTTGCCGCCGCTCTGCTTCTTGTGCCGGCCCTGGCCGTCACCTTTTCCGACGATCGTCTCCCGATACGCGATCTGAGGCCGCTTGAGCTCGCCGGTCACCCCGTAGTTTCGCTTGAGGCGCGACATCACCACATCGAGGTGCCGCTCCCCGAGACCGGCGACGATCGTCTCGTGCGTCTCGGCATTGTAGTGGGTCTGGAAGCATGGATCTTCATCGTGAAGGCGATGAAGTCCCTGCTGAAGCTTTTCCTCTTCGCCTCGCGCTGTCGCATGCACTGCGTAAACCACTCGTGGCTCGGGGAATGCCACCTGCGGAAATCGCACCGGATGCTCGCGCGTGGACAGCGTATCGTTGGTGTGAGTGTTCTTGAGCTTCGCCACGCATCCGATGTCGCCGGGATGGAGAATGGGAACTTCGGTCCGCTCCTTTCCCTGTGGAATTGCAAGGTGCGCCATCTTTTCAGAGTGTCCGCGCGTTGCGTTGTAAACTTCCTGACCATTGGTCAGGGTTCCGGAGAACATGCGGAAGAACGAGACGTCGCCGACGTGCGGCTCGGAGTGAGTCTTGAACACGAGCGCCGTGAATGGCGCCTTGTCATCGGCGTGAATCTCGACAGCCTGATCTCCCTCCGCGCCGGTGAACGCGTGCAGCTCTTCCATCTCGTAGGCGGAGGGCATGAGCTCGACGAGCTTCGTCAGCAGGGCCTGCGTTCCGTACGTGAGATCCGACGAGCAGCAGAAGAGCGGGAAAAGCTCCTGCCGCTTCATCGCTTCCTTCATTGCATTCAGCGCGGCGGCGCGATCGATCGTATCGCCACCGAGGTATTTCTCGAGCAGGTCGTCGTCGGTGGCGGCGATTCCTTCGATCAACTGCTCGTAGTACTTGTCGAACAGGGCCTGATGCTCGGCGGGAATGTCGGTTTCCTCATACTCGCCGCTCCGCGTGCCCTTCTTGAAGATGTGCGCCTTCTTGTCGAAGAGATTGAGAATGCCGTGGAAGTCGAAACCTTCGCCGATCGGAACTTCGACGGGAACGACACGCGGCGTGAGCTCGCTCTTTATTGCCTCGAAGACGTTCTCGAACGATGCGTGCTCCTTGTCCATCATCGACACGACGAAAAGCACGGGATCCTTTCGCTCGATCGCTTCGTTGTACATGCGGGTCGTTCCGACTTCGACTCCGCCTGTCGCGCTGACGACGACGAGCGCGCCATCGGCTGCATGAAGTCCTGCGGTAGCTTCACCCTGGAAATCGGAGTATCCCGGCGTGTCGAGCAGGTTGATCTTGGTGTCCATCCATTCCGCGTGGGCGCAGGCCAGCGAGATAGAAAAACCGCGCTCAGTCTCTTCGGGGTCGAAGTCTGTGAGCGCGGTTCCGTCCTTCACTGATCCGTGGCGCTTGGATGATCCGGAAACAAAGGCGAGCGCATCAACCAGTGTGGTCTTGCCGCTCGCCCCATGACCAACGACAGCAATGTTGCGAATGTCTTCGCTTTTATACTCTCTCATACAGTGGGTCCACCTCTCCTTGTTTCATCTGGAAAACTGGCCGGGAAAACGGGGAGGGGGAAGGGGTCTGGAGGCAGGAAACGTAGCAACGAGTCGCTGGTCGCCAGTCGCTGGTCGCTGGTCAAAGCGCAGTTACCAGCACCCCGTTGTTGTCACAGCGCCAGATTCACGTCGTGGCGGCTGGATCGAAATGCGGGTTCTCTATGATGCCTACGATGTTCCCGAAGGGATCGGCAACGGTGCCGACCTTGATTCCTCCGCCGACATCGTGCGCTTCCTCGACGATCTCCGCCCCGCCTCCTTTCATGTGCGCCATGGCTTCGGCGATGTTCGCGACTCCCCACCACGCGACAGATCCGCCCGGGCCGGTGTGCTTTGCGTTCGGATCGAGTCCGAGCTCATATCCACCGACGTTGAATCCGACATAGTATGGCTGGTCGAAATACGGTTCGATGCCGAACATCTTCGAGTACCATTCTTTCGCACGCGGAAGATCGGGCGCCGAGTAAATGACGGTGCGAAGTCCGAGGAAAAAGCGTGGGTTGGTCATGCGATGCCGGCCGGCTGAAGTTGGAAGGAGGACAAATATTGCAGTAGCATGCTGGACCCGCCACACACAACAGGAGACGTCGCCTTGTCATTGATCTTTCTCGTCATCGGATTGCTTGCCGGAGTTCTCTCCGGGGTGTTTGGAATTGGCGGCGGAGTGGTGATCGTGCCCGCGCTGATATTTCTCGCGGGGGTGGCTCCGATTACGGCGACGGGTACATCGCTCGGCGCGTTGCTGCTTCCGGTCGGCGCGCTCGGAGCGTACGAGTATTATCGGAGAGGTCATCTTCAGATCGGTGCTGCTCTCTGGATTGCGCTCGGCTTGTTCCTGGGCGCGTGGCTCGGGGCGAAGCTTGCGCATCATCTCTCGCCGCTTCAGCTGCGCCGCTCATTCGCAATTTTTCTCGTGCTGGTAGCCGGGAGGATGTGGATCATCTAGGTCAGGCTTCAGCTGCATCCCTCGACGTATTCGACTGCAGGCTCGCGACCCGACCGGTACCGCAGGACTTTCTTCCCGTCAGTCTCGAATACGATCCGGTTGTCTCCGCCACCGTCCGGCGTCACCACGAGATAATGGCCGGACGTGTACTTGTGCGGCATGACTTTCACCTGGCCTGGATACAGCGACTGAATACGCTCTTCGGTGTCGCCGATTTTTGCGCCCGTGGTCGTCGCGACTGATCCCTCGGTGACATCCACGCGCGACACGACTCCTTTCTCGACCATCAGCGCGACTCCCTTCGGCGCATTCCCGGGACGGATATACGCGCACTCGTCGAGCTTCGCGGGGATGTCGATTCCGTTGCGGGTGACGGCTTTCACTTCGTCCAGGCTCATTCCTGCGCGGATATTTCCGATTCCGGCGGGTGTCACTTCCCATTCGCCCGCGGAACGCTCGGCTGGGACCGGCGCAGCCGGCGCCGGAGCGGCGGTCGATTCAACCGGGGGGACGGTCCCGCCGTCACGCACGGCAACGGCGGTGTCCCCGGCAGCCTGTGGCTTGTCGGAGGTGCATGCGACGAGCGCGAGGGCGACGATCGATTTTCTGTAACCCATGAGTTCCTTGTCTTCGGTGTTTATTCGGGATATGCTAGAGGGAGGAATATGTCATCCACCGCCCTCCTCCGCTCACTTCTCGAGCAGCGCTTTCCCGATGCAACGCCGGTCACTCACCGGACTGCAGAACCGGTTGCAACGGGAATCGTGCCACTCGACAGCATTCTTCCGAGCGGTGGTCTTCCTCGCGGACGGCTGTCGGTATGGCTTCCCCAGGGAGGGGCTACTGCAATTCTTCGCGCAGCGTGCGTGACGGTTGCATCGGGGGGCGAGCGCGCGGCATGGATCGACGGGCTCGGCACGATCTCCGGGGAATTCTGGCAGGAGGGACCGATTCTGGTTCGGCCGGCCAATCGCAGGAATTCGCTTCGCGCGGCGGAGGAGCTGCTTCGGTGCGGGGGGTTTTCGCTGATCGTTCTGTCGGGGTCGGAGCCCGCGGGAACCGAGATGGTGCGACTGTCTCGCGCAGCGCGCGAGGGAGGCTCGGCGTTCGTTGCGCTCACGTCGCATACGTCGATGGCGAGCATTCGTCTCATCTCGAAGATTCTTCCGGGCAGCTACTCATGGCGCCGCTCACCATTCGGTGAGCCTGCCGAGGCATGCTCGGCGAGCGTGAAGGTGAGGGCTCAGTCGCTTGGCTGGAACAAGGCGACGGAATTCCGCGTGCCGGTGGTTCCTTTCGATCTTCGCGCATCTCTCGAGGCAGGATTGCCTGACAGGCGGGGATTGAAACCAGCGATACGGAAGGGCGATCCAACACGAAGTCACGAAGTCACGAAGGATCCACGGAGAACCAGAGATCCTTTTTTTGGTTTTTGACTACGGTACTGCGTCGTACGCGTAGTTACAAAAAACAAATACAAAGCAGTTCTCCGTGGATCCTTCGTGACTTCGTGACTTCGTGTTGGATCGCCCTTCCGCATTGCTCTAAGGATCTGGCGAGAATCTTGCTTTCGGTGTTTGTTCGGGATACGTTGGAGACCCGGACTAATGACCTACATCTGCCTGTGGAGCCCTGACTGGAAATCCCGGCCGCTCGACCGAATGGCCGCGGCGGCTCTCAAGATCGTTCCGCGTGTTGCGATCGATTCAGGTAAAGGACTCATATGGGCTGACGGAAAAAGTCTGGAGCTCACTGTCATCTGCCAGGATCTCGAGACAGTCATTGGCGAGCAGACCACAGCGCACATTCAGCTCGGCGTATCCATCATTCCTGTCGCTGCCGAGGTCGCGGCGAGATATCGCGGGAGAAGTGGGAACTCGATTCCGGCGGTAACGAAGATTCCGGTTGGAGCCGAACGGGAATTTCTCCGCGACATTCCGATCGACATTCTCGATCCGTCGCCGCCGCTCGTGAATCTTTTCGACGGAACGGGAATCGAGACGTGCGGAGATCTCGCATGTCTCGAGCAGGAATCAGTCGAAGTGAGATTCGGCGCGGAGGGCGTGCATCTCTGGAGACTCACGCGCGCGGACGACAATCGTCTCATCTTCGCGGCGATGCCGCGGTCGCTTCCGCAGTCATCCATGGACTGGGTGGATTACACGCTCGCGGACCCCGAGCGGCTCGTGTTCGTCATCAACGCGCTCGTGGACAACGTATCGGGCGCGCTCGAGTCGCAGGGGCTTTGCGCGCGCGAGATGACGCTCGTGTTCTCGCTGGCGAACCGAACCGCGTACGAGCATCTCGTGCGGCCGTCGCGATCGACTGCGAGCCGCAAGGCGTGGATGCGGTTGATTCGAACTCATCTGGATCGCATCGAGCTTCCCGATTCCGTGACGGGAATTCTTCTCCGCGTCGAGGCGGTAACAGGCGAAGTCGAGCGGCAGGGCGACATCTTCGATCGCGGCTTTGCCACTGCGCGTGCCACCGAAGAAACTGTCGCGCAGCTTCTCGACGACCAGGGTGCAGTGATCGTCGTTCCGTCCAACACGCGGCATCCGCTTCTCGAGAAGAGAACGAAGTGGCAGACGCAGGAGCCCGCGCACGCCGCGCGTGCGCACATGATGAAGGAATCGCGCGCTGATCCGCAGCTGACTCTCCAGTTATTTCCTGAGCCCCGGCGGATTGCCGTGAAGACCGTGCGCCGCAGGGATCATGATCTGCCCGTGAAGTACCGTGATTCAGAGGACTGGGTTCTGGTCGAGACTGCTGCCGGTCCTGATCGCGTTTCGGGCGAGCAGTGGGAGAAGCCATTCGCGCGCGAGTATTTCCGCTGCGTCAACGAGAATGGAACTCTCGTGTGGATTTACCGTGAGAAAGGCGAATGGTTCTTACAGGGCTGGTGGGATTGAACTTCGAACTTTGGTCAACTTCGAAAAACTTCAACACGAAGCCACGAAGACCACGAAGGTTCACGAAGAACTACATGACTACGGGGGACTGCTCTGTAAGCACAGAATACACAGAATGGGCACAGACT
>Ga0209998_10000425_pt1 | contig 11974 bp, 13 predicted proteins | sample EndophyteCoNSPM_FD_187576 | JGI IMG/M metagenome (GOLD analysis project Ga0209998, IMG submission 187576) | Arabidopsis thaliana rhizosphere microbial communities from the Joint Genome Institute, USA, that affect carbon cycling - Endophyte Co-N... | ecosystem: Host-associated > Plants > Roots >... | reverse complement strand
GCGCTGTGGGCAGCCCTGCAGGTCGCCCGCACGGTTGAAGACGCCGATGCCCTCTTCGTGGTCCTGCTGCCGGACAGCGGGCGCAACTACATCGGCAAGCTCTACAACGACGACTGGCTGCGCGAGGCTGGCCTGCTTGGAACCGATGAGCAGATCGCCGCCTACGACTGGCGCAAGACCGCCACCACGCTCGTCCAATCCCGGTCGGTGTGACATTCCGAGCCGTCGGAGTATCGTGAGCCCATGACTGAGATCGCAGAGCGCTCGACGGCGGCTCCGGCCACCCTCGATCGCGTCAACCACTGGATCAACGGGAAGCGTGTCGCGGGCGCCTCTGGGCGCAGCGGGCCGGTCTACAACCCGGCGACCGGCGAGCTGGCGCGCGAGGTCGACTTCGCATCGGTCGAGGAGGTGGACGCGGCAGTGGCGGCCGCGAAGGCGGCGTTTCCGGCCTGGCGGGCGACCAGCCTCAGCAAGCGCACCGAGATCCTCTTCCGCATCCGCAACCTGGTCGAGGAGCATCGGGCCGAGATCGCCGCGCACCTGACCCGCGAGCACGGCAAGGTGCCGAGCGACGCACTGGGCGAGGTGGCGCGCGGCCTCGAGAACCTCGAGTTCGCGACCGGCATCCCGCACCTGCTGAAGGGCGGCTTCAGCGAGCAGGTCAGCGGCGGGATCGACGTCTACCAGATCCGCCAGCCGCTCGGCGTGGCGGCCGGGATCACGCCCTTCAACTTCCCCGCGATGGTCCCGATGTGGATGTTCGGCAACGCGATCGCCTGCGGCAACACGTTCATCCTGAAGCCGTCCGAGAAGGATCCGTCGGCATCGGTCTACCTCGGTGAGCTGCTGAAGGAGGCGGGGGTCCCGGACGGGGTCTTCAACGTCGTCCAGGGCGACCGCATCGCGGTCGATCGCATCCTCGAGCACCCGGATATCGCCGCGGTCTCGTTCGTGGGCTCGACCCCGGTGGCGCGCCATATCTACGAGACTGGCACGAAGAACGGGAAGCGGGTGCAAGCCCTGGGCGGCGCCAAGAACCACATGGTGGTCCTGCCCGATGCGGACATCGAGATGGCGGCCGATGCCGCCGTCTCCGCCGCCTATGGCTCGGCCGGCGAGCGCTGCATGGCCATCAGCGTGGTCCTAGCGGTCGGCGACGTGGCCGATCCGCTGGTCAACGCCATCGAGCAGCGGCTTCCGAAGATCAAGGTTGGCCCTGGCAGCGACGCAACTTCGGAGATGGGGCCGCTCATTACCCGCGAGCACCGCGACAAGGTGGCCTCCTACCTGGAGAGCGGCCAGCATCAGGGCGCGACCCTTCGCGTCGACGGCCGCCAGCACGTCCTCTTCCAGGAGGACAAGGGCTTCTTCCTGGGCGTCTCGCTGCTCGACAACGTGACGCCGGAGATGGAGTGCTACCGCAACGAGATCTTCGGGCCGGTGCTCGAGATCGTGCGCGTCCCGACCTACGCCGATGCGATGCAGGTGATCGAGGACAACCCGTACGCCAACGGGACCGCGATCTACACGCGCGACGGCGGTGCGGCGCGACAGTTCCAGTTCGACGTCAACGTGGGGATGGTCGGCATCAACGTCCCGATCCCGGTGCCGGTCGCCTACTACAGCTTCGGCGGCTGGAAGGCATCGCTCTTCGGCGACCTGCACATGTACGGTCCCGAGGGGGTGCAGTTCTACACCCGGGCCAAGGTGGTCACCTCGCGCTGGCCCGATCCTGCCACGAGCAAGGTCGACCTGGGCTTCCCGCGCACGCGCTAAGCCGATTCGTGCGCGACCTTCTCGTCGCGGCAGACGGCGCCAGGCTCGCCGCGTCCTACTCCCCGGCGGGTGACACGGTCGTGGTGGCCCTCCACGGCGCATCCGCCGGCACGCGCGACCACCACCTGTACCGGCACCTTCATGCGGTGCTGCCGCCCGCCGGCATCGGCGTCGTCACCTTCGATCGGCGAGGAGAGGGCGCCTCGAGCGGCGATCCCTCGGTGGGCCGGTTCGAGCTCCAGGCGCAGGACGCGCTCGTCGTCGCCGACTCGGTGCAGGTCGGGCGCATCGGCCTGTGGGGATTCAGCCAGGGTGGCTGGGTGGCGCCGATCGCCGCCGGCATGTCTGGCGCCATCGCATTCCTGGTGCTTGTCGCCTCGACGGGGGTATCGCCACACGAGCAGATGCTCTACGCGAATGCCGAGCAGCTGCGCCGGGCCGGTTACGGATCGGATGCTATTGGGCAGGCGCGAGCGCTGCGGCAGGCGCTTCATGCCTGGACCGTGAACCCGGAGCCGTCCGCCGGCGAGTCGCTCGCCCGCGCGCTGGCCGATGCGCAACGCGAGCCGTGGTGGCAACTGACCTATCTGCCCTCGGAGCTCCCCGACGAGGCCGGAAGGGCGGAGTGGGCGGCCGAGATGACCTTCGATCCGCGGCCGGCCTTCGAGAAGGTGAAGGTGCCGGTGCTGCTCTTCTATGGAGCTGATGACGGCTGGACCCCGGTCGACGCCAGCGTCGAGGCATGGCGAGATGCGGCCGGCGTTCGGGCGGAGACGGTCGTCCTGCCGGAAGCGGGCCACGACCTCACCGTTGCCGACGGCAGCCTCGCCCCCGGCTACGAAGAGCGGCTCGTTGATTGGTGCCGCAGAATGGCGGACGCATGACCGACCGAATCGAGACCCTGGCGGTGCACGCCGGCGCGGAGCCCGACGAGATCAGCGGCGGCGTCTCGCCCTCGATCCAGATGAGCACCACCTTCCGGCAGGACGGGGTGGGCAAGCCACGACGCGGGTTCGAGTACGGGCGCAGCGGCAACCCGACTCGACAGGCGCTCGAAGGCGCCATCGCGTCCCTCGAAGGCGGGGTGCACGGCCTGGCGTACGCGTCGGGGCTAGCTGCGACGCAGAACGTCCTCTACCTGCTCGAGCCTGGCGACCGGCTCCTTCTCTCGGACGACGCCTACGGCGGCACCTGGCGGCTGGCCTCCAAGGTCTGGAGCCGATACGGAGTGCAGACCGATTGCGTCGATCTCTGCGACCTGGATGCGCTGGCGGCGGCGCTGGCCGAGGCTCCCGCCCCGCGCATGGTCTGGGTCGAGACGCCCACCAACCCGCTCATGAAGGTGGTCGACATCAGCGCCGTCGCGCGGCTGGCGGCGTCCACCGGCGCGCTGACCGTGGTCGACAACACCTTCGCGACGCCGTTCCTGCAGCGACCGCTGCAGCTCGGCGCCGACATCGTCATGCACTCCGCGACGAAATACCTCTCAGGCCATTCCGACGTGATCAGCGGGCTGCTGGTCACCAGCCGCGACGACCTGGAGGAGAAGCTGCGATTCCACCAGAACGCCTCCGGTGCGGTTCCGTCGCCATTCGACTGCTGGCTCGTGATGCGGGGCATCCGGACGCTGGCGGTGCGGATGGAGCGCGCCTCGGCGAACGCGGCCGCGCTGGCCGAGTGGCTGGCCGGCAAGCCCGAGGTTTCGGTCGTGAACTATCCGGGGCTGACCTCGCATGCGCAGCACGAGCTCGCCGCGCGGCAGATGCGGCTTCCCGGCGCGATGCTGAGCTTCGAGCTGGCTGCCGGAGAGCCCGCTGCCCGTCGCTTCGCGGAGGCGACCCGCCTCTTCACCCTGGCCGAGTCGCTCGGCGCGGTCGAGTCGCTCATCGAGCTGCCGGCGGTGATGACCCACCTCTCGGCGGCCGGCTCGCCCCTGGAGGTTCCCGCGGGTCTGGTGCGCCTCTCCGTTGGGATCGAGGCGGTCGATGACCTGCTGGCCGACCTGGAGGCGGCGCTGAAGGCAGCGGCGGTCTGACCGTGCCGGAATCGGCCCCTCCGCAGCTCCCCGAGGACGGGCCGACGCGGCTGGTCGAGGGGAACGACGGCGAGCTGGTCGAGCGTCTCTCGGGCGGCACCGCCACGCTGCTGCTGGTCTGGCTGGTCGGGGTCGGGGCAGGCAGCGCGCTCCTGGCCGCCTGGCTGCTGGCCGCCCTCGTCCTGCAGCTGAAGCTCGGCACGGAGCATCTCCTGGGCGCGCCGGGGCTCTACGTGTCCCTGTATGGCGCGACCGGCCCGACCGTTCTGTGGCTGACCGGCCGCGCGCAGGGCCGATCCCTCGGCTGGTTCATGGTGACCGCCGCCAAGATCGGGCTGGTGATGGCGGCCATCGTGATCGGTGGGCTGCTGCTGGTGGTGGTCGTGATGGGCGCGACCCTCGGCGGCGGAGCGCTGCGGGTCACCGCCGCGGTCTTCGGCTTCACCCTCGTCGTCTCAACGCTGTGGGCGCTCGCCACCTGGTCCGCTGATCGATACATCGCCAGCGCCCGCGTCGTCTCGGAGGGCGATCAGACCTCGTAGCTGCGCAGCGGCTCCGCGACCTCCACGGATCCGTCGTAGGCGGAGCGCGCCTCGGCGAGGGCCCACTCGCCACCGTCGGCGATCGGGATGTGGGTCAGCAGCAGCCTCCGGGCGCCGGCATCGCGCGCCGTGGCGGCCGCCTCCGACGGCAGCAGGTGGCCGCGGCTCTGTGGCTCGGGGTCGTCCTCCTTGAGCGATCGAAGCGCGGCCTCGCACAGGAAGAGATCCGCGCCATCGGCCAGGCGGGGGAGCGCGTCACACGGACCGGAATCGGCCGAGTAGGTGAGGATTCGGTTTGGGTCCTCATCGGGCCCGGTGGCGGCGATCCGGAAGCCCCAGGTGCGGACGTAGTGCTGTGTCTCCTCTGGCTCCAGGCGCAGGTTGCCGATCTCGATCGGTCGCTTCCCGTCGTGCTCGACGAAGATGAAGCTCTTGTCGAAGAAGTTGGCGTAGCCGGCGCCGAGCGCCATCTCGGCCAGCTGCCCGGTGGAGCCGGGCGGCACGATCACGGTCAGCCGCTTCTTGGCGACGTCGATCCACGGGTAGCTGTAGCGGAGCGTGATCAGGTCGAGGCAGTGGTCGGTGTGCATGTGGCTGATCACCACCGCATCGAGCTCGTCCGGCGTGTTGCGGCGCAGCAGCTGCGCCACGACGCCAGGCCCGACGTCCATCAGGATGCGGGACCCGCCACCCTCCACCAGGTAGCCGGCGCACGCCTCGCCCGGATTGGGCCGCGCGGGGCTGCGCCCCAGGATTGTCAGTCGCATCGGCGCATTGTGGCCTAGCGGGAATCGATCGCGACGTAATCCCGTGCGGGCTCACCCACGTACACCTGGCGTGGGCGTCCGATCTTGGTCTCCGGGTCCTTGATCATCTCCTGCCACTGCGCGATCCAGCCGGGCAGCCGGCCGATGGCGAAGCAGTTGGTGAACATGTTCTTCGGAAAGCCGATGGCACGGTAGATCAGGCCGGAGTAGAAGTCGACGTTCGGGTAGAGCTTCCGCTGGACGAAGAACTCGTCGTGCAGCGCGACCTCCTCGAGCTGCTGCGCGACGTCGAAGAGCTGCTCATCGGCCCCGGTCGCGGCGAGGACGCGGTCGGCCGCCTTCTTGATGATCAGGGCGCGCGGGTCGAAGTTCTTGTAGACCCGATGCCCGAAGCCGGCCAGCTTGAACTTGTCGTTCGGGTCCTTGGCGCGGTCGACGTACTTCTGGACGTTGCCGCCGTCGGCCACGATCTGCTCCAGGGTCCGGATCACCGCTTCGTTCGCTCCGCCATGCAGCGGCCCCCACAGGGCGACGATGCCGGCGCCGATGCTGGCGTACAGGTTGGTGTGCGCGCTGCCGACCATGCGCACCGTGGCGCTCGAGCAGTTCTGCTCGTGGTCGGCGTGCAGGATCAGCAGCAGGTCGAGCGCCTCGGCCACCTCCGGCTTGACCTCGTACGGCTCGGACGGGACCGCGAACATCATGTGCAGCAGGTTGGCGGCATAGCCCAGGTCGTTGCGCGGGTACACGTAGGCCTGGCCGATCGCCTTCTTGAACGACCAGGCGGCCAGGGTCGGGAGCTTGCCGATCAGGCGCAGCGTGGTCAGCTCCACCGCGGCGGGGTCGTAGATCTCGTGGCTGTCGGGATAGAAGGTGCTCATCCCGACGGTTCCCGAGGCGAGCACCGCCATCGGGTGCGCGTCGTGCGGGAACGAGTCGAAGAAGTGCCGCATCTCCTCGCGGATGAGGGTGTGGTGCGTGATCTCGGCAACGAAGTGATCCAGCTGCTCGCGGCTCGGCAGCTCGCCGTTGATGAGCAGGTACGCCACCTCCAGGAAGGTGCTGTTCTCCGCCAGCTGGTCGATCGGGTAGCCGCGATAGCGGAGGATCCCGTTCTCTCCGTCAACGAAGGTGATGGCCGACCGAGCGGCGCCGGTGTTGCCGAAGCCGACGTCCATGGTGATGAGCCCGGTCTCGGCACGCAGCTTCGAGATGTCGGCCGCCATCTCGTCCTCGGTGCCGTGGATGACCGGCAGCTCGACGGAGCGATCGCCGTAGGTGAGGGAGGCCACATCGGTCCTGGGCGGTGCCTGGTTGGTCATGGCAGAAGGTCCTTTACAGCCTCACGTTCCTCGAGGAGCTCATCGCGGGTGGCTTCGATCTTTGCCTGGGCCCACGCATTGTGCTCGATCCCCGGCTCGATCTCGACCACACCCGGTGCGACTGCGCGGAGCGGATAGCCGAAGACGAGGCCCTGCGGCACGCCGTAGCCGCCTTCCGCAGGTGCCGGGATCGCCGCGCTGAAGATCTCGCCCGTCGGCTGGGTGATGTTGCGGACGGTGTCGACGACCGCGTTGGCCGCGCTGGCGGCGCTCGACTGCCCGCGCGCCGCGATGATCGCAGCACCGCGCTGCTGGACGATGCTGATGAACTCGCCCTGCAGCCACGCCTCGTCGCCGATGGCCTCCGTCGCCGGGCGGCCGCCGATCGTGGCGTGATAGAAGTCAGGGAACTGGGTCGAGGAGTGGTTGCCCCAGATGGCGAGGTCGCGCACCTCCTCTACCGGCACGCCGGCGCGGGCTGCGAGCTGCGAGGCGCCACGGTTCTGGTCGAGCATGGTCATCGCGAACCATCGGTCAGGGGGAACGTCGGTCGCGTTGGCGGCGGCGATCAGGCAGTTCGTGTTGCAGGGGTTGCCCACGACCAGCGTTCGGACGTCCGGGGCAGCGTTCTTCGCGATCGCCCTCCCTTGGGCGGAGAAGATGCCGCCATTGATGGTCAGCAGGTCCTTGCGCTCCATCCCCGCCTTGCGTGGGACGGAACCGACAAGCAGTGTCCAGTTGACTCCGGCAAAGGCCTCGTCCGCGCTCGAGGTGCGCACAATCCGGCGCAGCAGCGGGAAGGCGCAGTCCTCGAGCTCCATGACGACCCCTTCGAGCGCCGGCAGCGCAGCCTCGAGCTCGAGCAGGTGGAGGTCGATGGTGGTCCGCGGGCCGAACATCTGGCCCGATGCGATGCGGAAGAGGAGCGCGTAGCCGATCTGTCCGGCGGCGCCGGTGACGGCCACCTTCACGTGTGAGTCGGGCATCGAGGCGAGTCTAGCGCGATCAGGTCGCGGCGATGAAGGCGTGAACCTGGTTGGCCAGCTCGTCGCGCACCCGGCGGAACTCCGCCAGTCGCTCCTCCTCGCTGCCGGTGGCGGCCGATGGGTCGTCGAAGGACCAGCGCAGGACCGTCCTCGCGCCCGGGACGTAGGGACACGCCTCGCAGGCCTCCTCGCAGACGGGGATCAGGAAGTCCCAGGGCTGGCCCATGAACCGCTCGATCGTCTTCGACGTGTGGCCGCTGATGTCGATCCCCAGCTCACCCATGACCGCGATCGCCTCGGGTCGGACGTCGCGAGCCTCGGTCCCGCCGCTGGCGACCTCGAACCGATCGCCGGCCCAGGCACGGAGCATCCCCTCGGCCATCTGGGAGCGTGCCGAGTTGTGGATGCACACGAACAGGACGCGGCGGCGGGTCATGGGGTCAGCCTAGCGGCCGTCTCGGGGATGAGCTGTGGACAAGTTGTGAAAGATCCTTGAAGTTTGGGGATAAGTGGGATTGCCACTCCCGGGGAGCGAGCCTATTCTCTGGTTGTCCCGAAGGGGCAGCCAAGGGCACCCGAGATTGCATCAACGGACCGGCGGCGGTTCCTTCGGGACACTTCGTTGCCCCGCTCCAGGCTACGGTTCGCCGGCCAGGTTGCGCTGCAGGCGACGCACCACCTCGGCGGTCTCGTCGGCCGGATCGTGTCCCGGCTCCGATGACGGACCGGCGAAGGTCCCGAACTGCCGATCCCCGGCGTCGCCCAGCCCCGGCACGATGTAGCCCCGCTCGTTCAGCGCGCGGTCGACGGCGGCCACGTGGATGTCGACATCTGGATGCGCCGACGAGAGGGTGGCCACGCCCTCGGGGGCGGCGATCAGCGAGACCTGCTTGATCCGCGCCGCGCCCCAGTGCTTGAGGATGTCGACGGTCGCGGCCGACGAGCCGCCGGTGGCCAGCATCGGGTCCAGGATGAGGCAGACCTGCACCGTCGCCGCATCGGGCAGCTTGTTGTAGTACTCGACCGGCTTGAGGCTGCGCTCGTCGCGGTAGAGGCCGATGTGCCACACCTCGGCGCTCGGCATCAGCTCGAGCATGGCGTCCACCATCCCGAGGCCGGCCCTCAGCACCGGGATCAAGCCGACCTTCGGCTCGAGCTCGGCGCCAGCCATGGACTCGAGTGGCGTCTCGACCGTGATCGGCTGGGTCGTCAGGTCGGCCATGGCCTCGTAACCGAGCAGCCACGATAGCTCGCGGACGAGCTCGCGGAACTTCTTCGGCTCGGTGGCCTTGTCCCGCAGCAGCGCGAGCTTGTGCGCCACGAGCGGGTGCTGCGAAACGTGCAGGTTCGGAAAGCGGCTGGCGTCCATCGGGCGAATTCTAGGCGGCACCCAGATTGCCCACTACCTCGTTTTCCGTTTGACTGCTAGGCTATCGGTCCTTACGCCGCTTCGTCGCGCCCTTGTGCCGGCACGTTGTGCCACGCGATGACGAGGAAGGAGCCAGCTGTGGTCTTCGGAACCAAGCGAGACACCAAGGCCGACTCCGGCGTCCGCGAGGACGTTGTCGGCAATCTGTATCCGGATAGCTTTCCCGATGAGGGGGCAGAGATGACGCCCAACCCGATGGAGTTCCGCCGCCCCGATCCGGGCAACGAGAGCGTGATCGATCCGCACGCCCGCTTCAATGGCAAGTACGTCTCGGACCGCGACCTGCGGATCGAGGGTGAGGCGAGCGGTGAGATCGAGTGCTCCGGCACCCTGATCATCAGCCCGCAGGCAAAGGTTCGCAGCTCGATCACTGCCGCGAACGTGATCATCAACGGCGATTACGAGGGGGACGTCGACTGCGGCGGCCGCTTCGAGATCGGGTCGACCGGACGGGTCAAGGGCAAGGTCAAGGCCCAGGTCCTGGTGGTCAAGGAAGGCGCCCACTTCGAGGGTGGCGTGATCATGACCCCCGAGGGCCGCGCCTCCTCCAACGCGCCTTCGCCCACGCCCGCCGCAACCGCCAAGGCCGCGCCGCCGGCTGCGGCCCAGTCCGGCGGATCGGGGAGCATCTTCAACAGCAAGGAGCGCGAGGCTCCCGCCGCGGCCGAGCGCACCCCCACCGGCCCCGGCACCTCCGGCAACTCCTGACCCGATAGGTCACGCGCCGGGGTGGCCCGCCTCCTGGTCGAGGTCACTCGCGGCGACCGGGTCGAGTCGCGCCATCGCGGCTCCATCGCGGCGGTCACGTCAACGGGCGACCTGACCTGGTCGTTCGGCGACGCGGACGAGTTCGCCTTCATCCGCTCCGCGGCGAAACCGTTTCAGCTGGCTCCCTTTGTCGCCTCGGGGCGCTTCGACGCCTATGACTTCCCGAACCCGACCGAGTCGCTGGCTGTCATGGCGGCCTCCCACTCCGGCGAGGACCGCCACGTGCGCACAGTGCAGGCGGTCCTGCGGGCCGGCGGCCTGACCCGCGAGGTCCTCGCCTGCGGTGTCCACACCCCGTACGACCGGGAGACCGCGCAGCGCCTGATCCGCGACGGGGAGCCACTCACGCCGCTGCGGCACAACTGCTCCGGCAAGCATGCGGGCATGGCGCTGCACGCCAAGGCCGCCGGCTGGCCGATCGAGACGTACTGGCAGCCAGACCACCCGGTCCAGCAGGCGTCCCTCGACACGGTTGCACTGATGAGCGGCGTCCCCCGTTCCGAGATCGTCCTGGCCACCGATGGCTGCGGCGTCGTGAGCTTCGGCCTCCCGATGACCGGCCTTGCGCTCGCCTACGCGCGGCTCGCAGACCCGAGCGGCGTCGAGGACCCGGCCCTGCGGTCGGCCTTCGCGCGGATCCGGGACGCGATGATGGCCCATCCCGAGCTCGTCGGCGGCGACCGGCGCCGCTTCGACACCGAGCTGATGCGGGCCCGCCCCGGCCGCCTGGTGTCGAAGGGGGGTGCGGAGGGGGTGAAGGCCGTGGCCGTGCTCCGCGATGGCCAGACCGCCCCATTCGGCCTCGCCCTGAAGATCGAGGACGGCGACCTCGCCCGTCGCGGCGGCGACGTCGCGGTTTCGGCGGCTCTCGCCCGGCTCGGCGTGCTGGACGCCGATGCCCTGTCGCGCCTGGGTGAGCACGCGGCACCTCGGATCCTCGACCCGCGCGGAGAGCAGGTGGGTGAGGTTCGCGCGGTCCTGAATTAGCCGTCGGGATACATTGTCTGCATACGTATGAGGATCAAGTGACACATGAACGGGCAGAAGACCGTTGACGAGTACATCGCCGCCTTCGACGACTGGCGCACCGATGCCATGAAGCGCCTGCGCGAGGTCGTCAAGGAGGGCGCGCCGCACTCCGCGGTCGGGATCAAGTGGGCCCAGCCGGTCTGGGAATGGAACGGCCCGATGATCTGGATGAAGGCCTACCCCAAGCACGTCGACATCGGCTTCTGGCGGGGCACCGAGATGGATGACCCGAAGAAGGTGCTCACCGGCGACGGCGAGCGGATGCGGCACATCAAGATCACGTCGGTCAAGGACATCCCCGCCGACGCGCTGCGCGACCTCGTCAAGCAGGCGGTGAAGCTGAACACCGCGAAGGGCAACCCGACACTCGGTCGGTGAGGGCCGCCGCAGCGGCCACGGTCCTGGTCATCGGGCTGGCGGCGTGCGGAGGCGTGCCAGCGGCGTCGGTCCGGGAGGGTGCATTGCGCTACGTCGCGCTGGGCGACTCGTACACCATCGGCACCTCGGTCAATGCCGTGGAGAGCTGGCCGAGCCAGCTCGTCCAGCGCGTGCCGGAGCTGCAGCTGATCGCCAACCTGGGCGTGAATGGCTACACATCGGCCGACCTGATCGCCGATGAGCTGCCCGCGCTGGCAGATGTGCAGCCTGAGTTCGTGACGCTGCTGATCGGCGTGAACGATGTCGTCCAGGGCGTCCCCGAGGACTCGTACCAGGCCAACGTGGCCGAGATACTTGGGGCGCTGCTCGCCACGCTGCCCGCCGATCACGTGGTGTGCGTTGCGACGCCGGACTACACGGCCACCCCGCAGGGAGCGGCGTTCGGGTCGCCGGCACAGCAGCGGGCGGGAATCCAGCGGGTCAACGCGATCCTCCGTGACGCCTGCGAGGCGCGCGGCATCCGCTTCGTCCCCGACATCTTCGAGATCTCCCAGCGCGCCGCCACGGACCGCTCGCTCGTCGCCGGCGACGGCCTGCATCCATCAGGCCTCCAGTACGCGCTGTGGGTGGATGCGATCCAGCCGGTGGTCGAGGGGCTGCTGCTACCATCGGCTGACCGATGAGCACGCTCGATCCGACCTCCATCCGCGTCCGGATGGCGCCGAGCCCCACCGGCCCGCTGCACATCGGAACGGCGCGCACGAGCCTCTACAACTACCTCTTCGCGAAGCACGTCGGCGGCACGTTCGTCCTGCGGGTCGAGGACACCGACGTCGAGCGTGGCACCGCCGAATGGGAGCAGGACATCATCGACAACCTGCACTGGCTCGGCATCTCCTGGGACGAGGGGCCGCAGGTCGCCGGCGGCGATGACATCGG
>Ga0209998_10000423_pt1 | contig 11977 bp, 15 predicted proteins | sample EndophyteCoNSPM_FD_187576 | JGI IMG/M metagenome (GOLD analysis project Ga0209998, IMG submission 187576) | Arabidopsis thaliana rhizosphere microbial communities from the Joint Genome Institute, USA, that affect carbon cycling - Endophyte Co-N... | ecosystem: Host-associated > Plants > Roots >... | reverse complement strand
TTACCCCCTGACGCTTGGAATGGTGCGAGCAGTGCTGTTCGCAATCCTCGCTCTAAAATCGGGGCGTCATGTGATTCTCTTCGGCGTCGCAGCGGCTCCGATGATGGCGGTAGGCTTGATGTGGCTCTTTCGCCTGCTTTCGCGAGAGACGAGACGGCGTGATGATGCAGGTCCAGTCACGCATGACGCTTCGCGAACACTCATCAATCTCACGGCGGCAGTTCTCGTCTTCGCGGGGATAACGAGAGCCGCGTGGAAGGAGATATCTCCCAGCGCGCAGCGCGCGGCGCTTGCACAACGATATCCAGTGGGACTCGTGTCACAACTTTCCGCGACAATGACTTCGTCCCGCCGCCTGCTCAACGAATACGGATGGGGCGGGTTTCTCATCGAGCGTAACATTCTGCCGGTATTTATCGACGGACGCTCTGAAGTCTATGGCGATGCTCAGCTCGAGCGGTATGCGTCGATAATCCACCTCCAGCCCGGATGGCAGACAACCGTGGATAGTCTTGACCTCGATATTGTGCTTATGCCGCGCGCATCGCCCCTCAGTGCAGCGCTCGAGAAGAACGGATGGGATCTGATCGCGCGCGATTCTGTCGCCGTTCTTCTGGAGAAAAGACTTCAATGACAAAATGGGGGCGCGTTTGCGCCCCCATCTGGTGTCATGCGATGAGACTGAATCAGGTGCAGGTAATGAGACCGTTCGCTGACGAGCTGCAGGTCTTCGCAGTGAGCGAGTGTGTCGCTGCAGCTGTCCAGCTTGCGGGCGGGCCGACTACCGCAGTGGCCGTCACTGTCACGTTCTGCGAAGGCGAGAAGCCCTGAGCAGATCCGTTGCCCGAGAAATACACACCGGCGCTGTCGGCGGCGTACGACTCTTCATACGTTGCGAGGTTGCGAAGATCCGCTTTCATCGACGCGACGTATGCCTTCTCCTTCGTGTTCGCAAACTTCGGAATTGCGATCGCCGCAAGGATTCCGATAATGACCACGACGATGAGAAGCTCGATCAGGGTGAATCCCTTCTTGCTGCGTGCCATGCTGACTCCTTGCCTGAGAAATGACCAAAGTTTGCGCGCCACGGTAGTGTCGCCGGGGATGGCTTAGGCAGTGTGCGAGCCACGAATGGCAAAACCACCGAAGACGTTGAGGCGTAACGACTTGAACTTTCAGACCAGATTCGACAACGGGATGTTTGGTGCCGCAATTCGCGGAATTCCCGCAAAGTGCGGCAGCCTGCGGGATTGAACGATGCATACCTCGACGACACGCAAAGCAGTGATTCTCGCGCGGGGCCTCGGAACCCGAATGCGAAAGGGCGATGCCTCTGTCTCACTGCCTGCTGACCAGGCGAGGGCTGCCGATCTCGGCATGAAGGGAATGATTCCCATCGGCCGCCCCTTTCTCGACTACGTGCTCAGCGCGCTGGCTGACGCCGGCTTCGAGCGCGTATGCCTCGTCATTGGACCAGAGCATCAGGCAGTCGTGCGCCACTACAAGGTCGAATCACCCCCGCAGCGCATCGACGTAGGTTTCGCGATTCAACAGCAGCCTCTTGGCACAGCGGACGCTGTGCTCGCCGCAGAAAGCTTCTGCGGGGACGACTCGTTCGTCGTTTTGAATTCCGACAACTACTATCCCGCTGAAGCGTTGCGCGCGCTGCGGGAGGCGGAACCGCCGGCAATCGCAGGCTTCGCACGCAGCTCGTTGATAGCAGACGGGAATGTGCCGCCGGACCGCGTAGGCAGATTCGGCGCACTGACAATCGACAAGGATGGTTTGCTCGTCAGCATCGTGCCTCGCGATGGAAATACGCCGTCTGCCAGCGATGAGATCTACGCGAGTATGAACTGCTGGCTGTTCGACTCGCGCATCTTCGATGCATGCCGCAAAGTCGAGCTGTCACCGCGCAATGAGCTCGAGCTTCCGCGGGCAGTGCAGCTCGCAATCGACACGATGGGAATGCGATTTACTGTTGTCCGGATTGCGTTACCTGTCCTCGACATGTCGACGAGAGGCGACGTTGCAGGCGTGCATGAAAGACTGAAAGCGATAAACGTTCGTCTGTAATTGTCACAAAATGTGTTACAGTGATTTTTGTTGACAATTTTTCCGGTCGCCAATAGCATCGGTCGCAACTGGTGAGTGGCACGACGCCTCTCCGTTGGTTCCAGCGCCAGCCAATCACATCCTTACGAAGGGCACCCCGGTCGCGAGGCCGGTCCGCAAAGCCAATGGGTCTCTCTGGGACTTGGGAAAGGTTCCCAGTGGAGAAAGCCAGGTTGTCGTAAAGGGTCGCCGGAAACGCCGGCAACACTTTATGTATCGAGGAATTGGCAATGAAAGCGAAGTATCTTCTCCCCGTCGCGGCGGTATTTGTCGTCGCATGCAGTGAACCCACGTCGCCGGTCTCTGATTTAGGAATTTCGGCAGGCAAGCACACTCAGCCGCCGCCGGCCCCGTCAGGCCCAGTCGAGACATTCGAGAATGGAGTTGCGAGCCTCAGCTCGTGGTCGTTCAACGGTCTCACGACCTCACCAGGCTCGTCGAAGATGGCACCGACTGGCTTCCTCGGCCGCCTTCTCAATCAGGAAGTGTCGCTCAGCATTCCGGAGGGAATGACGAGCGTGACGGTTTCGTTCGATCTCTACATCATCGGCACGTGGGACGGCGCCGGACAGCAGGGTTACGGCGGCGACTGGTGGCAGATCGAAGTCAGCAGAAACGGTGGTGCGCGCGAGAACCTGTTCCACACGTCGTTCTCGAATCAGGCCACCAAGCCGCAGCACTTCCCGAAGCAGGTTACTGACGGAACGAGCCCGGCTGACAAGGGCGCATACGCTACCAACTGGCTCGGATTCCCCAAGGCGTCAGGGAAGTTCGATGTGGGAGATGCGATTTACAAACTGAGCTATACGATCTCGAACCCCGGTGCTGGTCCGCTCGTGTTGTACTTCCACACGACGACTTCGCTGCAGGATCTGAATGACGAAAGCTGGGGTCTCGACAACGTGATGGTCGCCGGCAACTAGGCAAACCGTTACGCATCCAGAGAAGCGCGGTGCCAGGTCTCAGCTTGTACAGGTACCCGGTACCGCGCCTTTCTGGGCTCTCACGCCGCGCTCGCTCGATCCAGGAGACTCGCGAGCATCTGGTAGGGCATCGCGCCGGATTGGCGCTGAACCTCCTTCCCGCCGGCGAACACGATAGACGTAGGAATTCCGCGGATGTTGAACGGCCGGGTAGCCGTGGGCGCCAGATCGGTATTCACCTTGGCTACGAGCGCCCTTCCGGAATAATTCGCCGCAAGCTGGTCGACCGCCGGCGCCATCATCTTACATGGGCCGCACCAGTCCGCATAGAAGTCGACGAACACCGGCACCTCACTCTCCGCAATCGTCCGCGCGAAAGTCTCGTCGTCGAGGTGAACGGGACGATCCAGGAGCATCGGCTTGCCGCACTTGCCGCACTTCGGCCTGTCACTGGCGCGAGTCATGTCGATCCTGTTCCAGCTCTGACAGAATTGGCATCTCAGCGTTGCCTTGGTTCCAGTCGTCGGTGCGGCTTCCATTTCGATCTCCCCTCGGTAATCGGTTTGCCCCGCCGCCTGAAGCTGCAAGAAATGCGGCATCGCCGGGACGGCGAACGAAGTATCAAAAACGTAATAAACAATCGGTCCAGACGAGCCCCCCGAGCTCGCGGAATTCCGTGTGACTCTGCACGCCGCTGCTCGTCATTGTGGTGCATCGGACCGCTGAGCCCGTCCTCAACGGAGGTCTCAGCGCCGGCGCCAGTTCGTACCTCAATCCACAGGACTTCATGCGGCTGACGTGGGCAGGCGCGCTTCCCCAACGGCGCGGCAACACTGTACGACGCTCGGGATTCAGCATGCTCGAGATGCTCATCGTGATGATCATCATCTCGGTGCTCGTCGGGATTGCGATTCCCAGAATGTCGCAGATAATCCGGCACGAGCGCGTGAATCGCGCCGCTCAGGTGCTGGTTCAGGACCTTCAAAACGGCTTCGCGATGGCCGGGCGCCAGCGGGCCCCGGTGCGTCTCACGTTCACTCCGAGCACCCAGACGTACACGTTCACCGACCGCGCCAGCGGCACGGTGCTTCAGACGCGGGTGATGTCCACGGGCGCCGATTACTCGCTTACATCGATGTCAAGCACGGCGAATCAGGTCGACATACTTCCGAACGGGATCGGGTCGACTGCGTTCACCGTAACGCTGGCAAACGGCGACTACTCGCGAGCGGTCTTCGCTTCTACAGCGGGATTCGTTCGCATCACGCCATTCCAATAATGAGGCACCGCGCTATGAGATCAACGAAGCTTGAGCGGGGCACGGGACTTCGCGGTAAACGCGGCGGTTTCATTCTCATGGAAGTCATCGTTGCGATGACTCTCCTCGCGCTCATCATGACGCCGCTCGCGGCGATGGTCTTCAAGATCACCGCGCGATCGCATCGGTCCATCGGAAATACATATCGCAACGCCGTCGTCATGCAGGAGGTCAATCTCCTCGAGGCGCTGCCTTACGATAATCTCACGACCGGCACTACGACGACTGTCGTCACCGGGGGCGTATATCCGTATACCAGGACTCTCACAGTCTCACAGTACTACGAGCGCTACATGCTCAAGGGCAAGTCAGTGACTCTCGTCATCACGCCGTCGAACGTCCTGTACAGGCCTGACACCGTGAAGTTCATCCGCTCGAGCGCGAATCTCATCAAGGCGCTCATCGACGATAACGTGCAATGACATCTCACCTTGCCGGACCCCGAAAGGGAATGAGCATGGCCGAGCTCCTCATCGGTATGGTGATTCTCGCCATTGTCGGCATGGGACTCACCCAGACGCTGAGATCGCAGGCACGGTATTTCGATCACCAGAAAACAGGAAGCCTTGCACGAGCAGTCTCGCGCGGGCCGATCAACCGCATAGTCTCGGACATGCGAATGGTCGAGGCGCGCGGCGGCATTATATCAGCAAGCGCAACCGAGATCAGGCTGCGTGTGCCATACGCCATGGGAGTAGTGTGCGGAACCGGCCCCAATGGCACTTCCACGCACGTCAGCCTTCTGCCCGTCGACTCCGCGATGTTCGCGGCTCCTGGATATTCCGGATACGCATGGCGCGGTGGCGACGGCGTGTACCGCTACAAGGAAGACAACCAGACAAAGGACATCGGCACGCTCAGCGTCTGCGATGCGGCGCAGGTCTCCACTCTTACTGCATCCGGAGCCAAGGTCATCCGGATCATGCCTGTGCTGCCCGACACGGCAAGCTTTGGAACGCCGGTCTTTCTCTATCGAAGAATCAGTTACTACTTCGCCGCCTCCGGCATGGTCCCCGGCGCGACTGGTCTCTGGCGGAAGCGGCTCGACGACAACCAGACCGAGGAGCTGTCAGCGCCATACGACGCCTCAGCAAAGTTCCGGTTCTTCGTGGGAACGAATACGACAGCGCAGGACGCTCCCCCCGGAGACCTGTCGACGATTCGCGGTATCGAGCTCAACATGACGGGAATGAGCGAGCGCGCTCCCTCGGGTGGCGTCGCGAAGCAGAAGGCCCCGTTCATCACCGCGGTGTTCTTCAAGAATCGTCTCGACTGAACAAGGAGATAGGAATGTCGCTTTCAGCTCAGCGTAAAGGTTTTGCACTGCCGACCGCCATTCTCGTTGTCGGCGTGCTCTCGATATCTATCGCCGCCGGCTTCACTCTCGTCAACGCGGAGCGCCGAGGAGTGGATGATCAAAAGGCCCAGGTCAGCGCCTTCGTTCTCGCGGAGCAGGGTCTGCAGACGTTCTTCATCAAGCGTGACTCGCTCGGCTTCAGGTCTACTCCGCCGGCCGCCATCGAGGGACCGGTGCGGATCAATCTCAAGGGCGGGTACGCGGACGTTCAGCTCGACCTCATTCGCCCGCCCACAGGCTCGCTCGCCGGATTGTATGTCGTGCGCTCCAAGGGAACACAGACCCAGGGTGCCATGAACGGTACACCCGCCGGCGTCCGGACGGTTGCACAGTATGCGGCGTGGGAGCCGGCGAGCATGGAAGTACTCGCCGGATGGACCGCATTGAGCGGAATTCAAAAGAACGGTTCGTCAGGATCCTTTCTTGGCGTCGACGCTTGCGGTGACTCTGCGGCGCTGGCTGGCGTCGCGGTGCCGCTCGTTCCCGGATTCAACAGACCGGCAACCGCAGACAGTACGGAGTATCTCGGTGAGACAGTCAACGACGCCGCACGTCAGGTGGAAATCGACTGGGCGGGAATTCTTGCCGGCACGGCCCTGCAGCCTCACTACATCGTCCCGCCGGACGCGATTCCATCGTTTGCCGACACGACATTCTACCCGACGATTCTGATGACTTCCACCGGAACTGTTGGATCGTCGGAGCTCAACGGGGGCCGCGGGGTGCTGATAGTCGCCGGCAATCTCGACACCGGATCGGGAGCGACCTTTAACTGGAAGGGAATCGTTCTGGTCGGAGGCGACCTCACCGGAAACGGAAACAACAACATCCAGGGCGCAATCGTCAGTGCGTTGAACACGAAGCTCGGCCAGACAGTACCGATCAACACGGTGAACGGAACCAAAACGTACCAGTACAGCTCATGCGAGGTGGCGAAAGCGCTGATGGGATTGGGCGCACTCATTCCGCTGCCGAATACGTGGGTGGATAACTGGGTCGAATACTAGAGATAGCAGAGGGCCCCGCCGCTTCGCGGCGGGGCCACGCAAGAGGCAGCAGAGACGCAGAGGAACACCGGAGAACTACGGGAACACAGAGGCGCCGGGCGGCGCCTCTGTCATTATCAGGCGTTTGATCCCCCTGGTCAGCAGCATCACGTTGAAGTTTATGAGCAGCCCGCGCTGAATCCCGGAAAGTCTCATGTACGTGAGCACTTGTGCCTGGTGCACCGGAAGAAACTCGCTGACGGATTTCAGCTCCAGAACCACTCGATCCTCGATCAGAAAATCAGGTTTGAAGCTCCTGCCAAGCAGATGGCCTTCGTACGGAATTCTGACGGCTGGCTGATGCCTGAAGGCCAGCCCAGCTTTTGAGAGCTCGATCTGCATGCCTTCGTCGTATGGTGTCTCGAGCAGCCCAGGGCCGAGTCGTTTGTGGACCTCGATCGCGCATCCGATGATTGCGTATGTGAGCGGATCATCCTCTGCGCCGTAGCGTGTTTTTGACATGCAGCGAAAAATTGCCGGGTCACGCGCAGATGATGTGACCGCCGCGTTTGACGTATCTCTGTTTTCCCGCAGTCCGCCCCTCTGCGTTTCTGCTTCCTCTAGCGTGGGCGATTGGCACGAGAGCCGCAGGCTCGAGTGCCGAGCCCCTCTGCTACCTCGCGGGACAATGTAAATTGTCCCGCATATGAAGATTCTCGTGATCGAGGACGACCCCACCGTCGGGCAGTTCATCAAGCGGGGACTCGAGCAGCAGAGATGGGGCGTCGATCTCGTCGCGAACGGCGACGAGGGAGAGCAGCTCGCCGCCGGGGGAACGTACGATCTCGTCATCCTCGACATGCGGCTGCCGGGGAAATCCGGTCTTCAGGTTCTCAATTCACTGCGCGCGCGCGGATTCGAGCGGCCCGTGCTCGTGCTCACCGCGCAGGATGCGATCGACGCCAAAGTCGAGACACTTCGCGCCGGCGCCGACGATTACGTCACTAAGCCATTCGCATTCGAGGAGCTTCTCGCCCGCGTCGAAGCGCTGTCACGCCGGCCTCGCGTGCTTGCATCGCCCGCACTAAAGGTCGCAGACCTCGAGCTCCATCTCGACACGCGCGAGGTCACGCGCGGTGGCGATCCAATCGAGCTCACTCCGAAAGAGTACACCGTGCTCGAATACCTGATGAGACATGCGGGCCGCGTGATGAGCCGCACTCTCATTACCGAGTACGCATGGGGTTATCACTTCGATCCCGGAACGAACATCGTCGACGTCGTCATCAATCATCTGCGCAAGAAAATCGACGCCAGCAACTCGCAGAAGCTCATTCACACGATACGCGGCGTCGGCTATGTGATTCGCGCCGAGGCTCACCCGCAGAGAGGGTAGCGCATGGCATCGACGCGCGCGAACCTCACTGCCGCATTCGTGGCGGGACTCGTTGCCGTCGGTGGAGTCCTCGGACTCACCTTGTGGGCGGTGCGCAACGCCTCGGTCTATCGTGACATCGCGCGGTACGCGAGCACGCAGGCTGATCTTGCGGCAGGGGTGATTCTCGAGGCGGGAGGCGAGGGCGCGCAGCCGGTGGTCATCAGGCCCGACACGGCGAGTGAAGCGCTGTCCATAACGCCGCGACTCGGAGCGCTGCTCAACTCGTTTCCGGGTTATCTCGTGATCATCGACCATCACGGGCTTCTGCTTTTCGAATCGGACGAAGTGCGCCGGCTCAACAGCAACGACGCGTCCGTTCTCGCCGAGCAGATCAGAAATCTTCCGTCGGACGGTCCCGCGGGCTTGCTCGCGCTCGACAGCGCGCATGATCAGCTGCTGCTCGTCGCGCGTGATCTGACGACTCCGACAGGAACGCTCGGCCGCGTGGTGATAGGAGTGTCCACCGCCGGCGCAATCGATCTCCCACCCACATATCTCGTCGCGTTCGGCGGCGTGGCACTCGTGATACTTCTCGCCGGATGGGGAGCATGGGTCACGCTCGGAGTAATGTCGCAGCGCATCGGGAAAATCACGCACGACGTTGCGGCGATCAGTGACGGTCGAAGTCTGCACCGCAGACTCAGTATCGAGAACGCCGGAGAGGAGTTCGAGAAGCTCGTCGCGACATTGAACGCGATGATCGAGCGTCTCGAGACATCTTTCCTTGGTCTTCGCCGATTCACTGCCGACGCCAGTCACGAGCTCAAGACGCCTCTCGCGGTGCTTCGCGCTGATGTCGAGCGCGCGATGAATGAGCCATCGCACAACGATCGAATGGTCGCGCTCGAGGAGGCTCTTCACGAGACGACGCGCATGGCGGATCTGGTCGAGAGCCTTCTCACGCTCGCGCGGGCCGACGAGGGCCGGTTCGACATTCATCGCGAGCCCGTGGACCTCAAGCCACTGGTGGACGACGTATATGAGACTGCGGTGATTCTTGGAGAGGGAGCGGGAGTCGCGGTGAACCTTCAATTCACTGCGGAAGTCACCGTCATGGGCGACCCCACGCGGCTGCGCCAGCTGTTCCTCAATCTCGTCACGAACGCGATCAAGTACACGCCGTCCGGTGGCAAGGTCGACATCGGGCTTGGCCTCCATCCTGACAACGTCACCTTCGCGGTGCGTGACACGGGGATCGGAATCGCCGCCGCGGACGTTCCTTACATCTTCGAACGTTTCTGGCGCGCAGATCGCGTACGGTCCCGCATGTCGGAAAGAGGAGGCTTCGGACTCGGACTTGCAATAAGCCAGTGGATCGCGCAGGCGCACGGGGGCACTCTTACTGCATCGTCGCGACTCGGAAGGGGGAGTTTATTCACCGTGACTTTGCCGCTTTCGCAAGTGCCCGCAACATGAAAAAAACATTAAGGTGAATTCATTGATTCTTAATCTTCCTGCAGTTACGCAGCCGGGCAGTGACGAATAATCTACAGTCACTAAACCTTTCCTCGGTGAGTCAATGTTCAATCAGTTGATCGAGTCCAGGCCGCACAAACAGAAGATGGCCGGCGGGACCCTGTTCAGTCTCGTTTTTCACGGAGCCCTGATTGCGGCTGCAGTCGTTGTCACCGCACGCGCGGGCATCGCCGACGACAAGACCAAGCAGGAGAAGATTCAGTTCGTGGAGATGAAGAAGGAGCCTCCCAAGCCAAAGCCGAAAGAGCCGCCTCCACCGCCAAAGGAAGTCGTGATGAAGGCGCCTCCGCCGAAGGGATTCCAGGTGCTGCGCGCCCCCGTCGAGATTCCCATCAAGATTCCTGAAATCGATCTGAGCAAGAAGGTCACTGACGAAGCCGACTTCAGCGGAAAGGGAGTGAAGGGCGGCGTCGCGCGTGGCGTCGAGGGCGGAACCGCTCCGGTCGATCCCAATCAGACCTACTATGAATTCCAGGTAGAGAAGCCGGTCGCCCAGATCCCGGGCACTGGTTCTCCCCGTTATCCCGACGCGCTCCGCTCATCGGGCGTGGAGGGAGAAGTGCAGGCGCAGTTCGTCGTGACCGAGGAGGGCAAGGCAGAGCCCAGCTCCTTCAAGGTTCTCAAGGCGACGAATGACCTGTTCGCCAATGCGGTTCGCTCCGCGCTGCCGAACATGCGCTTCTATCCCGCCGAAGTCGGCGGAAAGAAAGTGAAGCAGCTGGTGCAGCAGAGCTTCCAGTTCAAACTCGACAGATAGTCGCAAGCCAACCCAACCCAATCGGAGAATAGGACAGAATGCAACTCTCACTCATGGACCTTTGGGGTCAGATGGCCGGGTTCGCCCGCGGCATCGTTTTCACACTCGCAATCATGTCGATCTGGTCGCTGTCGATCACGATCAAGAAGTGGTGGGATCTTCGCAAGGCGCAGTCCGAGACGCGTCGCTTTGCGCCTGAGTTCTCGCAGTTCCTCGAGGAAGACAACCTCAACGAGGCGGTCACCCTCTCCGAGAAGTACAAGAAGTCGCACGTCGCCCGCGTTCTTGGCGGCGCGCTCACCGAGATCAAGCCTCTCATTCAGGACGGCACCGTTTCAGTCGGCGACATCAACTCCGCCGAGCGCGCAGTCGAGCGCGAGATGCTGATGACGATCACCGATCTCAAGCGCGGTCTTGGTGTTCTCGCAACGGTAGGCGCAACGGCGCCGTTCGTGGGACTGCTCGGAACGACAATGGGAATCGTGAACGCGTTCGTGGGTATGGCCGCGTCAGGATCAGGCGGACTTTCCGCGATTTCCGCCGGTGTTGCAGAAGCACTCATCACGACGGCATTCGGACTCATCGTCGCAATTCCTGCGGTGTGGGCGTACAACTATTTCCAGGTGAAGATCGACAACCTCACCGCCGAGATGACCTACACCTCGAAGGAAATGATCGATTACATGATCAAGAACGTGTCGGGCGAGTTCGGCCGGTCGCGCTTCACCCGCGAGTTCAACACCACCGCTTCGTCGGGCGCAGGTCCGATCTCCCAGTAACCTCCAAAGGGGGATAACGACATGTCAATGTCAATGGGCGGCGAGCAGAGAGTGAAGGCAGAGCCCAACGTGACGCCGATGATCGACGTCATGCTGGTTCTCCTGATCATCTTCATGCTCGTCGTGCCGGCGATCTCCGCCGGATTCCAGGCGATACCGCCGCAAGGCGTCAACCTGAAGCCGCATCCTGAAGAGGAGCGGGACCAGGTGCTCGGCATCGACGCCAACGGGCAGTATTTCCTGAACAAGAAACCGATTCCAAACGCGCAGCTCGGCCAGCTCCTGAAAGGGATTTACGACAATCGCACCGAAGACAAGCTTCTGTATGTCAAGGCGCACAAGGATCTGGAGTACGCTAAAGTTCTCGATGCTCTGGACATTGCCGCGCACAACGGTGTGGCAGTCTCCGGGATGATCACAGATCAGCAGCCTGGCACTAAATCAGCGATCGCCACCGATAACATTCTTGGCGGCGGTACTCCGGGAGGAAAGAAGTAATGTCCATGTCCACTGGAGGAACCGGCGGGCTCACCAACGAGCCCAACGTGACGCCGATGATCGACGTGCTGCTCGTGCTTCTCATCATCTTCATGCTCGTCGTTCCGATGTCGCGGAAGGCAATCGATCTTCAGCTTCCCGATCCGACTGAGCAGCAGAGCAGCTCAACACCGCCGCCTCAGATTGTGCTCGAGGTATTTCCCGGTGACAAGTTCGCCGTGAACAAGGAGCCGCTCACGAGGGCGACTCTCGCAAAGCGGTTGAAGGAGATATACGACGGACGCCCCGAGAAGATCATTTTCGTGAAGGGTGATCCGAAGGTTAAGTACT
>Ga0209998_10000422_pt1 | contig 11977 bp, 8 predicted proteins | sample EndophyteCoNSPM_FD_187576 | JGI IMG/M metagenome (GOLD analysis project Ga0209998, IMG submission 187576) | Arabidopsis thaliana rhizosphere microbial communities from the Joint Genome Institute, USA, that affect carbon cycling - Endophyte Co-N... | ecosystem: Host-associated > Plants > Roots >... | reverse complement strand
CTGCGCGCTGTGTTTTCCTGCTTCGATCATTCGTCGCAAATGATCGAAGGACCTGATCATTGAACGGTGAACTGCCAGAACGGAGAGAAGGGTGCGCCGAGGCCGCAGTTGAACGCCCTCACTCGCCACTGAAAAGTCGTGTTCCTGTTGAGAAGGACATTTCTCGACGTCACTCCCTGGCCCAGCATCGTCGATGTCACAGGCGCGCCGACCGGCCCGATTTCGACGATGAATTGTTCACTTGACTTGAAGGCGCCCTGAACGCTGGGACCCCATCTGAGTGTGATGGAGGCCTGAACGGGATTGGTCGTGTAAGTGAAGATTTGCCCGTTCGCAGGCGACGAGAGGCTTGGTGCCGTAATTCCCGGTGTGCTGGCGCACGCGGTAGACGTAACCGGACGATAGTTGACGGTGCGCCTTGGAATGGCGAACCGATAGTTGCCGGTGACACCGGTCACCGCGTCGTCGCCCAGGGTAATGCCGGTAGCCGTAGTGGTCTGCGCTCCGGTTGCCCTGACCGTGAATGTAGTGGTGCTCGTTCCCGAGCCAGTCGCTTCAACGTGGTTTGCGACATCGCTCTGAGATACGGCAGCCCGAGTGTCACCTATGTCATTGCCCGTGACGGTGACCGCAACCGCCTCGCCCCACGTTGCCGGATCCGGCGTCTGAGTCACCGCTGTGATTTCACCCTTGCGGACGATGAATGCGTTGAAAGCGGTTGCACCGAATACGTTCTTGAGGAAAATCGGGACGAGTCGCATTCCGATATTGTGTGACGGGTCGACTTTGACAGTCATGTTCAGGCAGGCGGAGCCACACGATGACACCGCGGTGACGTGCACCGTCGAAGCGCCGGTGCTGGTTCCGCTCAGCGCCGTGTGCTCTACGAAAGGACCCTTGACCTTGATCGTCTCAGTGATGCCGCGGCGCACCGCCGGCTTGCTCCCCGGCGCGACGCACGCGGTGGTTACGACGGTGCACACTTCTGTCACCGCCAGCTGAGCCTGCATCGTGTGTGGAATGACGACTGCGACCGAGCACAACAGCGCAAGTCGTCCCAGATGAATCGTCTTATCGAGCTTACTGGTGTGAACCGAAATACTGTTCATCATTTCTCCTCTCATTCGTGAAGTGTGATTCGCAGGGCTACTGAGCATGTGGCGGCAACTCTGCAGTCATCCGCCGCCATTCGGTGCGGGATACCTGGCGCCCGAGCAGATCGAGCGCGACAACGCGCCACGCGGCCGACGCGCCCGCTTTCTCCAGCAGCCATGATGGCGCGTGATACATTCCGGTTCCGCGCGGAACGATTGCCGCGTGCACGTCCTCTCCCGCTGCGTTCCTGACTTCGATACGGAAGAACGCGGCGCGCAGTCCACCCTCGACCCACGTGAAGTCCAGCGGCGCGCTCGCCGCAATCGCCGCATCCGCGAGTGGACTCAACGCGCGCAGCTGCGTTGACTCCGTCGTTTCGGCGAGCTCACTCGACCCGGCGCCCACTACATAGCGAAGTGGTGGCATGGGAAATCCCGCAACTGCACCGGCGTGAACGACGCCAATGCCAGCACCTGCCGATCCGAGATTCGAATCGCCTTCCTTGTCGTCGCTGGCTTCGATGCGGAGAAGAACGAGATACATACCTTCCGTCGTCGTGGGGATTCGATCGGCGTCGGGTCCCTTCAGCACGAACTCACCAGTCGGCGGAAGAAACACATTGAAGCGTGAGAGCTCGGTGTACCGTCGCTGCGTTCCACGTTCTTCGAGCGGGAGCGTTGCCTCGGTCAGCAGGTCGCGCTCTGACGGAACCTCCTCACTCGGATAAACAATCTCCCATCGGCCTTTGAGACGCCCCGTTCCATTGTAGAGAATTCTTGCGGACAACGGCGGAGCCGCTTCCCCGGGCTTGATGAAAAGAATCGGAGTCTCGACGTTGAACTTCACAGCCACGTCGACGAGTGAGAACGGAACTCGCGCGCCTCCGCCGGCAAGGCGACATGTCACCGCGACGTACTGCTCCTGACCCGTAGCGGCGTTTCGAAATCGGCGAACGTAGAAGAAGCTCGATTTCTGTCCCGCCTCTGCCGCCTGATATGCGCGGCGAGTCACCGAAGGTGGAATGGACATGATGTCCGTGAACCCGCCGACGCCGCTCAGACGCGACTGATCGAGCCGGATTGGAAGCCTGCCGAAGATCGTTGACGGATCGCACTTGAGACCGACATCGGGCACCGCGGAGACGAGCTCGCCGCACCACTCCGCCTCGATCGGACGAAAATCACCAAGCCCGCCGAACGTGATGAAAGCAGTAGTTGCCCCGTTGGTGTTCACGTTCACACCCGTGGGATTCGCCTTGATCTGTGCTGATGCCGTCGACACGACCGAGCAGGCGAGAATTGTCAGCGCTATGCGAGACAGCGCAATCTCAGAACGCATTGAGGCTCACTCCACTGTTGAGGGCCCAGAGACGGCGCGAGACCGGATCCTCGCGAACGGAGTTGACGAAGACAGTGTTGCTTGCCGACTGCCGCTGATAGCGCAGGAAAACGCGGCCCGAAGGTCGCTCTGCCCGGCCTCTCATCAGCCTGAAGTTCTGAGAGAGCTCGACAGAGAGGTCGTCGTTGTCTGCATCGTTCGTAAGCGGATAGTCCCTTACCCACGTGCGGGAGAACACGCTCGACAAGCCGAGATTTCTCGTTGGTCGCAGATCGAGGTTTGCGCCGAAACGCCGGGTTGCATTCTTTTGCGAAAGCTCCCTGTTGTTAGCCCCTTCGAATGCGTAGCTCGCGCCGATATCGAGCCAGGCCAGAGGTGAGAAACCCGCGGCGACGTTGTGCGCGAGATTGCCAAGATCCGAATTCTCCCGTCCGAGCTGACGATTGTCCTGATCGGAGATGTTGTAGCGATAGCCCAGCTTCCATTTTCCGATCGACCACTGCGCGTCCGCGTTCCCATTCCTGCTGACCTGATCGGGTGCATGAGTCTCCGTGAAATCGGAATTCACAGGTACATCGTTCGCGAATTGATGCGTCGTGCTGAATGAGAGCGTCAGCTGAGGAAACCATGGAGACGGGCTCGATGCCCTGAATACCGAGCCGACAGGGAGAACCGCGTTCACCGACGTGACTCGCGTAAATGTCTTGAGTACCGACTCGATGTCGTCGAGGTTGTCTTCCGCGCGTGCGTGCGATGCCTGAACTGCGAGCGGACCGATGCCGCCGGTGACTTCGAGAACATTCTGAAGCATGTTCGCCTGAACAGCGGCACCCAGACTTCGGTACAACGGATCGACCCGCTCATGCCTCAGCGTTGCAGCAAGATTGACCTTGATCGATCTGGATAGAGGAGTGTTCCGAAGCAATGCGAGCGAGAAGTCAGCGAAGCGGGCGGCCTTCGTCTCCGGTTTTACGGGAACGAGCGCGGCTCCCTGTGATAAAGTCGGGTCGAATGGGTTCTCGAAGCGGCTTACCGTGTAACCCGCGTCGAGTGTGACCCGATCACCAGCGGTTTTGCCGGCGAAGTGAATCGCCCCGCCACGGTTGCGCTCACGATCGTTGATCTCACCTTCATTGAAGTCTGATTGCGGAAGCTGTTCAGCGTTCATGAACGCAGCATCGAACACCATCGTACCAGGATGCGACCGCAGCGCATCCACTTTCAGTGACGCTCCAAGAATTCGATGGTTGTCGTTGGCGAGACCGACAGGATTGTCCCACCCGACAATGCTGCTCCCATTCAGAACACCGATCGCCAGCTCGGCCGTCCTGGCAATGCTCAACGCTCCAGTCACACCTCGGGTCGCAATGCCATTCATCAGATGCTTCGCGTTGCCGAAGGAAACGTGTCCGACCGATGCGCTGAGCGGTCCGTTCGCTCCCTTGATCAGATAATCCGACAGGTCGAACTTCGGCGCGCTCGAGCCTTGCGCGCCAAATCGCAAAGCCTGTGTCTGCTTGGTTACAGCGAGAAAATTGGACTGGGCTTCGACCGTTCCACGTTCATTGGCGAGGGATGTAGTGAACGCCGGATTGAAGGTGACTCCGGTGTACGGCGGACGTCTCCCTCCTTCTCCGTTTGCAATCTGCCCGCTCGTCGTCAGGGTGAGCGCAGGCTTTACGTCCGATTTGTAGAACCCGGCGCGAGTCCGGACGCGGAGTGGAATTCGCGCGACTTCAGTCCACGGCTTCCCCGGCGACACGATGTAAGCGACGAGCTCCGTCTCACCACTTGGCAGCCGCAGTGTATTCGCCGAATACCGCGCGACTGTCGGCGTCACGGTGAACAGCGCCGAAAGATCGGTATGACCCACGACAACTGCCAATCGCTCGGTCCTGAGATCGAGCGGTCGGGAGAGCCTCAGACCGATGGGCTGATTTCCCTCGACCCACGCGTCATTGGCGAAGTCGGGAGTGATGACGAGCGGTCCAACCTCGGCCGCCTGGACTGCATCCTGTGCGTCCGCTACGCGGAACGCCGCAGAAAGGAGCACGCCAGCAAGGAACGCAGCTACTATAGTAGTGGCTCGCATTTTCGACCCACGGACAGAGGGTACGCATCACCTGGATCACCAGGTCGAGTCTCATCGACCTGACTGTTCTCAATTCTCTCTGCGTGATTCCAACGCAGAACGGATCAATCAGGTGAAGCGGGGTCCCTCTTGCGGGTTATGCGACTACAGGCGCGGCGAACGAGGCGGCGGTGACGAGCGCCGTTGCCCCTTTGAGGCGGGGCTGGCTTCCCGGCGGCTCCGGTAGCACAACGGTGCGACTCGCTCTTTCAGTGAGGGCGCGGCTTTCGATCGCGCGCGCGATCGGCGAGGCAAACAACTCCCAGGCAGCCGTGATTTCCCCGCCGACGAATATCACTCCGGGATTCACTGCGTTGACGATGATCGCGAGCCCTTCGCCCAGCAACCGCGCCGTTTCGCGAAGCGCGCTCGCGGCCGAAGCTTCGCCCGCCTTCCATCGACCGATTACGACGTCGATCGTCACTCCACTCGTAGCGGCAACTTCGCGAGCGCTTTCAGGTGAGAATTCCCTGCCGAGGTATCGGACGATCGTCGCGAGGTTCGAAGTGTGGGCCTCGAGGCACCCGAGTGACCCGCACATGCACGCGGGACCATCTTGCGATATCGGAACATGACCGAACTCGCCGGCGGTATCATTCGCGCCGCGCAGAATTTCTCCCCGCGCTACGATTGCAGTGCCGACCCCATCGGAAACCGTGACGTACACGAAATTCTGGGGCGCGCGCTCTTCCGCGTCGCCATGCCACATTCGAGCAAGCGCGCACGCGATGGGAGCGTTTTCGATTTGAACCGGGAGCCGAGTCACATCGGCGAGTGACTCGCGAATCTCGACATCGTGCCATCCGAGCTGCGGGGATCGAATCACCCGCCCCGTTTCACGATCGACCATTCCTGGAACCGCGATCCCGATTCCCGCGCAGCGACCTTCGACTCCATTCGCATCGATGAGCTTTCGTATGCGCTCACCAAGCTCGCTGACAAGCGCTCGTGAGTCGAGCAGCGTCTCGAAGGAATCGAATGCGACAGCGCGCCCGGAAAAATCGCTGAGAGCGATGTAGGTCTTCGAGAGCCGGATGTCGACCCCGATGGCGAACCTGTCCCCGGTCCTGACGAAGAGCATCTCGGGCCGTCGTCCACGTGGCGCGGTAACCGTCGAGCCGGAATAGATCTCGCCGGTTTCAATAAGCTCCGAGACCAGAGACGTAATCATGCCGCGGCCGATTCCCATGCGCCGCGCCAGGTCCGCGCGCGAGATGGGCTGGTTCTCGCGCACCAGGTTCAGGATTATCCGGCGGTTGATGTCGCGCGACGTTGATCGGGTGGCGCGGACGAACCTCTCGGTATCGATGCGTCGCAGCTGAGCGGCCTCGGGATTGCGGCTTTGGATTCCGGCGCGTAGACTCCGGGACTCCGGCCGGCCCCACTACTATAGAAGAGGGGCTGCCGGACCCTGAAGCTCTCGCTGTCCAGCGAAGAATTAATTTGTTCGGATTGCGAGCAAATTGCTAGATTTCAGAAACGAGCACTGGAGCCTCAAATCCCGAATCGATCCCACGGCGCTCACTCCAGCGCCCGAAAGCTCGAGCTGAACGACGACCGCTTCTTCGATTCCGACCCGGCGATCCGGAAAGCCGCGCGGGAGATTTACGAAGAAACACGGACGCTGCCCCTCGTTTGCCCCCATGGCCACGTGGACCCCGGCCTTCTCTCGCGAAACGAGCCGTTCCCGGAGCCGACGACTCTGCTCATCGTTCCGGACCATTACATCTTCCGGATGCTCTACTCCCAGGGGGTCTCCCTCGATTCGCTCGGGGTTCCCCATCGCGATGGGAAAGCGAGCCGAACCAATCCGCGCGACGTGTGGCAGATATTCGCGCGCCACTGGTACCTCTTTCGCGGCACTCCGACTGGAATCTGGCTCGAGCACGAGATGTACGATCTGTTCGGCATTCGGGAGAAGCTCGACGCCGGAAACGCGCTCGCGATCTACGACCAGATTCAGGAGAAGCTTCGGTCTCCCGAGTTTCTTCCGCGAAGCCTTTTCGATCGATTCAACATCGAGCTACTCGCCACGACAGACGCGGCTTCGGACTCGCTTGCCGACCATGCCGCAATCCGCCGCTCGGGATGGGATGGCCGTGTGATCCCGACATTCCGGCCCGATGCAGTGTTCAGAATCGCGGCGCCCGAATGGAAATCCGAGCTCGACAAGCTGGCCAAAGCGGCGGGCTCGGACATCGGCGACTACAGATCGTTCATCAGGGCTCTGGAAGATCGCCGCGCTCATTTCCGCTCGCTCGGCGCGACCGCAACCGATCATGCAGTGCTCGAGCCATACACCGAGCGTCTTTCCGATGTGGCGGCGGAAAGCCTCTTTGCCGCCGCTCTTTCCGGATCGGCTACCGACGAAGACCAGCGCGGGTTCGAGGCGCACATGCTGATGGAGTCCGCGCGGATGTCAGTCGACGACGGAATGGTGATGCAGCTTCATCCCGGCGCGTTCCGCGATTACAACACGGCTGTGTTCGAGCGATTCGGACGCGACAAGGGCGCCGACATACCGATTGCGACTGAATACACTCGCAACCTTCGCAATCTTCTCGAATCATACGGAAACGAGCCGCGATTCACGCTCGTGATCTTTACTCTCGACGAATCCACGTACTCGCGTGAGCTCGCGCCGCTCGCCGGGCATTATCCGGCATTGAGACTCGGGCCGCCCTGGTGGTTCCATGATTCGATCGAAGGCATGGTTCGCTTCCGTTCGTCCGTCACGGAGACCGCCGGCATCTACAACACCGCCGGCTTCAATGACGACACGCGCGCGTTCTGCTCGATCCCCGCGCGGCACGACCTGTCGCGGCGAGTCGATGCGAACTGGCTCGCGGGGCTCGCAGCGCGACACGTGATCGACTTGAACGACGCTCGAGAAATGGCGCGCGCACTCGCTTACGATCTCGTGAAAGACACGTACAAACTGCGCGAGACCGAACGTCTTCAGGCGGAGCCTGCAGCGTGACGGTCGGCGTCGAGCGTCCGAAGCCTCAGGCTGTCACTGGACAGCATCGCGTCGTGCGGATTCATCCGGATGACAACGTTGCGGTCGCAGTCGATCCGCTCGCTGCTGGTGACGTCTTTTCGATCGGCCGAACAATCGAGGCGCGCACTGAAATCCCCGCGGGACACAAGGTGGCACTCGAGCGTATTGCGCAGGGCGATCCGGTCACCAAGTACGGTTTCCCAATCGGGCGCGCCACGACCGACATCGAGCAGGGCGAGTGGATTCACTCGCACAACCTCGGCACCGCGCTTTCAGGCACTGTCGAGTATCGCTGGGATGGCCCTCACTCCCGGAAAGTCGAGCACGTCGAGATCCCGGCTTTCGAAGGTTATCGCCGCGCCGATGGCCGAGTGGGAACGAGAAACGAGATCTGGGTTCTGAACACTGTCGGTTGCGTGAATCATGCTGCGGAGCGAATCGCAAAGCTCGCGTCCGATCGCTTCAGCGAAAAGGTCGACGGCGTGCACGCATTCTCACACCCGTACGGGTGCAGCCAGCTTGGCGACGATCTCAGAAACACTCAGCGAGTTCTCGCCGGGCTCATGAGACATCCCAACGCTGGCGGCGTGCTCCTGCTCGGTCTTGGGTGTGAGAACAACCAGATCGAATCTCTTTTGAGCGTTGCCGGCGATGTCGATCGGTCGCGTCTGACCGTATTCAACACTCAGGACGTGATGGATGAGATCGCTGAAGGCGGCGCAGGTGTCGGCAGGCTCGTCGAGCGAATGTCCGCCGATCGCCGCGAAACTGTGCCCGCGTCAGAGCTCATCCTCGGCCACAAATGCGGTGGATCCGACGGCTTCAGCGGCATCACCGCCAATCCTCTCGTTGGCAGGATCGCGGATCGGCTGACCGCGATGGGAGGCGGCGTGCTTCTCACTGAAGTACCGGAGATGTTCGGCGCCGAGCAGGTGCTGATGGATCGTGCGACCGACAAATCCGTGTTCGACGACATCGTCTCGATGATCAACGACTTCAAGAACTACTTCATTCGACACGATCAGCCTATCTACGAGAATCCGTCGCCGGGAAACAAGGCAGGCGGACTCACCACTCTCGAGGAGAAATCGCTCGGGGCAATTCAGAAAGGCGGGCGCGCGCCGGTCACGGCGGTGCTCCGTTATGGGGAGCGCGCATCCACCGGCGGGCTCTCGCTCCTCGAATCGCCCGGCAACGACGGCGTGTCTTCGACTGCGATGACAGTCAGCGGGGCAACGATTCTTCTTTTCACGACAGGCCGGGGAACTCCGCTTGGATTCCCCGTTCCGACAATCAAGATTGCGTCGAACAGCGAGATCGCCGCGAAGAAGCCGCACTGGATCGACTTCGATGCCGGCACGCTGCTCGATAATGGTGTCGATATCGAATCGAAAGCGGACGAGCTCCTCAGCCTGATTCTCGATGTTGCGTCCGGCCGCAGGCTCGCGCGGAACGAGGAGCACGACTACCGCGAGATCGCTATCTGGAAAGAGGGAGTGACGCTCTGATGAATCTTCGTCGTGCTCTCGATCGTTCGTTGATCACTTCCGCCGCGCCCAAGGCGGGTCCGGTCGAGCTGCCGCCGGCGTCGCTTCTCGAGCTGCCTGAGCGGGCCGTTCAATTCGGCACCGGCGCGTTTCTGCGCGGCTTCGTCGAATTCTTCATCGACTCGGCGAATCGCGCGGGATCATTCGACGGTCGCATTGTCGCTGTCGGGTCGACTGGCAGCGGCCGCGATGATGTCGTGAACGACCAGCAGGGACTTTATACACTCGTCACTGAAGGAATCGAGAACGGAAGGCCGGTTCGTGAATTCCGGCTCATATCTTCGCTCAGTCGTGCGCTCAGTGCGAACGCTGAATGGGCGGAAGTGCTTCAGCTCGCGCGAAACCCCGAGATCGCTCTCGTGTTTTCGAACACGACGGAGGTCGGCATCGTCCTCGATCCCGATGATGAGCTCGCTGATCCGCCACGATCCTTCCCCGGAAAGCTCACCGCGTTTCTTTATGAGAGAGCGCGAACGTTCGGCTACTCCGCCGAGTCGGGCCTCGACATAGTTCCGTGCGAGCTGGTTGAACGGAATGGTGACAAGCTGCGCACCATCGTCGAGGAGCTTGGCACGCGGTGGAATCTCGGAGACGCCTTCCATCGCTGGCTCAACGACAACGTCGTGTTCTGCAACACGCTCGTCGACCGGATCGTTCCCGGTGTTCCATCTCCAGAACGCCGCGCCGACCTGGAGCAGATCCTCGGCTATCGCGACTCTCTCATCACCGTCTGCGAGCCCTATCGGCTGTTCGCAATCGAGTGTCCCACGAATTGCCGCGCTGCGCTTCGATTTGCCGACGCTGATCCGGGGATCATTCTCACTGGAGACATCGAGCCTTATCGTTTGAGAAAGGTGCGTCTTCTCAACGGCGCGCACTCCCTTCTGGCTCCGGTAGCACTGCAATGCGGAGCGGCGACTGTTTCCGAAGCGATGTCGGACGATCTCGTCGGCGCATATCTCCGCCGGACGATGTACGACGAGCTGGTGGCTGCTCTCGACGCTCCACAGGCTGTCACATTCGCGCGTGAAGTCGTGGAGCGATTCTCGAATCCATATCTCGCGCATTCGCTCTTCGACATCACGCTTCACGGAACGGCGAAGATGAAGGTTCGCGTAATTCCGTCCATCGTCGACTTTGCCGCAAAGGAGCGCCGTGTGCCGGAGCTGATCGCTTTTGGCTTCGCTGCCTTCCTGCTGTTTCTCCGCGGAGATCTACAGGCTCTTCGCAGGTCGCAGGGGCTGCCGGTTCCGGCGGACGAGCAGGGCGCGCATGTTCGCGAATTCTGGACGCGTGATGGGCCGGACCGCTCCGCGCGGTCGGTTGCCCGCGAAGCGTGCGCGAATGAATCGCTATGGGGCGCTTCTCTCGCTTCGATTCCGGGCTTTGAGGACGCGGTTGCAATGCATCTGGCTCGGATGGAGGATGTCGGCGTTCGCGCGGCATTGTCGCAGCTTCTCTTCCGGGGCGCGCACCGGCCTGAGCACGTCGACGAGCGAATTTCGCGATGAGCGTTCTCGATACGATCCGACAGCTGAAACTCGTTCCCGTGATCGTTATCGACGATCCGAACTCGGCGCCCGACCTTGGACGCGCGCTCGTCGAAGGCGGGCTGCCGTGTGCTGAAGTGACCTTCCGGACTGCGGGTGCGCGCGAAGCTCTCTCACGTCTCACTGGAGAATGCCCGGACGTGCTCGCCGGCGCCGGCACGGTCCTCACGCCAGCTCAGGCGAGAGACGCGCTGGATGCTGGAGCGAAATTCATCGTTGCACCCGGCTTCAATCCTGGTGTCGTCGATTACTGTCTCGAGAACGACGTCCCGGTATTCCCCGGAATCGCGACGCCGACCGAGATCGAAGCGGCGATGACTCGCGATCTCTCGGTTCTGAAGTTCTTTCCCGCGGAACCGCTCGGCGGTGTCTCGTACCTGAAAGCGATCTCGGCCCCTTACGGCTCGCTGGAATTCATGCCTACGGGTGGCATAAGCATTCAGAATGTCGGGACATATCTGGCGTTTTCGAAAGTCGTAGCGTGCGGCGGGTCCTGGATGGCGCCAGCAGAATGGATCGCTGCAGGGGAGTTCACTCGCATCGCGGGCGAAGTCAGAAAGGCTGTAGTTGCCGTTCAAGCGAACAACGGAGCGATACGCACGTGACGAAAGTCGTGACCTTTGGCGAAGTGATGCTGCGCCTCAAATCACCGGAGTTCGAGCGATTGATGCAGTCGCCGATTCTCGAAGCGACATTCGGCGGAGCCGAGGCGAATGTTGCGGTGTCCCTCGCGCAGTATGGAATTCCCGTTTCGTTCGTCACCGCGCTCCCGTCGAACCCGCTGGGTGATGCGGCAATTCAGGCTGTTCGGGGTTTGGGAGTCGATACGAGCTTCATTCGCCGCGGCGGAAGTCGAATCGGGATCTACTTTCTGGAGTCCGGGGCCAACCAGCGGCCATCGCGTGTCACGTACGATCGCGACGGATCCGCCATCGCTGCCGCCAAGCCGGGCGATTTCGACTGGGAGACGATTTTTTCCGATGCGACGTGGTTCCATGTGAGCGGCGTTACGCCTGCGATAAGCCAGTCGGCAGCCGACCTCACGCTCGAAGCGGTCAAAGCTGCGCGCTCGCTCGGTGTGACCGTGTCATGCGACTACAACTATCGGAAGAACCTCTGGAAGTACGGAAAGAAAGCGCCGCAGGTGATGCGCGAGATCGTGAAGCATGTGAATGTCGGCATCGCCAACGAAGAGGACTGCGACAAGGCGCTCGGTATCAGCTCCGGCGTCGATGTAGGCAGCGGGAGTCTCGACACCGAACGATATCGGCGCATCGCGGAATCGGTGCTCGATGCATTTCCCAACCTCGAGAAG
>Ga0209998_10000420_pt1 | contig 11991 bp, 17 predicted proteins | sample EndophyteCoNSPM_FD_187576 | JGI IMG/M metagenome (GOLD analysis project Ga0209998, IMG submission 187576) | Arabidopsis thaliana rhizosphere microbial communities from the Joint Genome Institute, USA, that affect carbon cycling - Endophyte Co-N... | ecosystem: Host-associated > Plants > Roots >... | reverse complement strand
GTCTACCGTCCGGCGGCAATCGATCAGCTCGAGACCCTCGGTGCGCAGCTCGAAGTTCCGGTCTATTCCGATCGAACCACTCAGGATGTCGTGAAGATCGCGAAGGCCGGTGTCGAGCAATCGAAGCGCGATCGCGATCGCGTCGTCATCATCGATACCGCCGGCCGGCTTCAGATCGACGAGGAGATGATGGACGAGCTTCGTCATCTCAAGGATGCGCTTCACCCTACCGAGATTCTTTTCGTCGCCGACGGAATGACCGGTCAGGAAGCGGTGAAGATCGCGCAGGGGTTCGACAAGGCCCTCGCGATTACCGGAGTGATTCTCACCAAGATGGATGGCGACGCGCGTGGCGGCGCGGCGCTCTCGATCTACGGCGTCCTCAAGAAACCGATCAAGTACGTCGGTGTCGGTGAGAAGCCGGATGCACTCGAGGAGTTTCATCCCGAGCGAATGGCCGGACGAATCCTTCAGATGGGTGACGTCGTATCACTCGTAGAGAAGGCGCAGGCCGCGTTCGACGAAGACGAAGCAAAGCGGCTGCAGAAGAAAGTGAAGAAGGAGGGGATGGACCTGACCGACTTCCTCAACTCGATGAAGCAGATCGAGAAGATGGGCCCGCTCGAAGGCGTTCTGAAAATGCTGCCGGGCGTGAACATGAAGGCGCTGAAGCAGGCGAAGATGGATCCAAAGCGCCTGCGGCACATCGAGGCGATCATTCTCTCGATGACGCCGGCTGAAAGAAAGGATCCCGGCATCATCAACGGTTCGCGCCGCGCGCGGATCGCGAAGGGCGCGGGCAGATCGATCAGCGACGTGAATCGTCTGCTCGATCAGTTCCGCGAGATGCAGAAAATGATGAAGAAGATGGCAGGCGGCGGCATGGGAAGATTGGGAATGCCGCCGATGCCTGGTATCTTCGGAAGGTGATGGACCGGGTGCTGATCGGAAACGCCGATCCAGCGATGAGCCCGGAGTTGCACGAAACCTGACTTATAGGAGCAGTAACCGATGGTAAGAATTCGTCTCCGCCGCGTTGGCCGGAAGAAAGCCCCTGTGTACCGCATTGTCGTCGCCGACTCGCAGAGCCCGCGCGACGGAAAGTTCATCGAGATCATCGGCCAGTACGCTCCGCGTCAGGCACAAGGCGGTCTCAACGTCAATGAAGAACGCGCCAACTACTGGCTTGGCGTCGGCGCGCAGCCGAGCGATACGGTTCGCTCGCTTCTTCGGCGTGCCGGAGTTCTCAAGCGTCGTCATGAGCAGCGGCTCGGCATCGAGCTCAAGGCTGCGGCCATTCCACTTCCGGAGCGCAGCGCCGAAGAAGAAGCCGCGCTTCAGGCTGACACCGCGGTGGAAACCACCGAGGCTTAACGATGTCCGCTGATGCATTGGCGATCGTCGGTTTGATTCGCAATGCACAGGGAATTCGCGGCGAGGTAGTAATCGAGCCGCTGACTGATGCGCCGGACGCGGTATTCGCGTCCGGCCGTCGTGTTTTTGCAGGCGCGGCGGACGAAAAATCGCGCGTCGACGACAGGTCGCTGACCGTCGAGTCGGCTCGGCCGTTCAAAGGCGGGATGATGGTGAAGTTCCAGGAGATCGCGGATCGAAACGAGGCCGAGCTCCTCCGGGGACTCTACGTGTTTTCCCCATTCGACGAGCTCGATCCGCTTCAGGAAGACGAGATCTATCTGCACGACCTCATCGGAATGAGAGCAAAGCTCGATACCGGCGAGGACATGGGCGAAATAGTCGCCTACTACGAGCTTCCCCAGGGATTGACGCTGGAGGCGAAGACAGTAAATGGACTGGTGCTCATTCCTTATCGCGCGGAGGTCGTCGATCACGTCGATTCGGAAGCGCGCGAAGTCGTGGTGAAGGCTGACGTCGGGCTGTTCGAATAATGCCGCTCAAGATCAACGTCATCACGATCTTTCCCGAATTCTTTTCCGGTCCGCTGGGTTTGAGCATTCCCGAAAAAGCGCGGGCGGCGGGCGGAGTCGAATACAACATCGTCGATCTCCGCGACTTCACGCACGACAAGCACCGCACTGTCGACGATTATCCGTATGGCGGGGGTGCGGGGATGGTGATGAAGCCCGGGCCCTTCTTCGAAGCTGTCGAGGCACTTGGAGCTTCCGAACCGATCGTTCTGTTGTCACCCCGGGGAAAGCTTTTTTCGCACGCTGACGCAGTTCGATATGCCGAAGGGTCGGAGCTGACGCTGCTTTGCGGTCATTACAAGGATGTGGACCAGCGTGTGGCGGATCATCTCGCTACCGAGGAAGTCTCGCTCGGCGATTTCGTTCTTTCTGGAGGCGAAGCGGCAGCTCTCGCAATCATCGATGCGACTGTCCGATTGATTCCGGGAGCCATGTCAGATCTCGATTCGGCGCGCGGGGATTCATTTTTCGATCGCGGGATCTCGGCTCCCTCTTATACTCGACCGCCGGATTTTCGCGGTCTTGCAGTGCCAGAGGTGCTTTTGTCGGGGGACCATGCCCGGATCGCGCGGTGGCGGGAAGAAGAAGGGGAAAGGCTGACACGAACCCGAAAGAGTTAAAGCCTGTCAGTCGCGTAAACTCACGCAGAGACCGCAGAGACCGCAGACGCAGACCTTACGAGTCGCTTGATTCCCTTGATCAAGGGCTGTGATTGAATGTTGATCAAGAGTCCGGTCTGCAGTCCTGAAAGCTTCAGATAGGTAAGGACCTGCGCCTCGTGTTGAGTGATCAGTCTTTCGACCGATTTCAGCTCGACGATGAGTGCGCCCTCGATTATCAGATCTGGCCTGTAGCCCAGGTTGAGCTTGACACCTTTGTAAATCAGAGGCAGGCCGACTTGGCGCTCGACACCCAGACCTCGCTCGGCGAGCTCGAAACACAGGCACGCCTCGAAGGCTGACTCCAAAATCCCCGGTCCGAGATTGCGATGTACCTCAATAGCCGCGCCGATGACCTGGTGAGTCAGCGGATCACGAATTTCTGCCATGGGCAAATTTCGCATACCCAGAGCAGAGGCTGCGTCACCGTGTTATTCCGCAGTTACCCTTTTATCCCTTTCTGCGGTCTCTGCGGTCTCTGCGTGCACAAACGCGACAGCGGGAGCAGGGAGTTGGCAACTGGCATTCCCTCGAATCCAAGGTTAATTTGGGTGTCTATCCCACGACATTTAAGACCTTTGCCGGGCTGATCTAACTCTCGCCCCGAGCTTTATATGCATCCATTTATCGAAACCCAGAAAGAGTGGCTCCGCGGCGACCTGCCGCCCTTCCGCGCCGGTGACACGGTTCGCGTCAACGTCCGCGTCAAGGAAGGTGACAAGGAGCGCCTCCAGGCGTTCGAGGGTGTCTGCATCGCCCGCCGCGGCTCCGGAATCTCCGAGACGTTCACCGTTCGCAAGATCTCCAGCGGAATCGGCGTCGAGCGCATTTTCCCCGTGCACAGCCCGATGATCGCCGGAATCACAGTCGTTCGCCGTGGCCGCGTTCGCCGGGCAAAGCTCTACTATCTCCGCCACCTCACCGGAAAGGCGACCCGCATCAAGGAGCGCAAGACGCGGGTCCAGGTACCGGGCACCGAGGCGTAAGACCAGCAGGGTAGAAGCGCGTGGCCGACGAAGGCTCGAAAGGGCCCGCCAACAAGGGCCGCGCCCCGTATCGACTGAAACGCTGGACCTACATCGAAAGGGACCTTCGCAGGGAGCGAGGGCCCCTTTTGGCAGGTGTCGATGAAGTCGGACGCGGCCCTATTGCCGGACCGGTAGTCGCGGCCGCTGTCATAATGCCGCCGGACATGCGCGCGATTCGCGGAGTCGACGATTCCAAGGCGCTCACCGCGCAGGAACGCCAGAAGCTCGTTGGCCGGATTCAGGAACGCGCGCTCGCGTGGGCCCTTGGAGCAGCGTCCGTTCACGAGATCGAGCGATACAATATCTATCAGGCAAGTGTGCTCGCGATGAAGCGCGCATTGAATCGTCTCGCGATCAAGCCCGATCACGTCATCATCGACGGGAGGGCGATGCGCACGCTTCCCATTCCGCACACGGCAATCGTTCACGGCGATGCGCGCTGTTTTTCAATCGCCTGCGCGTCGATCGTCGCGAAAGTCACGCGCGACCGGCTGATGGCGAGGCTGGCGCTCAGGTATCCGGCATACACCTGGGAACGGAATGTCGGATACACTACGCGCGCTCACATCCGCGGGCTCGACTCGAACGGCATCACTCCGCATCATCGACGGAGTTTCTTTCGCGTCAGCCAGCTCATGCTCGCGCTCGATGAGCCGCAAGACAGTCTCGAGGTTTCGAGCGATACGCGGGATCTCGTGGACGATCTCGCAATGCTCGACGCACTCGATGTGACAGTCCCTCAGGACATCGCGCAAGCGTGAACGCTACTCCCCTCGTCGGCGTGATAATGGGATCCAAGTCCGATTGGGAAACGATGCGTCACGCCGTCGAGATGCTCGACAGGCTCGGGGTTCCAAACGAGACCAGAGTCGTTTCGGCTCATCGAACACCCGATCTGCTTTTCGAGTATGCAAGCACGGCGCAGTCACGCGGATTGCGCGTGATCATCGCCGGAGCCGGCGGCGCCGCGCATCTCCCCGGGATGGTTTCCGCGAAAACGATTCTCCCCGTGCTTGGCGTTCCTGTGGAGTCCAAGGCACTCCAGGGAATCGATTCGCTGTTGGCGATCGTGCAGATGCCCGCCGGCGTTCCCGTCGGCACGCTCGCGATTGGAAAAGCCGGTGCCGTGAACGCCGCCCTTCTCGCGACGGCGATTCTCGCGACTGAAAATGACGAGCTTCGTCAAACGCTCGAGACATTCAGGGAGACACAGACACAGGCAGTGCTGGATCAGCCCAACCCCGCAGCCAACGCGTGATCATCGGCATAATGGGCGCTGGCCAGCTCGGGCAGATGCTCGCGCTCGCCGGCCGCCGGCTTGGCATTCAGTTCCGCTTCATATCGCCTGACGCCGATGCGCCTGTTGGAAAGTTTGCTGAGCTCATCGTCGCCGATTACGACAACGAAGCGGCACTGATTCACTTTATCGAAGGGCTCGACCTCGTGACATACGAGTTCGAGAGCATTCCGGCATCAGCGGTCCGGTTCGTCGCCGAGCGTGTGCCTGTCTTCCCGTCGCCGCTGGCATTGGAGACTGCACAGGACCGGGCAAGCGAGAAAGCGTGCTTCGAGCGACTGAAGATCCCGACCGCTCCATTCGCGGCAGTAACCAGCATGCGTGAAGTCCGTGAGGCGCTCGAGCGCACCGGAGTTCCTGCTGTTCTCAAGTCTCGACGGTTTGGCTATGACGGTAAGGGACAGGCCGTGATGCGCTCCCGTGATGAAATCGGATCGGCATGGGTAAAAACCGGCGGCGTTCCGGCGATCGTCGAATCGTTCGTGAAATTCACGCGTGAGCTTTCAATCATTGCGGTGAGATCACGCACCGGCGAGATGGCCTTCTATCCCCTCGTCGAGAACCACCATAGCGATGGGATTCTGCGATTCTCGCTCGCGCCTGCGCCGAACGTGTCAGTAACTCTCCAGTCGGCGGCGGAGGAGTACGCAACGCGGGTGATGAATGAGCTCGAGTACGTCGGCGTGCTCGCGATAGAGTTTTTCGAGACGCAGGATGGACTTGTCGCGAACGAGATGGCCCCGCGGGTCCACAACACCGGACACTGGACGATCGAGGGAGCGGACACGAGCCAGTTCGAGAATCATCTTCGCGCGATTATGGGTTTGCCGCTCGGATCGACCGACATGGGAGGCGCTGCCGGAATGGTCAACGTCATCGGTACCGAGCCGGACATTGCGCGTCTCCGGGAGCTGAGCGACGTTCACGTTCACATGTACGGCAAGGCGCCCAAGCCGCGGCGAAAGCTCGGGCACATTACAGTGACCGCAGATGACCTCGATGGTGTAAGAAACAGTGTCGCCCGATTGAGAGGCGCACTGGCACGTTAGGAGGTTTTCATATGAAGCGGATTTTCGTACTCGCGCTGTTTCTCCCGGCGATTGCGTGCATGACGCCGTCGCAGCCCGGCACCCCAGGCACGCTCACCCCGGCGATACAGGCGGAGGTGGGACGTGAGTTCGACATCGCCGTCGGGCAGGAGGCAAGGCTCCAGGGATCGAACCTCGTGATTCGCTTTCGCGGGGTGACGAACGATTCGCGATGTCCCTCCGACGTGCAGTGTGTATGGGCCGGGAACGCGGTCGCAGGGTTCGACCTGAGCGGCGCAGGCCAATCGGATGCCCTTCTCAACACGACGCTCGACCCCAAATCGGTTAATTACTCCGGCTATACGATCGCGCTCGTGGGCCTCAAGCCGACGCCAAAGTCAGGATCGAATATTCCCGCGCTCGAGTACGTCGCGACCCTGCGGGTGAACTGACGAGAGCGGAATCAGAACTTTGGCCCCGGTTCAAACGTTCTGGGGGATGGGGATGTCGTATCCGGCAACACCAAAACAACCGAAAATCAGCCATGCCAAATTCAAGATCGATAGTCAAGGCACTTGTGGTGGTCGCCGCAATCATTCCTTCCGGAACGGCAATCGCCCAGCGGAGTGACGCGGAGTGGCTCGAGGAGTGTCGCGCGGATGGCGCCGACCGCCACGGACGCACTGAAGTCTTTTGCGACGTTCGCACAACCGGAGTTAGATCGCCGTCGGGGAGCATCAACCTGGAGGGCCTACGGAACGGCGGTGTCTCCGTGACCGGATGGACTCGCGACAGCCTGGTCGTCCGCACGCGGATTCGGGTCACTGCGCGCTCGATGTCCGACGCGAGAGCCGCTGCGAGCCAGGTGCGCACGACAATCCGCGGGTCGGATGTGATCGTCGAAGGACCGCGCAATGACGAGGACACGCAGTGGAACGTGTCGATCTACGCGACGCTCCCGCAGAAGACGAACCTTCGCGTGGAGACGAGAAACGGTCCGGTGAGCATCAGCGACGTGCGAGGCGACATCGACGCTGTCACCTCGAATGGGCCGCTTTCGCTTTCCGATCTCGCGGGATCAGTAAGGGCGCGCACGACTAACGGGCCGCTGACCATCTCTCTGACCGGGAGCCGGTGGGAAGGCTCGGGGCTCGAGGCCCGCACGTCGAATGGACCACTCACCATAAATGTGCCCGAGGGCTACAACGCGCACCTCGAAGCCGGAACGACGAATGGCCCGGTGAGCCTCGGCTTCCCCATCACGGTGGTCGGCCGCATCACTCGCGACATATCCACCGATCTTGGCTCGGGCGGCGCGACCATTCGCGCGACGACGACGAACGGACCGCTGTCGATCCGCCGCAAGTAACGGTTCAAACCTTCGAGGCTTCAGAGTTATCTGACCACAAGTACAGCGCGTGACGAAAGTCGCATGGGCGGGATGGTGCTGACGAATTCGCCGGCACGGTCCGATGACTCGACGGATGTGACGCTCGCCGCAGGCGGCGATCGCAAAGCGTTCGAGCGGCTGTACAGATCCCATGTGAATCGCGTGTTCACGCTCTGCACTCGAATGTGCGGGAGCAGAGTGAAGGGAGAGGAGCTGACGCAGGATGTGTTCGTGAGAGCGTGGGAAAAGCTTCCGCAGTTCCGGGGAGACGCGCAGTTCTCGACGTGGATTCACAGGGTTGCGGTCAACATCGTTCTCACGGACAGAAAGAACGAAGCGCGAAACAGAAGGCGGATGGTGGAAGAAGAGCCGGAGAAAGGCGAGACGCCGTTACAGAAAGCATCGGTGACTCCGGGGTACGGCGACAGGATGGACATCATGGCGGCACTGGAAAGCCTGCCACCGGGCGCGAAGCAGATTTTCATCCTGCACGACATAGAGGGATACAAGCATGAGGAAATCGCGGACATGTGCGGAATCACGGCGGGCGGCAGCAAAGCCCAGCTGCACCGTGCGCGGCTTCTTCTGAGAGAGGCGCTGACACGATGAGCGAAAAAATCCTGACCTGCGCGGAATGCGATGAGCTTTTCCTCGATTATTTCGAGGGCGATCTCGACGACGCGCGACGCGCCGATGTCGAAGCGCACGCTTCGTCCTGCGTGCGCTGCCAGGGACTGATACGCGACGTCCGTGAAATAAGAGATGCCGCGGCGAATATGCCGCTGCTCGCTCCGTCACGTGACCTCTGGGCTGGAATCGAATCCAGGATCCAGCCCGAAGTAGTTCCACTCGTTCAGCGCCAGCGGGCAATTCACCTCTCACATCGCGTGATTGGAATCGCCGCCGCTCTGCTCGTGGTCATCTCATCGAGCATCACTTACGTCGTCACCCGTCCAGCGGGTCCGACCGGCAAGCGACCGGTTCGGATCGTCGAGCAGCCGCGCGACGTTTCTGACCCTGGAGCCTCGAATGAGATTGGATCTCCGGCGGCTCAATCTCCGGTTGAATCGACCGTTTCACCCGCCTCTCAAGGCGAGCCGTCTGAGGCTCCGCGTGTCGCGTCAGCTCCAGCAGGAAAGACAAGACCAACGGTGCGCGGCAACGCTTCGTCGCCCGCGAGCGCCATCGTCGCCAGCAACATCACGAAGACTGCCGCGGAAGCGGCACTCGCACCGGAGATCGAGCAGCTGCAGGATGTGCTTCAGCAGCGGCGCGGTCAGCTCGACGCTTCGACGGTGAAGATCGTCGAGGACAATCTCGCCCTCATCGATGCGGCGGTAAAACAGGCGCGCGCTGCTCTTCAGCGTGATCCTGCGAGCGGCTTCCTCACGGAGCGGCTCGACAACGCATTGCAGAAAAAAGTGGAACTCCTGAGAACGGTAGCGCTGCTGCCGTCGAGATCGTGAGGACAAAGGTGAGACTTACGCAATTCATCATGTACGCTGCAGTCAGTGTCGCCGCTCTCGCGGGCGTGACGCGGACGAGTGGCGCCCAGATTTACGACGCCCCGGAACGCGTCGATACGACGTTCACACTCGAGCGCAACGGAACGCTCCGCGTGTCGGTTTATGCGGGGCGGATAAATGTCACTGGAACGAGTGGCAACAACGTTCGCGTGAAGGGGACAGTGGAGCGGGGCACGCTCGAGGCCAGGTCGCGCATGGGCGCCGTTACCCTGAGCATGGATGAGAATCCGTCGCGGTCACACGCCGACCTCGATATCACCGTCCCAACCGGAACGAACGTGATACTCGAGGGGTTCTCGACAGCGTTTTCAGTGAAGGGAGTCAAGGGAGAGGCGAAGATCGAAAACCTGAGCGGAAGCGTTCAGGTTGACGACGCGGTTGGACTCGTTCAGGTGGAGGCGGTTTCGGGCGGCATCGACGTTTCCAGAGTCGACGGCGACGTCAGAGTAGAAGCAGTGAGCGGCGCTCTCACGGTCACCGGAGTCACCGGCAGCGTCGACGCCGAGTCGGTGAGCGGTCGCGTGTCGATCACCGAGGCGAAATCGAGATCTGTCCGGGCAGAAACCGTGGGGGGCTCGATCACGTACTCGGGAATCATCGATCCAACCGGCAACTACGTGTTCAAGTCGCACTCTGGCAGACTGACTCTCGCGGTCCCCACCGACGCCGGAGCGACGGTGAGTCTCCAGACATTCAGCGGTAACGTCGACAGCGACTTTCCGGTGATACTCGTGCAGAGCAAGTCGCAGTCGGGGCATGAGAGCAAGTTCGAGTTCAGGTTTGGAAGCGGCCGGTCGCGGATAGTGCTCGAGACATTCAGCGGTGACATCAGAATCCAGCGCGGCCTGAGCCGCGACAACAGGGAGTAAGACACATGAGACGAATTTCAGTCCTGGTGGGCTCGCTTGTTCTCGTCGCAGCATCAGCCGGCGCGCAGGAAGTGGGGCGCAACGACGAAACCTGGACGTGGGACGGACGCGTCGAGAGCGGAAAGTGGTTCCGTCTTTCCTCCGTGAACGGACCGGTGAGTGTCGAGCCGAGCAATGACAACATGGTGCACGTTCGCGCCGTGAAAGATGTTGGTCGGGGGAGAGTTACCGACGTCGCCTTTCAGGTGATTCAGAGTGGCGGAGACGTGCGCGTCTGCGCGCTCTGGCGTCGCGACGTGTGCGATGAAGACGGGATGCGTTCACGCCGGGGCGACGACGATGACGATGATCGGGATCGGCGTGACGTGAAGGTCCGTTTCACAGTGCGCGTGCCAGCCGGCGTCCGCCTATCGGCGGGAACAGTGAACGGTGAAATGCGTGTGCGCGATGTCTCGTCCGACGTCCGCGCGTCGACGGTCAACGGACGCGTGGAAGTGCAGAACGTCGGCGGCGAGGTGCGCGCAACGACGGTGAACGGTGCCGTCGACGTGACGACGAGAAGTGGCCCGGTGGACGCGACGACAGTCAATGGAAGCGTGAAGGTCAGAATGACGTCGCTAACGGGCGACGGTGACATGCGCTTTCACACCGTCAACGGCGATGTCATCGTCGAGACTCCCTCGTCACTCGACGCTCGCGTCTCGCTCAGTACTCTGCATGGATCGATCTCGAGCGATTATCCGGTTCAGCTCTCCGGGCGCTTCGGCCCGCGCCGCGCGTCGGGAACCATTGGCAGAGGCGGCCGCGAGATAGACATGGAGACAGTCAACGGCGACATCGAGCTGAGAAAAGTCCGCTAGGGATTAGCACGATCGATGCGTTATGACTGCAAAACGCATCGAGAGTCGTTGTGGAATCAGTGAGGAACAATGAAGCGGCGCACAGGTTCGAGGTCGGCGCCGGCGGGCAGCTTGCAGTCAGCGAGTACCATCGCCGCGACGGGACCATCGTGTTCACGCATACCGAGGTGCCGCTCGCGCTCGAGGGGAAGGGCATAGGCAACGAGCTCGCGAAAGCGGCGCTCGACTATGCGCGCAGCGAGGGACTTCGCGTAGTCCCCCGCTGCAGATTCATCGCCGCCTACATAAAGCGGCATCCCCAGTATCAGGATCTGGTAGAAGAGAAAGGCTGATCATTTCCTCTTGTGGGAGTTTCTGCCCCCTTTTCTCATCGGCTCGTGATTCTCTTCTTTTCCGTAGCCGCCACCTCCAGGCTTTTCGCCTCCGCCGTGCACCTTGTTGACGGTAGCCCATGCTCGCCGCTCGGCTTCATCGTGCGAGATGCCGCGTGACTCATAGCCTTCCTCGATATGCTCCGCCTGCCTCTTTTCCTTGTCGGTGTAGCTGGATTTGTCGCCGCGTGGCATTGTGCCCCCTGTTGATGTCTGCACCTGATTTCTGAAGCATCACGCGTACCGTCAGCGCCAGCGTTTCGCATATTCGCGCGTATGGAATTTCAGGATCATTTCTCGGAGCGCGCAGCTCTCTACTCGCAGTTCCGGCCAAAGTACCCGGACGAACTGTTCGACTGGATCAGCGGGCTTGCTGCGCGGCACGAAGTCGCGTGGGACTGCGCGACAGGCAGCGGGCAGGCAGCAGTTGGACTGTCACAACGGTTCGATCGCGTGATAGCAACTGACGCGAGCGAGAAGCAGATCGCGATGGCGGCGCCGAGTGATTCCATCGATTATCGCGTGGCGACCGCGTCCGACAGCGGAATCGCTTCCGGTTCGATCGACCTGGTCACGATTGCGCAGGCGATACACTGGGTCGATCGCGACGGGTTCTACTCCGAGGCTCGGCGGGTGATGCGTCAGAGTGGCGCGATTGCGATATGGTGCTACGGTGATCCGGTCATCGACGATCCGGCGCTCAACGCGATTGTCCATGAGTACAATCGAGGCACGATCGAGGAATACTGGAGACCTGAGCGGCGGATCATTCTCGACGGACTTGGGACGATCTCATTTCCATTTCGGGAGGTGAGCACTCCGGATTTCGTTATGGAGCACAACTGGACGCTCGCCGAGCTTGCGGGCTATTTGCGGACGTGGTCGGCGACTGCGGCATACGCAGCTGCTCACAATGTCGATCCTGTCGAGGTTGTCGAGAGGGAATTGGCTCGTGATTGGGGAGAGCTGCAACACGTGGTACGCTGGCCGCTCTACGTGCGGGCAGGGACACTATGA
>Ga0209998_10000416_pt1 | contig 12101 bp, 8 predicted proteins | sample EndophyteCoNSPM_FD_187576 | JGI IMG/M metagenome (GOLD analysis project Ga0209998, IMG submission 187576) | Arabidopsis thaliana rhizosphere microbial communities from the Joint Genome Institute, USA, that affect carbon cycling - Endophyte Co-N... | ecosystem: Host-associated > Plants > Roots >... | reverse complement strand
GCAAAGCGATGGAGAAATACAAAGACTACAAGGTCGCGGTGCGCGACCTCTATTTATCGACTGTGGGCTGCGTCCATTACTCCGGCGAGAAAATGGCCGGTCACATGCACTACCCCAGGGGCGCCATGGGCGTGCACTTCGTCAATCTAACGATCCGGGGCGCGCCCGACCCGATGAAGCCGAACATCCTGATCTACGAACCCGTGGGTAAGGAACTGAGGTTGGTGGCGGTTGAGTGGCTTGTGCCTTTGACGGCAACAACCAAGAAACGGCCGTCTCTCTTCGGCAAGCCATTCGATGGCCCGATGGAAGGGCACGAACCGCTCATTCCGAAACAGTACGTGCACTACGACCTGCACGCTTGGTTGTTCAAGGATAATCCGCTCGGCATGTTCGTGCCCACGAACCCGAACGCAAGCTGCGAGGGCTACGACTTTTCTCTGCTGGAAATGGCGACCAAGGTGATGCCGGGCCCATGAACTTCATCAATGTCCGCTATTGGCACTTAGCGGACATGCGCTCATGCACTGCAAATGTCCGCTTTCGGGTAAAGCGGACTTGACTTCCGCAGCGCAAAACGTCCGCAGACATTCGCCGGACACCCATTTCCTCATAATGTCGCCGGTTCAGTTTGCGTCTGATGCCTGCTGGTACATTGCGGTGGGCGGCGCCAGCCTGGCTATGTTAAATTCAAAAGACATCGCAGCAGCAACGGGGCGGCGGTCATGGCGGGAAACGGATTTCAAGTGCGGCGTCTTTCGGGTTCGATCGGCGCGGAAATCCTGGGTATCGACCTTGCAAGTGAGCCGGGCGACAATGTCATCGGCGAAATCCGCCAGGTCTGGCTTGAGCACAACGTGATTTTCTTCCGCGATCAGGACCTGCCGCCTGCAAAGTTTCTGGCGTTCGCCAAGCGCTTCGGCGAGGTGGTCGAGTATCCCTTCATCAAGGGCATCGAAGGTTTTCCGGAGATCATCCCGGTCATCAAGCTCGAGCACGAAACGAAGAATTTCGGCGGCATCTGGCACACCGACACGGCCTATCTCGAAAGTCCGCCGATGGGAACCATGCTGATCGCGCGTGAGGTGCCGCCCTATGGTGGCGATACGCTATTCGCCAACACCTATCTAGCCTACGACACGCTGTCCGAGGGCATGAAGCGCATGCTCGACGGGCTGATCGCAGTCAATCATTCGGCCAAGGCGGACGTCACTCGTACGCGCGAGGACCGCTTGCGCGATAGCAGCAAGGCTGAAGCGAAAAAGGAATATATCAGCGAGCATCCGGTCGTGCGCACGCATCCGGAAACCGGACGCAAGGGCCTCTACATCAATATCGGCCACACCGTGCGTTTCAAGAATATGACAGAGGCCGAGAGTGCGCCGCTGCTCAATTTCCTGTTCGAGCACCAGACCAAGCCGGAATTCACCTGCCGCTTCAATTGGCGCGTCGGCTCACTGGCGTTCTGGGACAATCGCTGCACACTCCACAACCCGGTCAACGATTATCATGGGTTCCGTCGCGTGATGCACCGCGTAACGCTGGCCGGAGACAGACCGCACTAGATCGATCGAGCGCGCCGCGCGAGGCCCCGCAGTTGCGGCCTCTTTCATTTCAAACAAAGCACGCTATGTCGCCTAATTGGTACAGAGCGCCATGCGAGCGCCGCTGCGTGGCGCGTTGTCAACGCAGCAGGAAAACTGCCCTTGGAAAACGCCAAGGGCGGCACTTAGCGGTTTCTTAAGAGCAGGCGCGGTACTTCCAGCCAAGGACTTAGCGCGCGCCATGATCCATGATCCGACATGTCCGGCTGGCCCGGGTATCCCGTTCAGGGAACGCGTCGAACTGATCTGCTTCGCGCTCATCATCGCCCAGGGCGTGTTTCTCATGGCGATGTATTGGCAAGCGTCGTGGATCGTTCAACCTGACGGCAGCATCCGGGCTTCCGATTTCACCTACTTCTGGACGGCCGGACGCCAAGTGCTCGCGGGAAACGATGCCATCATCTGCGGGCCCAAGGTCACAGCTTCGGCCGATCCGCTTCTATCTCACCCGCCATTTTTCTATCCGCCGACGTTCCTGTTCGTCGCCACCGCGTTGGCGCTCTTTCCCTATGTTTCGGCGTATCTTGGCTGGGTGTTTGCGACCTTCGCGCTCTATGTGGCGGCGATTCGCGTCATCGTCGGCCACCGCATCGGCGTACTGCTCGCCTGCGGATTTCCCGGCGTGCTGTCGGCCTTCATGTCGGGCCAGAACGGATTTCTTACCGCCGCGCTGCTGGGCGCATCACTGGGCCTCATGGAGCGCAGGCCCATCCTGGCCGGGTGCTTCCTCGGCCTCTTAACCTACAAGCCTCAGCTCGGAATTTTGTTTCCGCTGGTCCTCGTCGTCAGCGGCCACTGGCGAATGCTGTTCGCCGCCGCCGCGACAAGCGCACTCATCGGCGCAATGTCGTGGGGCGTCTTCGGGTTGGGCAGCTGGGAGGCGTTCTTTCGCTGCCTTCCGGAATACTCTCACATGCACCTAACGAACAGCGGCGATCACTGGGCCAAGATGCAGAGCCTGTTCGTGGTCGTTCGGCTGCTCGGCGGCAGTGAAGGCCTGGCGACAGCGCTGCACGGCATTTTCGTTGTTCTGATCGCACTCACTCTCGTCGTCATATGGCGGAGCGCTGCATCGTTCGCCATGAAAGCTGCGGCGCTTGCCGTTGGCGCACTGTTGGCGACGCCGTATCTGTTCCTCTATGACATGGTGGCTCTTGCGGTTCCAATGGCATTCCTCGTGCAAGAGGGACGCCGGACCGGATTCCTTCCGCACGAGATGTCCGGGATTGGTGTGGCCTGCCTGCTGGTCGCGATTTTTCCTGTCGTGATGGGGCCGGTCGGACTGGCTGCCGCGTTGGTGACGGCGCTGTTGATCGGACGACGCATCTGGGCGCAGCACACCGGCGCGATCACCCCCCGCGTGGCAGCCGCCACGGCAGCCTATCCAAAGGCATTGCGCTGACGAAAAGTTTGCCGTCATCGCCCGGCTCTTCGACGCAGCGACGCCATCATGAGCATGACGGCCTGCGTCACGACCAGCGGCGCTGCGCTTGAGCCAAGGATGATTGCCCACATGATCGGGGTCGGGGGCACGAGATGCATGACACCGGCGATCGGCGCCAGATAGGGCGGCGCGACCAAAAGCGCCGTGCAGAGCAGCAGGGCGCCCCACATCCAGGGATTTCGGGTCACTTCATTACGCAACAGCCCCGATCGCGGATGACGCATGTTGAAGGCATGCCAAAGCTGGGCAAAGGCGAGCGTCAGGAAGGTCACCGTCACCGCAGACTTGCTGTCGAGGTCCAGCCATAGCCGCGCGGCCGCCAGGGCGCCGAAGGTTCCGGCGGTGAGCGCCAGGCTGTGCAGCACAATGACGGTCCATTGCGAGCGGCCCAGGATCGGCTCCTTCGGATTGCGGGGCGGGCGCTTGAGGATGTCCGGGTCGCCTTCCCCCAGCGCGAGCGCGAAAGCAGGGAAAACGTCGGTAACCAAATTGAGGTAAAGGATCTGCAACGGCAGCATCGGGAGGGGCAGCGCGAACAACACCGCCAGCCCGACCGCCAGCACTTCGCTCAGATTGCAGGACAACAGATAGGCCACGAAGCGGCGGATATTGCCGAAGATGACGCGGCCTTCGCGAATAGCTTTGACGATAGTCGGAAATGCGTCGTCGAGCAGGATCATCGCGGCTGCTTCGCGCGCCACGTCGGTGCCGCGCAGGCCCATGGCCACGCCGATGTCGGCTTGCCGCAGCGCCGGCGCGTCGTTGACGCCGTCGCCGGTCATGGCGACGACATCGCCCGTGGCCTGATAGGCCCGCACGAGCGCGAGCTTCTCCGCCGGGCTCACGCGCGCAAAGATGTTGACGTCGGACAGTCCGGCACCCTTGCCATCGGTGAAGCGCTCGACGTGCTTTCCTTCGACGACGTTGGCGGTCGTGTGCCCAAGCCCGACCGCCCGGGCGATACTGCGCGCGGTCGCGGCGTGATCGCCCGTGACCATGACAACCCGGATGCCGGCCTCGCGGCAGTGCTTGATCGCGTGCGGCACGTCGGCGCGGGCCGGGTCCTCCAGGCCAATGAGCCCTACGAACGTCAAGTCCTCGTATGGCGGCGTATCAGAGCGCATGCCCGTCTTCGTGGCGCAGGCCAGCACCCGCAGACCATGATGAGCGAGATGCTCAACATGTGCATGCCATTCGCTGCGCATCTCGGAATCGAGCACTGCCTCGCCATGTTCGGTCAACACTTTGCTGGAAGCGGCGAGTACGGCTTCCGGCGCACCCTTGACCGCGAAGAGATATCGGTCGCCGTGGTGATGCACGGTCGCCATCATCTTGCTGGCCGTTTCGAAAGCATGCTTGCGGGCAATGGGTTCGCGCTGCAACAGCATCGAGCGCCTGAGATCGGCGCGAAAGCCCACGCGCAACAGGGCCAATTCCATCGGATCGCCGGAACCTTGCTCGCCCGTGCTTTCAAGAAAAGCGTTGTTACAGAGCACCGCGATTTCCAGAAGAAGGAAAAATTGCGCGTCGTCGCCGAGTTGAGCCCGTACAGGGCTTTCGCCGCTATCGATCTCGATTTCGCCGCTGGACACCCAGAGCCGCCGCACAGTCATGCGATTTTCGGTCAGGGTGCCGGTCTTGTCCGTGAGGATGACGGTTGTCGCGCCGAGCGTCTCGACTGCCGACAGGCGCTCGATCAGCGCATTCTGGCGAGCCATGCGCCACATGCCGCGAGCGAGGGCCAGCGTGGCGACGATCGGCAAACCTTCCGGGATCGCCGCCACGGCCAGAGCGATCGCCGCCTCGACCATAAGGAAGGTATCCTGGCCCTTGGCCAGTCCAACCGCACCGATAAGCGCGGTCAGCACCAGTGCGGCCCAGACCAGCTGCGTCGACAGGCGCGCAAGCTTTCTTTCAAGCGGCGAGCTTCCCGGCTCGGCTTCTTCAACGAGCCGCGATACGCGGCCAAGCTCGGTGGAAAGCCCGGTCGCTGTCACCACGCCCACGCCGCTGCCGCGGGTGAGCGCGGTGCCCTTGAACAGCATCGAAGTACGGTCCGGAAGACGCGCCTCGACCGTGACGGGGCGAACGTGTTTGTCCACCGCGACCGACTCGCCGGTCAGCGTCGATTCATCGGCGGAAAGATTAGAGGCTTCCACCAGCCGCAGGTCGGCCGAAATGGCATCGCCCGCTTCGACCAGCACGATGTCGCCCGGCACCATCTCCTCAGCCGATATAATGCGAGCATGGCCATCCCGGCGCACGCGCGCCGAGCGCGAGCCAAGCTCGCGCAATGCCTCGATTGAGCGAGCGGCTTTCAACTCGGTGAGAAAACCGATCAGCGCATTGACTGCAAGCACGGCAACAATGGACGCGCCTTCCTCGAGCTCACCGAAATAAAACGCCAGGGCGGCGGCGGCGCCGAGCAGATAAACCACCGGATTTTGGAACTGATGCAGTAAAATCACCAGTTCGCCGGCTTTGCGCGTCGACACGACTGTGTTGGCACCAAAGACCCTCAGCCGGTGTCGGGCCTCCTCGTCGGCAAGTCCTTTGCTTGCGGAGACGCCAAAGTGCGCCAGCACCTCGTCGGCCGGCAGTGCTTGCGGGGCATCTGGCAACGTTCTCAATGGTTTGTTCATACCGGCTTCATGCCAACACGCATCTTCCGGCTTCGCGGGCCGAAGATATCGAAAATGTGTCGGGAGAGGCTTGAGCCAAGTCAACGAGGCGGATCGGCCTCCGTTGGCCCGAGGGGGCGGGAGATATCTTTGCGCCGGCAAGTGAGTCTCGAGAGCTGACAAGCGTTAGCGGACTCGGGACGTGACGCGGCAAATTGATGTGGGTCAATCAGGGATCCCCGCAGCCCTCTAGTGTGCCCGCGGAGGGCCTCGGCCGAACAGGAGCACGTGATGTCGACAAGACGACAGTTTATCCAATCCCTTCCTGCTGCTGGAACAGCCTTCGCCGTCGCTGGCCATCTGGTGCTGGAGGACAGTCCTGCACTGGCACAGGTGGCGACCGTCCCGTTGAAGGAGCACTTCCATCCCAAGGGCAAAGCGCCGTCGAAATATACCTTGGATGTGCTCAAGCAGGCACGTACCGGCCTGCCCTTCGCCGACCAGAGAGATCTCGACGAGCAGAAGCGAGGGCTTATTGCTCCCATGAAAGATCTCAAGATCATGGCGGACGCCGGCCATGTCGCCTGGGACATGGAGCGGTTTCAGTTCCTGGACAAGCAGGACGAATTCGACAGCATTCATCCCTCGCTGCTTCGTCAGTCCAAACTGAACAATAATTACGGGCTCTACGAGGTTATCCCTGGCATTTACCAGGTCCGCGGCTTCGACCTGTCCGACATCTCCTTCGTCCGCGGCAAAACGGGCTGGATCGTTTTCGACCCTCTCGTCACCAAAGAAACGGCGCGTGCTGCCTGGAAATTGTTTCAGCAGCACGTCGGTCAGGGCTTACCGGTTTCGGCTGTGATCTATTCGCATACTCATGGCGACCACTGGGGTGGCGTGCGCGGCATCGTCGATGAAGCGGATGTGAGGTCCGGCAAAGTCCCAGTCATCGCTCCCATCGACTTCATGAATTTCACAATTTCCGAAAATGTTTATGCCGGCAACGCGATGAACCGGCGGCTGTTCTATCAATACGGCCTCCTGCTGCCCGCGAGCCCGCATGGTTATGTCGGCCAGGGCCTCGGTCAGGCCGTGTCATCTGGCGCGATCGGCCTGATTGCGCCCACCCGTTACGTCGAAAAGGCCATCGAGGAATTTGAGGTCGACGGCGTCAGGATGGTCTTCCAGAACACGCCAAACACCGAAGCACCTCGGGAGATGAACACGTACATTCCCGAGATGAAGGCACTGTGGATGGCGGAGAACGTTATTGCGTCGTTGCACAATATCTACACCTTGCGCGGCGCGCCGGTGCGCGACCCGTTGAACTGGTCAAAATATATCGCCGAAGCGCTTTTCCGTTTCGGCCTGGAAGCCGAAGTGATGTTTGCCTCCCACCATTGGCCACGTTGGGGTAACGACAGGATACAGGAAGTTCTCCGCGGCCAGCGCGACCTGTACGCGCACATGAATAACCAGGTGCTGCATTTCGCCAATCAAGGCGTGACCATCAACGAAATTCATAATGTGTATGAGGTCCCGAAAGGCTTGCAGAACAAGTGGTTCTGCCGCGGCTACCACGGCTCTCCGCAACACAACAGCCGTGGCGTCATCCAGCGCTATCTCGGCTTCTGGGATTGCAATCCAACAACCCTCATTCCCTTGTCACCGGCAGACTCCGCCCCGCTCTATGTCGAAATGATGGGCGGCGCACAGAAAATCATGGACCGGGGTCGGCAATTACACGACGAGGGGCGATATCTGCACGCCCAGGAAATCGTGAACAAGCTGGTACAGGCCGAACCGCAGAACCGGGCCGCCAAGGACTTGTTAGCGGACATTTTCGAGCAACTCGGATATCAGCAGGAAAATCCCGGTCTGCGAAACAGCTACCTCGCTGCAGCTTATGAGCTTCGCACCGGGATTCCGCAGGGGGAAACCGCCAACTCAAGCAGCCCCGACGTGATCCGCGCAATGTCCACCGAATTGTTCCTCAACTTCCTGGGTATCCGCATGGACAGCCGCAAGGCTGAAGGCATGCGGTTCACAATCAACCTCATCACGCCGGACAACGGCGAGAAATTCATTGTCGAACTTGAGAACGCAACGCTTACGAACATCAAGGGCTACCAAGCCGAAAAACCCAACCTGACTCTCGCGATAAACCGCTCCGACCTGGAGCAAACGATGATTGGCGCAAAAACCCTCGAGGCTCAGATTGCCGATGGCACAGCGAAGGTGCAGGGCGACATAAGCATATTGAAACAGCTTGCCTCGACCATGGTCGACTTCGATCCGCGCTTTGAAATCATGCCTGGTACCAAGGCCAAGGACGCGAAAGTGGCAATTGCAAATGACTACGAGGCGGTTCCGCGCCAGACGATTGCGGAATAGGCGAAGTAATTGACTGGTGACGTTGTAAGGACGTTATGTCTGCTTTAGCTCTTAGCTGAGCTGTCTTCACTCAGCGCGCGTTGTAGCGGATCGGCACAACGATCGGGATTTGCGCGCCCGGGACTTCAGGAGGCGGTGGCGGCAGCGGCTGCGCGCGCTGCACCAGCGCGAGAGCCTCGTGGTCGAGGACGCTGGAGCCGGAACTGCGCGTGATGCGCGCGTTATGCACACCGCCCTGACGATCGACGTTGAAGGCAAGCTGCGCGGTGCCGTGGTCGCCGCGTGCTTCCGATGGATATCTCTTCTGGCGCTCGAGCGCGGCCACCAGTTGCGATGTCCAGTTCGGCATCGCGTTGGAGTTGCGCGACGAGGCGCCCGGCATCGGCGCTACCGCGTGCTCGGCCTGCTGCTCGGCCGTGCTCGGCGCGCTCGCAACGCTCGCATGCTTCTGCTTCGGTTTTTTCTCTTTCGGTTTCTCGACCGGCTTGGGCGGCGGCATTGCCACGACCGGCTCGGCTTGCGGATCGGGCGGCAGCTCGATCTTATCGATCGGTTTTTCGGGTTGCGGCTCTGGTTCTGCTTCCTGCTGTTTCGGCCCGATCGGAACATCGGTTGGCATGATGTTGGGCGAAACCGCAACCGGAGCAAGATCGACCATGATCACGGGCGCGTTTGCGACCAGATCGGAATCCTCGCTCCATCGCGCAAAGAGTGCCGCCGTGCCGACGGCATGAAAGGCGACGGCCAACGCAAAACACGCACCCCAGCGGGCAGCCTCGGGCCACCGGCTGAACGAGAATGTCTTGCTGCCGCCACCCATGCCTACATCTTGTCGGCTTCGAGCCCGACGAGCGCCACGTGGAGATAGCCGGCGCCACGCAGCTCGTTCATCAGGCTCATCAGTTCACCATAGGGGACCGTCTTGTCGGCCCGCAGGAAGACTCGCTGTTGCTTATCGCCCGCGGTTGCGCGGTCGAGCGCGCCCGCCAGCGTCGCGCGGTTGATTGTGTCGTTGTCGAGCGACACGGTCAGGTCGGATTTGAGCGTCAAAAACAGCGGCTTCTCGGGCCGCGGCGTGCGTTCCGCGCTCGAGGCCGGCAAGTCGACCGAAATATCGACCGTCGCCAGCGGCGCCGCGATCATGAAGATGATCAGCAGCACAAGGATCACGTCGATGAACGGCGTGACGTTGATCTCGTGGACCTCGCTGAGCTGTTCGTCGCCGTGGTCAAGACGGACGCTCATGGCGGCTACTCGGCGGCGATCGCGCGCCGGCGATCGGCCGCGCGCTCATCGAAAGCGCCACGATCGAGATCGCGGCTGACGATCCGAAGTATTTCGGCAGCAGCGTCGGCGTGCAAGGCGCGATAGCCGGCGATCCAGCGTGAGAACATGTTGTACATGACGACTGCGGGGATTGCAGCGACGAGGCCGAGCGCGGTCGCCAGCAATGCCTCGGCAATGCCAGGTGCCACGACCGCAAGATTGGTGGTGTGCGACTTCGAGATGCCGATGAAGCTGTTCATGATGCCCCAAACGGTGCCGAACAGGCCCACGAAAGGCGCGGTGGCGCCGATGGTCGCCAGGATGCCGGTGCCGCGGATCATCTGCCGGCCGGCGGCCGCTTCAAGGCGCTCCAGCCGCGAGGCGATGCGTTCCTTGATGCCGGACGCTGAATGCGCATCTGCCGACATGCGCAGCTCGGTATCGGTGGCGCGCAGCATCGCGGCGACGCCGACATCGCGGCCTTTGGTCCGAACATTGGCTTCGCTCCAGGATTTCGCATGAGCGAGCTTCTCGATCGCTGTGCGCATCCGGCGCCGCGCGAACATCAGCTCGATCGCCTTCGCGAACCAGATCGTCCAGGTCAGCACGGACGCAAAGGCAAGGCCGACCATGACCGCTTTCACGACGATATCGGCCGCCATAAACATGCCCCAGGGCGAAAGGTCGCGCGGCAGCTTGAGCGCGATGTCCGGCGAACCTGCCACCGGACCAGTTGCAGGCGTGGCGATCGCTGGAGGGGCCGCAGTATCGGATTGCGGAGCGGCGGCAGACGGCGTTGTAGGCGCTGTTTGCGCGCAAACGGGTGCTGGCAGAACAAGCATGGTGGCGACAATGGCCGCCACGATGGCGCGGTACTTGTGACGATGAGAGATCATTGAACGCTCGATCCTTTCTGCCTTGCAAATCCTAGCACAACAAAGTCACTCGGCGGGACGCAAGCGCGGTTTGGCGCCTTTTCCAGCCAGTTCCTTGCGGTCGGACCGCTTGCGCAGCCACATGATGATGCCCGTGACCGCAAAGATGGTCGGAAAGATCCCCGTCAGAGTTACGACGACGGCCTACACCGGGCCGCTGTGGCTGCCTTCGTGGATCCACCGGATCCAGACGCCGGCGCGGTCGCCCGAGAGCGGCACTATCGCCGATGAGGTTTGTCCGCTGTGGTTGTCCGTCGTCACGGTAATAATGTCGCCGCTGCCAGGCCGAGAGATTTGCGTGCGCCAGGTGAGCGGCCGCTCACGTTGCTGCACCGGCAGGAAGAGCGCGGCTGGCTTTCCGTTCGGTTCGGCCTTCAATGCTGCCGCAAGCGCCTGATCCGCGGTCAGCGCTGTGCCGTGTTGCGGCCGAAGCGGTCGTTCACGTCCGTCTATCACAATCTGCTTCGGCAGTGGGCCGAGCTGTAGGCTTCGGTGGAAAAAAGAAGCGGCCCCGGATGATCCGGGGCCGCTTCCGTATATTCAAAGAGCTTACTTCACCCGCTTGGCTGCTTCCTGCACCAGGCTCAAATCGACGTAGTTCTTGATGTCGATCTTTTTCTTCACAAATCCAAGGTCATACGTCACATCGACGTTGCGCTGTAGCGCTTCGACGTTCGGGATAAGATTTGGATCGCGGAAGGTGTCTTGCTTGGTGAAGAGCCAGCCGAACCGCTCGGGAGGCACCTTCGTTAGGTTGGATGCGATTTTCGCGACCTCGTCGTGGTTTTTCGGGTCCTGGTACCAGCGCGTGATGCGAAGCATGTCCTCCATGAAATCGATCATTGCGGCGCGGTTCTTGTCGATAAAGGATTTGCGCGCGGTCCAGACGATCATCTGCGTGACGCCGAGGGCCTCGCGCTGCTCAAACAGGACCTTTCCTTCCTCCTTCAACTTTGGATTGAACGAGAAGGGCAGCACGGCCGGGATGAAATCGGCCTTTTTCTCCAGCAGCATCGCCGGCATCGCAGGCAGCGGCCCTTCCAGCATTGTGTAGTCGCGCTTTTCCTCAAGCCCGTGCTTCTTCAGCATGGCGCGGATCGCAACGTCGATAGCGCTGCCGCCGCCGTTCGTTCCGATCACTTTGCCCTTGAGATCTTCGACCTTGTTGATGCCGCTGTCCTTGCGCACGTAGTACTGGGTGCTGTAGTAGCCGGGCACACCGTCCTGAAACTCGTCGGCGATGACGCGAATATCGCTGAGCCCGGCGTTTTCGATTGCAATCGCAAGCGACGAATAAGCGAGGTTCGAGACCTCCAGCTCGTTATTGGCAATCGCCGTAATCATTTGCGGCGTGCCCTGATAGCGCGTGGATTCAATCGTGTAGGATTTGCCCAGATGTTTGGCCAGATCCTTCTTTTCCAAAACGATCGATGCCCAGTTGGAGACCGGCGCCACCCACGACATGCGAATTTTCACCGGCTCCGCGCTATTGGCGGTGCCGGCGAGGCCGAGCGCGCACACGCCGGCCAGCGCGAGTTTCAAAAAACGCATGATTTTCCTCCCAGTTTCGCCGGGTCTGCGCATTCACTGGCAGACTTCTCGTTGCGAAGATGAAGATTGTCGGGCGTCCAACTGATTTTGGCAAGCCTGCCGCGCGCGGCGAACGCCCCGCCATCCGGTACACTCAGGCCGTGCTGGGCGCGTGCGCTTCCTGATGCCAGATCAGCACCCGGCGGCGGATCAGGCTCATGACTTTGACCAGGACGTAGCCGACGACCGCGATTTCAAGAATACCGGCAAAAACGCTTGTGGAATTGGCGAAACGCGAAGCCGT
>Ga0209998_10000414_pt1 | contig 12127 bp, 13 predicted proteins | sample EndophyteCoNSPM_FD_187576 | JGI IMG/M metagenome (GOLD analysis project Ga0209998, IMG submission 187576) | Arabidopsis thaliana rhizosphere microbial communities from the Joint Genome Institute, USA, that affect carbon cycling - Endophyte Co-N... | ecosystem: Host-associated > Plants > Roots >... | reverse complement strand
GGGGTTCGGGATCGGGCTGCCGTGGGGCGCCGTGAGCGGGCTCTTCCCGCTGTTCGGCACATCCATCGGGCTGGCGGCCGGCTCCATCGGCCTGTTGCTGGCGCTCCAGTCCATCACCAACGGCCTCTCACGCGTCCCGCTCGGGAGGCTGATCGACCGTCGCGCCGTGCCACCCCTGGCGACCGCCGCGGGGTGCGCCGCCTACGCCGTCATCACCGCGCTGCTCGGGCTGCAGACCGGGCCATTCGGCATCGCCGCGGTCTTCATGACGGGAATCCTGGCGCTCGCCTTCACGCTGATGATGATCCAGGTCGTGATCAGCGAGCGCGCCCCCGCCGAGCTGCGGGCGACCGGCCTGGGCGGCTACTCGACCGCGCTGTCGGCGGGGCTGGGGATCGGTCCGTTCGTCTCGGGCGCCGTCGCGCAAGGGAGCGGCTTCGGCTTCGGCTTCGGCAGCGTGGCGGCCATGGGGCTGGCGGTGGCGGGGATCGCCGCCGCGCTCCTCGTCGGCGCGCGGCGCGTCGGGCGGGAACCCCGGCCGGCCTAGGCGGTCGCCGGCTGCGCGACCTTTCCCTGCTGGAGGATCCGGATGTGGTTGCCGAATGGATCCCGGAGACCCATGTCGGTGCCGTAGAAGTGGTCGGTCGGCTCCTGGGTGAAGTCGGCGACGCCGCGCTCCCTGAGCGTTTCGTACAGGCCCCGGGCGTCGTCGGTGATGAAGACGAGCCCGCCCAGCGCGCCCTTGGTGATCAGCTCGCGGAGCTGCGCGGCCGTCGCCTCGTCATGAAGCGGCGGGCCGGGCTGTTCGAGCGAGACCTCGGTCGCCCCCTCGCCGGGGACGCGGACCGTCAGCCACCGGTAGTCACCTTGCCGGACGTCGTTGCCCTTTTCGAGCCCGAGCTTGTTGACGTAGAAGTCGAGCGCCTCGTCCTTGTCGAGGACGTAGATCGAGGCAACGTTCAGCCGGGTGATCATGAGATCTCCTCTCTGCGTTCGATTGGCGTGACCCTGATCCTAGGGAGCCGCTTCGGCCGCGGCTTCTCCAAACCTGCTCAGTTGCATCCTCAGTCCGTCGGGCGCAGCGGTCGCATGGCAGCCAGCTGGACGCAGTTGGGCGCGACGATCGGGCCGTGGCCCACCCGGTAGGCGGACGGCGTCTCGCCGACGATCTCGCGGAACATCCTGCTGAACGTCCCCAGGCTGGTGAAGCCGACGTCGAGGCAGATGTCGGTGATGCTCCGGTCGGTCTCGCGCAGGAGGAACATCGAGCGCTCCACTCGCCGCCGCTGGAGGTAGCGGTTCGGCGTCTCGCCGAACACGGCGCGGAAGCTGCGGCTGAAGTGGGCCTCGGAGAGATAGGCCACCGCGGCCACCGCTCGGACGTCGAGCGGCTCGGCATAGGCCCGGTCCATGGCGTCGCGGGCGCGCAGCAGGCGGCGGTTCAGGTCCTCCACGTCCCGGCTCACCGTTGGACGCTAGCCGCGCAGGATCGCGGCGAAGGCCGCGGGGTCCACGTTCCCGCCGCTGATCACGATCACGCGTTGGTCGTCGCCCTCGGGTTGCGGCGCGGCTCCCGACAGGTGAGCGGCCATCCCCGCGGCGCCCGATGCTTCGACCACGAGCCGAGCCCGGGTGGCCAGCTGGCGCATGGCGTCGGCCATCTGCTCCTCGCTGACGGTCACGATCTCGTCCATGAATCGACGCAGGTGCAGGAATGGGAGCCAGCCCAGGTGCTCCACGCGCAGCCCATCGGCCATGGTGCGGGTGGTGAGCGCGCCGTCCCAGCTGACGATCTCGCCCTTCGCCAGCGACTCCTGGGCATCGGCCGCCAGCTCCGGCTCGACCCCGATGACCCGCGCGTTCGGCGCGAGGGCCTTGATGGCGGTCGCGATCCCCGATGAAAGGCCGCCGCCACTCACCGGGATGAGGACGCTCGTGACCTGGGGCAGGTCCTCGGCGATCTCCAGGCCGCAGGTTCCCTGCCCGGCGATGATCCGCCGGTCGTCATACGGCTCGATCATCACCCGCCCGCCACGCTCGACGTGCTCGAGCGCGATGGCGTGCCGCTCCTCCCCGGTGCGCCCGGCGAAGACGATCTCCGCCCCGTCGCGGCGCACCCCCTCGACCTTGACCGGCGGGGCGTCCTCCGGCATCACGATCGTGGCGTGGGCGCCGAGCAGCCGCGCGGCGCGCGCCACGGCCTGGGCGTGGTTGCCGCTCGAATAGGTCACCACGCCTCGCGCGCGCTCCTCGTCGGTCAGCGACGCGACCGCGTTGTAGGCGCCGCGCATCTTGAACGCTCCGACCGGCTGGAGGCTCTCCGGCTTCAGCCAGGTGCGGTCGTCCCAGCGCAGGAGCGGCGGGTGCAGCGCTACTCCCCGGATTCGCGCGGCGGCCGCACGGATCTCGTCGATCGTGACGAGCTCCAGCCCGTCGAGCTGGTCGGCATGCTCCTCGAGGTGCGACAGCACGAAGCGCTCGACGATCGTCCGCACCGTCATCTCGCCGCGTGCCGGATGCAGCCCCACGACCTCCCAGGCGCCGGCGGGGAGGGCCGCCAGCACGGTCGACAGCTCCTCGATCTGCGCGGTGACGCGTCGCAGCAGCTCCCCCGGATCCGTGCGCCGCTCCCGCTCGATGGCCCCGACGCGGCCGGCATCGGTCTTGAGGCGTCCGAACGGGACCGGCCCTGTCGCGCCACCGTCGTGGGCGGCGAGGATCTGCCGGACCTGGTCCAGCCAGTAGGCGGGGAATTCGGCGAGGTGCGCCCAGACCTGTCCGGCCTCCCAGCGCTCCTCCTCGCCGGGGTCCGGGTCGCTCAGCGCGGTGGGAAGCGGCCGCACCGCGTGCTCGGCGAGCCTTCGCTCGACGGAGCGCATCCGCTCGAGCGCGTGGGAAACGGTCTCGGTGGTCATCGGTTCGCCGGCCGTTCCACGATCGGGGTCGTCAGCGCGCCGAGCCGCTCGACCGCCAGCGTCACCTCGTCGCCCGGCGCCAGGTAGCGCTTCAGGATCTCGTCCTTCACCTCCAGCAGGCAGCCGGTGCCCACCGTTCCGGAGCCGATCAGGTCGCCAGGCCGCAGCCGGACATCGGCGCTGGCGCGGGCGATCATCTCGCCGAAGCTGAACTGGGCATCGGCCCAGCTCCCGCGGCTTAGCTCGGTGCCGTTGACGGTCGCGATCATGGCGAGGTTGTAGCCCTTTTCAGCTCGCGCGTCTTCGAGCTCATCCGGCGTGACCAGCCAGGGACCGATGGAGGAGGCGAAATCCTTCCCCTTGGCAGGTCCCAGGCGAACGGTCGTCTCCTCCCGCTGCAGGTCACGGGCGCTCCAATCGTTGAAGACCAGGTACCCGCCGATCGCCTCCTCGCCGCGATCCGCCGGCAGGTCGTGGACCGGCGTGTCGATGAGCGCCGCGACCTCGAGCTCGTAGTCGAGCTCCTCCGAGGCCGCCGGGCACCACACCGGCTCGCCCGGGCCGCGGATCTCCGAGACGTTCGAGAAGTAGAAGATCGGGAGCCGATACCAGGCCTCCGGCACCGTCCCGCCGCGGCGTTCCCACATCGTCTTGACGTGCCCCTCGAAGGCGTAGAAGTCGCGGAGCGAGGGCGGCTGCAGGATGGGTGGCCCGAAGGCCAGGTCGGCTCCCTCCAGGACCCACTCGTCTCCACCGGCCTCGACGAGCTCGCCCAACGCCTCGACCCGGAGGCCGCGCGCCAGCAGCGCATCCAGCGTGGTCAGCGGCTGCCGGTGCAGCGCCGAGTTGTGCGCGAGCCGCGGGTCCGCCTGCACCTGTGATCGTCGGATCGGCTCCAGGTCGAGCCACTTGACCGGAGCGCCGCCCGTGTCGACCGCCGCCGCGAGCCGCCACGGCGTGCCCGAGGGAGCCGTTGTCTCGCGGACATGCGCGATCTTCATGGTCGCAGGAGTCTACCCAGCACCGAGTGTTCAGGTGATCTGATCAGTTCCTCATGCAACGGTCGGTAGAATCGGCCGCGTGAAGCGAATCGGATTTCTGTCGTTCGGGCACTGGACCGACGCTGCGTCGTCGAGCACGCGATCGGCCTCCGACGCACTGCTGCAGTCCATCGAGCTGGCGGTCGCGGCCGAAGAGTTGGGTGCTGACGGGGCCTACGTCCGGGTGCACCATTTCGCGCGGCAGCTCGCATCGCCCTTCCCGCTGCTGGCGGCCATCGGGGCGCGGACCAGCCGCATCGAGATCGGGACCGCGGTCATCGACATGCGCTACGAGAACCCGTATTACATGGTCGAGGACGCCGGCGCCGCCGACCTGATTGCCGGCGGTCGCCTGCAGCTCGGGATCAGCCGCGGATCGCCGGAGCAGGTCATCGAGGGCTACCGCCACTTTGGCTACGCACCAGCCGAGGGCGAGGACGACGGAGCCATGGCCCGCCGGCAGAGCCAGGTCTTCCTCGAGCTTCTCTCAGGGACCGGGTTCGCGGAGCCCAACCCGCGGCCGATGTTCCCGAATCCGCCGGGCCTGCTGCGGCTCGAGCCCCATTCGCCCGGCCTGCGAGACCGCATCTGGTGGGGCGCCGCCACGAACGCGACGGCGGCATGGGCGGCGACGCTGGGCATGAACATGCAGACCTCGACCCTGAAGTTCGACGAGAGCGGCCAGCCCCTCCACCTCCAGCAGGCGGAGCAGATCGAGGCCTTTCGCACCGCCTGGCGTGAAGCCGGCCATGCTCGCGAGCCGCGCGTCTCGGTGAGCCGCAGCATCTTCCCGCTGGTCGATGATCGCGACCGCGCCTACTTCGGGCATGCGCAGCAGGGAAGCGACCAGATCGGCTACCTCGACGAGACGACGCGGGCGGTCTTCGGCCGCACCTATGCCGCCGAGCCCGATGTCCTCGTCAAACAGCTGGCGGAAGATACGGCCATCGCCGCGGCCGATACGCTGCTGCTTACCGTGCCGAACCAGCTGGGCGTTGACTACAACGCGCACGTCATCGAGAGCGTCCTGCGCCACGTTGCCCCTGCCCTCGGCTGGCGCTGAGGGCGACCCCTAGAGGTTGCCGCGCTTCTCCTGCTCGCGCTCAATTGCCTCGAAGAGGGCCTTGAAGTTGCCGACCCCGAAGCCGCGCGAGCCATGCCGCTCGATGATCTCGAAGAAGAACGTCGGGCGGTCCTGGACTGGCTTGGTGAAGATCTGGAGGAGGTAGCCCTCCTCGTCGCGGTCGGCCTCGATCCCCAGCTCCTCGAGCAGGTCCATCGGGACGCCGACGTCACCGACGCGGTCCGGCAGCGAGGCGTAGTACTCATGCGGCAGGCCAAGGAACTCCACGCCCCGTGAGCGGAGGGCTCGCACCGTACCGACGATGTCCTCGGTGCGCAGGGCGATGTGCTGCGTCCCCGCCTCGAGGTAGTAGTCGAGGAACTCCTGGATCTGGCTCTTGCGCTTGCCATCGGCCGGCTCGTTGATCGGGAACTTGATGCGGCCGTTGCCCGACTGCATGACCTTGCTCATCAGGGCGGAGTACTCGGTGTGGATCACCTTGTCGTCGTAGTGGATGAGCTGCGAGAAGCCCATCACGTCACGGTAGAAGTCCACGAATCGGTTCATGTCGCCGAGCGCCACGTTGCCGACGCAGTGGTCCACCTCGAGCAGCTGCTGGCCGGTGGCCGCGGCCGCGGGCTTCGTGATGCGGTGATAGCCCGGCGCGAAGGTGCCGTGGTAGTCGCTGCGGTCGATGAACGAGTGGAGCACCTCGCCGTAGGTGTGGATCGCGGAGCGTCGGAGCACGCCCTTCTCGCCGGGGACCTCGGTCGGCTCGAGGGCGCTGACGGCTCCCCGGGCGGTCGTCTCGCGCCAGGCGGATGCCACGTCGTCCACCGCGAACGCGATGTCGTGCACCCCGTCGCCGTGTCGGCGGACGTGCTCGGCCAGCTCACCGGTGTCCGAGATCGGGGCGGTGAAGACGAAGCGGATGTCGTTCTGCACCATCACGTAGCTGGCGCGGTCACGGACTCCCGTCTCGAGGCCGGCATAGGCGACCGGGGTGAAGCCCCACAGGGCCCGATAGTAGGCAGCGGCCTGCTTCGCGTTGCCGACCCAGAACTCGACGTGGTCGATCCCCTTGAGGGGGAGGAAATCGGCCGCCGCGTCCGCGGCGGCGGGGCGGGCGATCGTATCGGTCATGGCCCCGATTGTACGGCGGCTGTCAGCGCGACCTCGATCATGCGCTCGACCGCCGCGTCGAGGTCCTCGAGTGACATGTACGTCTCCTCGGTTCCCTCCTCCTCGTTGAGCACGTCGCTGACCGTCAGCAGGCAGGCGGCCTGGATGCCGGCGCGCGCAGCCAGATAGAAGAGGACCGATGCCTCCATCTCGAAGGCGAGCACCCCGCGCTCGCGCCACTTGCTGAAGTAGTCGGCATCGGTGTTGTAGAAGACGTCGACCGATGCGACCGGCCCGACCCGGACGGGGATGCCCGCCTGCTCGGCCGCGTGCACGAGGGTGTGGGTCAGGGCGAAGTCTGCCGTCGGGGCATATCGGTCCCCATGCAGGTACGTGTTGGTGGCGCCGTCGGTGGGGCATGCGGAGAGGGCCACGACCAGGTCGCCTGTCTTCAACCCCGGGGCGATGCCGCCGCAGGTGCCAACCCGAATGAGCTGCCTGGCGCCGAGACGCAGAAGCTCCTCGGCAACGATCGCGAATGACGGCGTACCCATGCCGGAAGTCTGGACGCTGACCGGCTGCCCCTGGTAGGTGCCGGTCCAGCCGTACATGGCGCGGTGCTCGGTGACGAGCCTGGACTGCGCCAGCCCGCCGTCGAATCGCTCCGCGATCTTGCGGGCACGGTTCGGGTCGCCGGGGAGGAGCACGAGCGGGGCGTAGTCGCCGGTCTCGGCGCGGAGGTGGATCTGTGGCATGCCCGATAGGGTAGCGCAGGTGCCCTCCTAGTCCGGCGCCGCTGCCTCGGCGACAGCGATGGCCCTCGCAGCCGTCCGCGCTGCGTCCACATCAGATCGATCGATCGAGTCAACCAGCGCTCGGTGGAGCTCGCTCAGTTCGTCGTCAAATGCCAGCCGTCGTGCGCGGCCAGCCAGGTCAGTCCGAATGCCCATTCCCGCCATGCGTTCGAGAGATGCGTGCAGGGGGTGGCCCGCAATGCCTGCTACGAAGCCGTGCAGTTCCAGATCCGCACGGATGAAGGCATCCGGCTCGCCAGCCAGAACCGACCGGTGACGCTCCTCCAGTGCGAGATGTAGATCGAGCCTCTGACTGTCGCTCTGCTTGCGAGATGCCGCCAGCGCGGCCGTCTCGGCTGCGACCAATGCCCGCAGCGCGTGGAGTTCGCTCCGCCGCGCTCGCCGCTGCGACACACGCAACACACGCGCCCTTGGCTGCCGGCGGGCCACGAAGATTCCGACGCCATGCCTGACCTCAACCATGCCAAGGTACGAGAGGGCGGAGATCGCCTCCCGAACCACCGGCAGGCTGACCTGGAGCTCCACCGCCAGTTTCCTGCTCGACTCCAAGCGCTGTCCCGGACGAAGCTGACCCGAGGTGATCCTCTTCCTGATTTGGTCAGCCACCTGCCCCGGCAGCGGGCGCCGGGAGACCGGTTCCAGATCTGCGCGCAGATTCCAGAAGTTCAGCCGAGGTCGACGACGGCGCACCGGTGTCCAGCGATCCCTTAGCCGTGCCTTCCTGCGCTTCGCCACCCCCAGGCCTCCAGCTGTTCAAGTGATCGGACCAGTTTGTACGGGCCTGGCCTTACTCTTCCGTGAACCGTCGCTTATCGCGGCTCGGCTACGATCCAGAGGTATGCCGAACAAGCACGGTGGCGACCTCGACTTCGCCGTGGACCTGGCCGGTCAAGCCGGCCAGCTGCTCACTGCCGGCTATGAGCAGGCGATGAAGGTCGATCGCAAGAGCAAGCGAGACGTCGTCACCGAGGTGGACTACGCCAGTGAGGCGCTGGTCATCAAGGCGATCAGCGAGCGCTTCCCGGCCGATGCGATCCTGGCGGAGGAGTCGGGCCGAGAGCATGGCGCTCGCCGGACGGCCCGCGGCCGCTGGAAGAAGCGAACCTGGGTCATCGACCCGCTGGACGGAACGGTCAACTACGCCAACGGGATCCCGTTCTTCTGCGTCTCGATCGGCCTGGTGGAGGACGGCGTGCCGGTGGTCGGGGTGGTGCTGGACCCACTGCGCGGCGACACCTACGCCGCGGCCGCCGGCGGTCGCGCCACGCTGAACGGCGTCGCCGTGCGTGCCAGCAGGAAGGACCAGCTGGGCGACTTCGTGGTCAGCCTGGCGATCATCGGGCGCGGTGGGATCGCGCGGGAACGAAGGGTGGCGCACGAGATCCGGATCGGGCGGCGCATGGGAAGCGCGGCGCTCGCCCTCGCCTACGTGACCTCGGGTCGCTTCGATGCCTTCGTCCAGAACGGCGGGCTATCGCTGTGGGATATTGCCGCGGCCGGGCTCATCGCCGAGCGAGCCGGCGCGACGGTCAGCGACCTGTACGGCGGGCCATGGTGGAACACCACCAAGCGCGGCCCGCGGCTGAGCATCGTGGCGGCCCCGCCGCCGCATCACGGAAAGCTGCTCGAGCTGCTGCGCGAGGCGCGTACCACGGTCGAGACTCGCCGCTAGGGCGCGAAGTCCGCCTCCTGGAGCACGGCAGCGAACATGGCCAGCGCCCTCGCGGTCGCACCCCAGATGCGGTGGCCCTCGTGTCGGTAGACGGCCGCGTGGAGCTGCCAGCCCGGTCCCTCGATCAGCTCTTCGGTGACGGCGTCCTCTGCCAGCAGGTGGCGGACGGGGAGCTCCACGATCTCGGCCACCTCATCGGTATGGGGTGCGAAGACCGGCCGGGCCGCGATCGTCCCGACGAACGGTCGCAGCTCGAAGTTGCTGACCGGGATCCAGGTGTCGTCGAGGGTGCCGATGATCGATACCGTCGACGGCTCGACCCCGACCTCCTCCCACGCCTCCCGGAGAGCCGTCGCTTCGAGGGACGCGTCGGATGCATCCCGGGCCCCGCCGGGGAGCGAGATCTCGCCGGCATGCGCGCGCAGGTCGGCGTGGCGCACGGTGAGCAGGATCGTCAGCTCGCCCTCGTTGTCTGGATAGATGAGCAGGAGCGTCGCGGCGGCGCGCGCCGTCGGGAAGGTGGCGCGGTCGTATCGCGGCAGGTCGGAGCCGCCGGCGGGGGCGCGGGGCACGAAGCGGGGATCGGGGGCGATGGGGCGAGTCGCGTTCGCGAGCGCGTCCGCCAGCGCTTCCTGCCACCCCGCATCGCCGCGTAAGATTCGATCCATGGCCTTCCCGGCTCCCGCTGGACGCGACCCGCTCGCCCGCGCTGCGCTCTATCGCACGCGGGTGCTGGTCAATCGCACGCCGCACTTCACCACGCGAGCGCGTCGAGAGGCAAATCGCGGACTCGACCTGCTGGATGCGCAGCTTGGCCTGAACCAGGTCAACCTGCCCGAGGCGGTGCGCGGCGTCGAACTGCTGATCCGTGCCACGCCGTCGCTGGCCTTTGCCCTGCTGCGCGACGCGGCGTTCGTCGATCGCTTCGGGGCGGCGCTGCGCCACCTGGGCCTCCGGGGCATCGGCCAGCGGCTCGACGAGGTCACCCACTCGGTCATGGCCGAGCCGATCTCCGGGCCAACCGGCGGGCGGCGTCACCGCGACGAGCTGCCGGCCGAGGAGCGCGTTGACGCCGAGGGGAATCCGCTTCCTCCGCGCGCTGGCTTCTAGCTCCCGGCCGCCAGGGCGGCCAGCAGGGCATCGTCGGTCGGCGTTGCGCCGAGCCCAAGCCGCGAGCCGATGACAGCGGGGAGGGGCGGTTCCAGGTAGGTCGATCGGAGCGCATCCCACGACTCCTCGGCGAAGGCCGATGCCGGCGTCCCGTCCAGGATCACGTTCCCGTCACGGAGCGCTACGACCCGGTCGAAGGTTTCGGCCACGAAGCTCATGTCGTGGCTGATGGCGATCACCGTGCGACCCGCCCCGGTGGCACGGGCGATGACCCGCTTGACGATCTCCACGCCGCGCAGGTCCTGCCCGGTCGTCGGCTCGTCGAGCACCAGGACCGGGGTGCCCATGGCCTGGACCGATGCCAGGGCCAGCAGCTTGCGGCGGGACGCGCCAAGGTCGTACGGATTGGTGGCGGCCTCCGCCTCGAGCCCAACCTCGGCCAGCGCCGCGTCAACAGCCGTGCGCAATGCCCCGCCCCGCAGCCCGAGGTTGCGCGGCCCGAACTCCACCTCGCCGCGGACGGTGCCGCGGAAGATCTGACGATCCGGATCCTGGAAGGCCAGCCCAACCAAGCGGGCAAGCTGGGCGACCGTGCGGTCCGCAACGTCCATGCCGTCGTGGAGGACACGCCCCGAGGTGGGTCGCAGCAGCCCGTTCAGGTGGCGCGCCAGGGTCGTCTTGCCGCTCCCGTTCTGGCCGATGAGGGCGACCCGCTCCCCGGCGTTGATCTGCAAGCTGACGCCATCGAGCGCCTGCGCGCCGCTCGGATAGCGGTAGCTGACGTCGTCCAGGATCAGGTCGGTCATGGCGCGAGGGACCCGTCGAGGCGGGCGAGAGCGGTCGCCGATAAGCCCATTCCGTCCGCCGCCCGGCGTAGCCGCACCGCCGCCGGGGGAGCGACACCGAGGTCGGCAAGGCGCGGATTCGCCAGAACGTCGGGCGCCAGCCCGTCCAGCACGACGCGGCCCGCGTCCAGGACCACCACGCGGCCGCAGATGGCGGCCAGCAGGTCAGTCTTCTGCTCCGCGACGAGGATCGAGGCTCCGGTGGCGGCAAGGCCGGCGAGCGCCGCAGCGACCATTGCCGTCCCGGCCGGGTCGAGCTGGGCGGTCGGCTCGTCGAGGACGACGTGTGCCGGGCGGAGGGCGAGCAGGCCGGCGATCGCCACGAGCTGCTGCTGGCCGCCGGAGAGCTGCGCCGGGTCGCGCTCGGCGAGCGACTCGATCCGCAGGGCCGTCAGCGCCTCCTCGGTCCGGGCGATCACCTCGTCACGTGGCACGCCCAGGTTCATCGCTCCGAATGCCACCTCCTCGTAGACCGTGGCGGCCACCCCGGAAAGCTGCGTGGCCGGGCTGGCGAAGGCGATCCCCACCCGTCCTGCCAGCTCGTGCATGGCCAGCGGGGTGGTGTCCTCGCCGTCGAGCAGGACGCGGCCGGCCAGGGAGCCACCGACCGTGCGGGGTGCGAGCCCGGACGCCACCAGGCAGAGCGTCGTCTTCCCCGCCTCGGACGCGCCCGCCAGCCCGAGCACCTCGCCGTCGCGCAGCTCGAGGCTCACCTCCTGCAGCGACGGCCGTCTCGCCCCGGCGTAGCGGTAGGTGAAGGACTCGAGGGTCAGCATCAGCGCAGCCACCCCAGCCAGCCGAGCGACCGCGCCACGACCAGGGCCGGCACGGCCAGCAGCAGCAGCCAGCGCGCCAGCCGCTGGGCGGCCGAGTCCGGCGGCCACCACAACAGTGTCCTCCGCCCCGGGCGCGTGAACCCTCGCGCCTCGAGCGCCATCGTTCGCTCCTCGACCTCGGTGATCGAGCCGAGCAGCACCGGTCCGGCAAGCGGCAGCACGCCCCGCAGCCGTCGCCAGATGGATCCTTCGGTGTCCAGGCCGCGCGCGCGCTGGGCCGCGGTGATCGTCGCGGCACGCTCGACCAGCGCCGGCACGGTCTGGACCGATGCCAGCGCCACGAACGCGACGCGCGGCGAGATCCCCCGCCGCTCCAGGTCGAGGACCAGCTCGGACGGTGGCGTGGTCAGGTAGAAGAGGGTGATGGCACCGCTGATGGCGCCGATGCGGGCCAGCGTCTCGAGCGCGAAGCCGAGGCCCTCGGCGGTGGCGGTGATCGGTCCGATCTGGAGCAGGACATCGCGACCCGCCGGGAAGAAGAAGAGGTTCACCACGAGCACGCTGATCGCGATCGGCAGGGTCAGCAGCAGCGCCGTCCGGAGCAGGCGCCCCAGGATGCGGCCGATCAACGCCGGCAGCACGACGGCGACGGCGGTGAGCAGCGCTGGCCCGAGCAGGCCGCCGGCCAGCACGGCCAGCGCCGTGGTGACTCCCGCCAGCACCGCCTTGGTGAGCGGGTTCAGCCGATGGATGCCGCTCGGCCCCGGCG
>Ga0209998_10000413_pt1 | contig 12128 bp, 8 predicted proteins | sample EndophyteCoNSPM_FD_187576 | JGI IMG/M metagenome (GOLD analysis project Ga0209998, IMG submission 187576) | Arabidopsis thaliana rhizosphere microbial communities from the Joint Genome Institute, USA, that affect carbon cycling - Endophyte Co-N... | ecosystem: Host-associated > Plants > Roots >... | reverse complement strand
AGCCTCAATGCGGGCGACCTCATGATCATCACCGATCACCTCAATCTCACCGGAGTCAATCCGCTCACCGGGCCGGTGCAGGACGGCGATGAGCGTTTTCCCGACATGAGCGCGCCTTACGATATCGAATTGCGCGAGCTGCTGCGGGCCGCTGCCGCGAAGGTGGGTGTCGAGCCAAAAGAGGGAGTATATGCCTGTCTGCCGGGGCCGTCGTTCGAGACGCGCGCCGAGGTCCGCATGCTGCAAACCCTGGGCGCCGATGCAGTTGGAATGTCCACTGTGCCTGAGGTCATTGTGGCGCGGGCGATAGGGATGCGGGCAGCCGGAATAAGCTGCATCGCAAATGCAGCTTCAGGCGTGACCGATGCGCCCGTGCTGCATGCCGACGTACTCGAGGTTACCGCGCGAGCCGCGCGCGGATTTCAGGCGCTCGTGCGTGAATTCGTCGCATCGCTTCCGACGAAATGATTGAGCGGTCCATGCCCCGTTCCCAGTCCGGGCGCGTTTGCGATGGCTTCGTGCACGAAGTCAATGGCTGACTCCACCGCGTCCCTCAGCGAATAGTCGAGAGCAAGGTTCGCCGCGATCGCGGCGGACAACGTGCATCCCGTGCCATGCGTGCTCGTGGTGTCCACGCGTGAATGGGAGAAGGTCGTGAATTCGCCGTCGTAAAGCAGGTCGGTGACGGCATGCGGGTCATTCCCGCGAACGTGGCCTCCCTTGAGAAGAACGGCGTTCGCGCCCATCGCGACGATCGCCCGGGCTGCGGCGCGCATCTCGTCTTCACTTTGAACGCGCATGCCGGTAAGAACCGCTGCCTCATCCGCATTCGGGGTGACGATATCAGCCAGTGGAATCAATCTGGACCGAATTGCCGCGACGGCGTCGCTCTCGATGAGCAGGTCTCCGGACGTGGCGACCATGACCGGATCGAGCACGTAATTGTCGAGGCGGAAAGCGACGATCTCGTCCGCGACTGCTTCGATGATCTCGCTGTTGGCGAGCATGCCGCTCTTGAATGCGGCAGGGCGCAAGTCCGATGCGACAGCCTCGATCTGCGACCGTACGAGTTTCCCGCTGACCGCCTCCCAATCCGATACACCAAGAGTGTTCTGCGCAGTTATCGCGCAGATCACGGAGGTGCCATAAACGCCGAGCTGATGAAAGGTCTTGAGGTCAGCCTGAATTCCGGCGCCGCCGCCCGAATCGGAGCCGGCGATTGTGAGTGCAATCTTCATTACGGAAATCTGGTGCAACGACAGCAATCGGGGGACTGACGGAAAAAAAACGAGTCGCTAGTCGCTAGCCGCTAGTCGCTGGCAATACCGTCTTTACCAGCGACTAACGACCAGCGACTAGCGACTCGTTCTTTAAGCCTGTTACTGACGCGGCGCCGGCAGCGAACGAACACGGGCGACGAACGAGTTGTAGTTCGTCGTATTCCTCGTAAGGCCGGAACGCTGCGATGAAGGGATCGAATTGATCATCTGTTGCGCCTGCGCGATGCGGTCCTCCTCCATGGGGTGGGTGGCAAACCACCCTTCAACAGCACCCGGGCGAGACTTGCGCTCCGCGATCAGCTTCTGGAACATCGTCACGATGCCCTCGGGATTGATGCGAGCGCGAACGGTGTTCGTGACGGCTTCCTGGTCCGCCTCGAGCTCGTCCTGCCGCGAGAATCGCGCGAATACCGCGCTTCCGGCGATGTTGATTCCGGCCTGCGCAACCTGACTGTTGCAGATATTGGTGAGAATGCATGCGAGCGTGACACCGACATTTGCTCCCTGCGCCTTCTCCATCTGCTGAATGCTGTGGCGTCTGACGACGTGCCCGATCTCGTGACCGAGAACGCCCGCCAGCTCGTCCATCTGAGTGGTACGCTCGATAAGTCCGCGATTTACGTACACGTATCCGCCAGGGACGGCGAACGCATTCACTTCACGCGAGTCCACCACATAGAACCGCCACGGTAGATCCGCACGGCTGGTGAGACTTGCGATTTGATCGCCAAGCACATTGACGTATCGGTTGATCTCCGGATCGCTTACGATCGGCAGCTGCGCGTTTATCTGCTGCGAGTACTCCTGCCCCATCTGTATTTCCTGCTGCTGGGACACGCCGCACGCCGTAATCGTTACAACAAGCGCCAGAGACGCAAAAATTCGTTTCATTTGGGCTCCCGCGGTAAATTGCACCCGCCGTAAAAGGCAATTCCTATTCCATTTACTACCCGCGTGCCCCCTTGAGAGTTCTGACACTTGCGCGAGACCTGAAACGCCGGAAATCGAGGGAGCGACATTCGCTCTTCGTAGCCGAGGGCGTGCGCGCTGTGGAAGAGCTGATGCGGTCGAGTCTCAGGGTTACGGGAGCTCTCACCGCTCCACAGCTCGACGGCGCCCCGCGCGGCATGGCACTCCGCGACCTGATGCTCGAGCGAGCCGTCGACGTGACGCCGGTGAATGAAGTCGAGTTCAGGAGCGCTGCCGAGACAGAATCGCCTCAGGGAGTGCTCGCAATTGCTGAGATTCCTCGCCACTCCCTGGCCGATTTGACGAATCGGAAGTCGCTGCGGCTGCTGGTTCTCGACGCGCTCCAGGATCCGGGAAATGTCGGGACCATTCTGCGCACCGCTGCCGCACTTGGCGCTGACGCAACAGTAGCCCTCCCCGGCACAGTGGATCTCTGGAATGCCAAGGTCGTTCGCGGTGCGATGGGCGCGAGCTTCAGGCATCCGGCTTTTCACGTCGTTCCCGACGAGCTTTTCGCTTTTCTCGACGCTGAAAGGGCGGAGCTCTGGGGAGCCGATATCGGTGGGCAATCCGTGAATGAGGTCGACGCGCCATCGCGACTTGCGCTCGCCGTTGGAAACGAGGGCGCGGGACTGTCGTCTTCAATGCGAGAGCGCGCGGCACGAATCGTCTCTCTGCCGATATCCGGCGAGGTCGAATCACTGAATGTCTCGGTGGCGACCGGCATCCTCCTTTATCAGCTCCGGAAAGAATGACCGCAGTCTGGGCGATCTACAGCTTCTTCGTTGGAGCGTGCTTCGGATCGTTTCTCAACGTCTGCATCTCGCGGTGGCCCGACGGACTGTCCGTTGTGCGGCCGCGGTCGCGCTGCCCCAACTGCGGGCATCAGATCACGGCAATCGAGAACGTCCCGATCTTCAGCTGGATCTTCCTGCGCGGCCGGTGCAGGGGATGCCGGAATCCGATCTCCTTCCAGTACCCGCTCGTAGAGATCATCGTCGGCCTGGTGTGGATGTCGAGCTATCTGCACTACGGTCTTACGTTCACGGCGGCGCGTGTGGCGATGCTGATCACGGTTCTAATCGGCATCGCGATCACCGACATGAAGCGATATCTCATTCCTGATGGCTTCACGGTGTTCGGTATCCTCTGGGTAATGGTCACCGCCGTCATTTCCCTGTTCATCGGCGACGGCGAGCCGTTCGCCGGCGCTTATGACGCGCTCCTTGGCGCATGTGTCGGCGCGGGAGCGATTGCCATTGCGGGGTGGCTCGGAGAAGTCGCGCTGAAGAAGGAAGCGATGGGTTTCGGCGATGTGACCCTCATGGCAATGGTCGGCGCGGCCGTTGGCCCCAATCGAGCATTGATTACGATCTTCCTCGGCGCCCTCATCGGCGCGATCGTATTTCTCGGAATCGTCTACCCGATCTCGTACATGCGCGCGCGCAGAGCTGAATCCGAGTTCAATCCGCCACTCGTTCCCTTCGGCGTTTTTCTTGCGCCCGCGGCAGTGGTCGCATTGCTTTGGGGCGACCGACTCATAACCGCATACACACGCCTCTCCGGACTTTGATGCCGAACAGGTCAAACCTCATCGCTGCAGTCGCGGCGATAGCTCTCGTTGCATCCTGCTCTGACAGGAAACCCGCAGCGTACACCGGCCCGTACGCAAAGCAGGTGAGCGAAGCCGTTCCGGCGATCGAGAACGCGGTCGGCCTCAAGTTCAAGAAGCCGCCCAGGGTCGAGTCGCGATCGAAGCCGCAGGTGAGGGAATTCGTCACGCGACAGATCACCGATCCTCTGGCGGCGCGTCAGATGGCGGGAATGGCGGCCGCCTACAAGCGGCTGGGCATGATCCCCGATACGCTCAACCTGCAGAAGTTCCTGATCGACCTGCTGGAAGAGCAGATCGTCGGCTACTACGATCCAAAGACGAAAGTTCTCTACGTGGTGAGCGATGCGCCGAAGGAAACGGTCGGTCTCACGATCACTCACGAGCTGGTGCACGCGCTGCAGGATCAGTACATCAGCCTCGACTCCACGCAGCAGATCGAGGGCGAGAACGATCGGCAGTCCGCGGCCCAGGCAGTATTCGAGGGCCAGGCCGTCTACGAACAGGTTTCGGCGATGCTCGGAGGTTCCAATGTCGCCATGAATCTCCCCGGCGGCTGGGATCGCGTCAGGGACATGATTCGCGACAACCAGAGCTCGATGCCGATTTTCGCGCGCTCACCGACGGTCATTCAGGAGACGCTGATCTTTCCGTACCTGAGTGGCGCCGAGTTCGTGCGCAACTTCAAGGATCGCAATCCAGGCAAATCGGTGTACAACGACATGCCCGTTTCGACAGAGCAGATTCTTCATCCGACGGCGTTTTTCGGGAAGCGCGATGCGCCGACGTCGGTTACGCTTCCGCCGCTGACGGGAGCCACTCAGACGTACCAGAACACTCTGGGCGAGTTCGAGACGCGTCTTTTTCTGTTCCAGCATCTCAAGGATCAGAACAATGCCGTGCAGGGAGCGGCCGGATGGGATGGTGACAGGTATGTCCTGTTCGACACACCGCAAGGCCAGGGAATCGCATGGGTGACGGTGTGGGATTCGCAGGCGGATGCATCGGAGTTCTTCGACCTGCTCGGAAAAGTCGTGGCGAAGCGGTACGGTGCGGCGAGCGATTCGACGGTTGGAGCAGTGGTGCGGAATTATTCCGCGGGGGGCCGGGCATTGCAGACAAGCACCACCGAAATCTCGGGCCGCCCGGTGGTACTCTACGTTGACGTTCCGGCGGGAGCGAGCACGGCTGTCATCGACATCAACGCCGTCGGGCTCAAGCAGTAAAACGGCTCGAACCCGACTATTCCCTCGCTACTGATACGGTTTCATCGCTGCGCTCCTCGCGAGGCGGAGTCTTCTCCTTCCTGCGCGGTGCGGATTTTTTCGGCGGGCCTGAGTCTGCCAGCTCCTGACTTGGTTTCGGAAGCAGCATCACGTGCAGCACATCGTCCATGGATGCGACGAAGGTGAACGTCATGTGGCCACGCACTTCGTCGGGAATGTCGCGAAGATCCTTTTCATTGTTGGCTGGCATCACGACGTGACGGAGCCCGGCTCGATACGCGGCGAGAACTTTTTCCTTGACGCCGCCGATCTCGAGAACTTTTCCACGCAGGGTCACCTCGCCGGTGATTGCTATGTCGCGGCGAATCGGACGCTGGCTGAGGACGCTTCCGATTGCGAGCGTGATTGCCGCCCCGGCGCTCGGCCCATCCTTGGGGATCGCGCCGGCAGGGAAGTGCACGTGCAGATCGAACTCGCGGAATACGTCGTTTTCGATTCCGAGCACATCCGCGCGTGAGCGAACGTACGAATACGCTGCATCGACCGACTCGCGCATCACGCTTCCAAGCTGGCCGGTAACGGTGAGTTTGCCGCTCCCTGGCATTCGCAGCGCTTCGATCAGCATGAGATCACCGCCGGTTGCGGTCCACGCCAGGCCCGTCACGTCTCCGACCTCGGGTTCCTGATCAGCGGACTCGAGCGTGTAGCGCGGATTTCCGAGGATGTCGATCACGCGGTCGTTATCGACGATCCACGCTCCCTCTTCACCTTCAGCTTTCCTGCGCGCGCGCCGGCGCATGAGCGCCGCAAGATCGCGCTCGAAGTTGCGAAGCCCCGCCTCACGCGAGTACCGGCTCGATATGAAACCGAGAACCTCGTCCGTGAACTGGAGATCCTTGTCGGTGATGCCATGCTCCTCGAGCAGGCGCGGGATGATGTAACGCCACGCGATCTCGACTTTTTCCTCGACTGTGTATCCGGCGACCCGGATGATCTCCATTCGGTCGCGGAGCGGCGGCGGGATGTCGTAGATGTTGTTCGCAGTGCAGATGAACAGCACCTGGGACAGGTCGAATGGAACGTTGAGATAGTGATCGACGAAGTTCTGGTTCTGCGACGGATCGAGCACCTCGAGCATCGCGGCCGTCGGATCTCCCGACGCGCCGCCGCCTGACATCTTGTCGATCTCGTCGATCATGAACACCGGGTCTCTGACCTGCACGCGACGCAGCGCCTGGATGAGAAGTCCCGGCAGCGCTCCGACATAAGTGCGGCGATGTCCGCGAATCTCTGCCTCGTCGCGGACGCCGCCAACCGATATCCGGTAGAACTCTCTCCCGATTGCTGTCGCTATGGCCTCTCCGAGCGAAGTCTTGCCTGTGCCCGGAGGTCCCGCAAAGCAGAGAATTGGCCCGTGCGGATCGTTGCCGCGCAGCTTGCGCACGGCAAGGAACTCGATGATCCGCTCCTTGGCCTCATTCAGGCCGTAGTGTCGCTCGTCGAGCGCAGTCTCGACAGTCTTGAGATCTATGTCGGTCTTGCCGGAGGTCTTGTCCCACGGCAGTGAGAGCAGCCAGTCGAGGTAGGTGCGAATGACCTGATATTCACTGGATGCCGGCGAGAGCTGACGCAGCCGCTCCGTTTCGCGACGCGCTTCCTGCGCGGCGCGCTCCGACATCTTTGTCTCCTCGATTTTGCGAAGTGTCTCGACCGCTTCCTTTTCACCCGGATCTGTTTCGCCGAGCTCGGCCTGAATGGCGCGGAGCTGCTGGCGCAGGTAGAACTCGCGCTGGTGCTGTTCGATCTTGATCTCCGTCTGTCGCTTCACATCCTCGACGACGTGCGCGCGGGCAACCTCGCGCTCTAGACGTGTCAGGAGGAACCGGAGACGCTGTCCGATATCGAGGCGCTGAACGATCTCGTCCTTGTCGGAGATCTTGAAGTTCATGTTCGTCGCCGCGAGGTCGGCGAACCGGCCGGGGTCGGATACGTTCATCTTGAGTATCGCGGGGACTTCGTCGGGAATCCGGTCGACGAGCTGCGCGAGCGTATCGGCAGCGGTCACAACGCGCGTGACGAGGTCATCGACCTCATTCGGATCAGGCGGTATTTCCTTCGCGCACTTTACGTCGGCGATCGGGTAGGGCGTCCGCTGCGCGATTTTGTCGATGACGATGCGCCGCAGTCCCTGAAGCGTGATCTGAACTGTCTCGCCGGGAAGATTGATGCGCTCGTGCACGCGCGCTGCGACACCGACTCGCCCGACGAACGTATCGAGATCGACAGGCTCATCGTGATCGCCGGTTGCAACGACGAGCGCGACGATGGTGCCGGCACCCGGATTCTCTCTCAGGAGAGCGAGATTCTCCGGCGCTCCCATCTGCACCGCAATGGTGCCGAGCGGGTAGACGATGGTGGATCGCAACGCCATCAGCGGCAGCGACGGCGGGATCTCCGATTTTAGTATTTCGTCCTTGCGCTGAGTCTTCGCCATATCCTCAAGTTACGCCTGAACAGGAGGCTCAGCTATCGCAGACGGTGTGCCTCAGGCCTCTAATCCCGCCTCGACAGGCTTACGCGCGAGCAATGCGACGAACCCCGGCTCAGACCTCAGTTTGTCGAGTGTCGAGTCATGCTCGATCCATTTCCAATGACCGAAGCCATTGTCAATTGCCCTCGTAAGCGCGCGTACGCCTTCCTCCCGCATGTCGAGCATCGCGTAATCGCACGCGATGTTGTACAGGACCGACGGATCGTCAGGATCCATGGATTCCGCTCTCCGTGTCCAGTCCAGGGCTTTCTCGCGCTCCCCGAGCTCGATCAGCGCGGCTGCGCCCATGTATAGCGCTCGAGGGTTGTCGGGATTCAGCTCGAGGTGCTTGCGAGCGGCATCGTACGACCGCCGCATCGCCCGCGTCTTGTCTTCCGTCTGGCCAAGATCGCCGTAGATGCCGCCGAGGAGCATGAGAGCCGCAAAATCCTCCGGATGCACAGCTGTCGCGCGTTCGTACCACTTCGCGGCCTCGGCTGATTTGCCCTGAGCGGCGCACGCGCGGGCATAGAAGTACGCAGCCTCAAAAGATTTCGGGTTAAGCCGCATCGCTTCCTCGAATTCCTTCTCAGCCTCGTCGAACTTGCCCGTCAGCGAAACCGCTAGTCCGCGCGAGGCATGCGCTTCGGCGAGGTGGGGAGCGAGATCGAGCGCGCGGCGGCTCGCCGTTTCGGCTTTCTGAAGATTCTGCTCCGAGGCGTCGAAGTACTGGTACAGAAAAGAGCAGCAGTCGGCGACACCGCAGTGAGCCAGCGCGTAGCCCGGATCGAGCTCGATCGCCCTCTCGTAAAGCTGGCGCGCGAACTCGTGCGCCCGCCGGCGGTGCTGGTGAAAGAACTGCCGGCCGCGAAGGTAATATTCGTAGGCGTCGATGTTCGTCGTCGGCACCTGCTCGATCGCTTTCTTCTCGTCCTCAGTAAGCACGAGTCGGAGAGCGGCGACAATGCTCGACGCGATCTCATCCTGAATCGCGAAAACATCCTCGAGCTCCCTGTCGTAACGCTCGGCCCACAGTTGAGAGCTGTCGGTTGTGCTCACGAGCTGAGCGTTGAGACGCAAGCGCTTGCCGGCTTTCCGAATGCTGCCTTCGAGAATCGTCGAGACCTGGAGCTTGCGGCCGATCTCGCGAACGTCGTCGTTCTTTCCCTTGAACGTGAAGGAGGATGTTCGTGAGACCACACGCAGCGCTTTCACCTTCGACAATGCGGTGATGATCTCATCGGCGATGCCGTCGGCAAAGAAGTCACCCTCCGGATCGGCGCTCATGTTGGTGAAGGGAAGCACGGCGATCGACTTTGTCCCTCCTCCGGGCTGTAGCGGGCTTCCGTCAGGCGTCGACAGATGGCTCGCGACAAGTGCCTTGGCGAATTCCATCGTCGTGGCGAAGCGGTCGACCGCATCCCTGGAGAGCGCCTTCAGAAGCGCGTTCTCGACTTCGTCGGGAGTCTTTTCGTACACGGACCGAAGTGACGGAACCGGATCACTGAACCTCTTGCTGATTACCGACTGAGCGGTCGGACCAGTCCAGGGCTTTCTTCCGGACAGCATCTCGAAGAGAACGCATGCGAGGCTGTATTGATCGCTTCTCCCATCGATCCTGGTTTCGCCGGCGGCCTGCTCAGGGCTCAGGTATGCCGGCGTACCAACGACCATTCCCGTCTGGGTGAGCGTATCGTCAGCCGCGACGCTCACTGCTTTCCCGATTCCGAAATCCATCACGACCGCCTCGCCGTCCTGAAGCATCACGTTTTCGGGCTTGATGTCGCGGTGGACAATGTTCTGACGATGGGCATAATCGAGAGCGGACGCGATCCCGCGCACCAGCTGCAGCGCTTCATCGAGTGGAATCTGCCCGTCTCGCAGCAGCCGGTCCCGGAGTGTCTCGCCTTCCATCACCGGCATGACGTAATACAGGAATCCGCCTGCTTCGCCCGAGTCGAACAACGGAACGATGTGCGGATGATTGAGACGCGCGGCAAGCTGGATCTCCCGGAGAAACCTGTCCGGTCCGATCGAGCTGCTCAGATCGGGGTGCAGCACCTTCAACGCGACACGCCGCTTGTGGCGCGCATCCTGGGCGAGGTACACGGTCGCCATGCCACCGCGACCAAGCTCGCGCTCGATCTCGTATGATCCGGTGAGTGCGTCTTCGAGTCCCTTATGCATCGACGGCTTCCGCGTCAGCGGGCTTTCTGGCGAGAAGCTCGACGAATGCGGGTTCATCCCGCAGTGGATCGAGATCCGAATCGTGCTCGATCCAGCTCCAGTGCCCGAATCCGTTGTCGATGGCCTTCTTCAATGTCGAGATCGCCTCGTTCTTCTGGTCCTCGAGCGCGAATGCACACGCAATGTTGTAAAGCACCGATGGATCGTCGGGGTCCATTGCCAGCGCCCGGCGATTCCAGTCGCGCGCCTTCTCGGCTTCGCCAAGCATGGAGAGCGACATCGCGCCCATGTAAAGCGCGCGCGGGTCGTCGGGTGTGAGCTCGAGGTGCTTGCGCGCGGTATCGTATGCCCGGCGCGAGGTCTGGATCGAATCATCGCTTCGTCCGAGAGCCTGGTACGTCGTTGCGAGCAGCGCGAGCGCGGCGTAGTCGTCGGGCCTCACCGCGATTGCGCGCTCGAACCACTTTGCAGCCGCTTCGTTCTTGCCCTGCGCCACACACGCGCGCGCATAGAAGTACGCCGCTTCGAACGACTTCGGATCCAGCTTCATCGCCATTTCGAATTCAGTGTTCGCTTCCTCGAAGCGACCGCTCAAGGAGACGGCGAGACCGCGCGACGCATGCGCTTCTGCCAGACTCGGCGCGAGCTCGAGTGCGCGGCGGCTTGCCGCGTCCGCGCGCCGCAGGTTCGAGGGTGAAGCGTCGAAGTACTGGTAGAGAAAGGAGCAGCAGTCCGCGACTCCCGCATGTGCGAGCGCATACGTGGGATCGAGCTCGATGGCTCTCTCGAACATCTGTCGTGCGTACTCGTGAGCCTTGCGCCGATGCTGGTGGAAATACTGACGGCCGCGCAGGTAGAAACCATACGCTTCCACGTTCGCAGTCGGCACCGCTTCGATTGCTTTCTTCTCATCATCGCTCAATACAACGCGAAGCGCCGCAACGATGCTCGACGCGATCTCGTCCTGAATCTCGAACACATCCTCCAGCTCACGATCATACCGCTCGGCCCATAGCTGAGCGTTGTCTGACGCATTGATGAGCTGCGCGGTGAGGCGAAGGCGCTTGCCCGCTTTTCGAACGCTCCCCTCGAGAATCGTGTTCACCTGGAGACGCCGGCCGATCTCGCGAATGTCCTCGTTCTTACCCTTGAACGTGAACGACGACGTGCGCGACGAAACCTTGAGCGCCTTGATCTTCGACAGCGCGTTGATGATCTCCTCGGCGATTCCGTCAGCAAAGAAATCGCCTTCCGGATCGGAGCTCATGTTGTTGAAGGGAAGCACCGCGATCGACTTGACCTGAGCGCCTCCGGGTGTGAGCGGACTTCCGTCAGGAGTCGTGAGGTGGCTCGCGACGAGTGCCTTCGCGAAGTCCATCGTCGTGGAGAAGCGCTCGCTCGACTCTTTGGAGAGCGCTCTCAGCATCGCGGTCTCGAGATACTCGGTGGCTTCAGGATAAGCCTGGCGGATAGACGGAACCGGGTCGCTGAATCGCTTGCTGAGCACGGCCTGCGCAGTCGGACCGGTGAATGGCTTCTTGCCCGAAAGCATCTCAAAAAGGACGCAGCCGAGGCTGTACTGGTCGCTTCGTCCGTCGATCTGGTTTTCGCCTGCAGCCTGCTCGGGGCTGACGTAGGCCGGCGTGCCGATCATCATTCCCGTCTGCGTCAGTGTGTCACCCGACGCGACACTCACTGCTTTCGCGATCCCGAAATCCATCACCACCGCCTCGCCCTCCTGAAGCATGATGTTCTCGGGCTTGATGTCGCGGTGGACGATGTTCTGCCGGTGCGCGTAATCGAGAGCCGACGCTATTCCGCGAACGAGGTTCAGCGATTCCTCGAGCGCGATTTTTCCATCACGAAGAAGCCGGTCGCGGAGCGACTCGCCCTCGACGACGGGCATCACGTAATAGAGGAATCCTCCCGCCTCTCCCGAATCGAAGAGGGGAACGATGTGAGGATGATTGAGCCGCGCTGCGAGCTTTATCTCGCGGAGGAACCTGTCGGGCCCGAGAGCGGAGCTCAGCTCCGGGTGGAGAACCTTGAGTGCCACCTTGCGGTCGTGTCGCACATCCATCGCGAGGAATACGGTCGCCATCCCGCCGCGGCCGAGCTCACGATCTACGCGATACCGCGACGACAGCGCGGATTCCAGCCCTTCGAGCAACTATGATTCCCCTTGATCGTGTGGACCGGGACAAAGTAACTGCGGTCTCCGAAAGGCGCGACTTGCCCTCTGCGGACTCAGGACAAAACCATATGAGGAAGAGGATTGCAGACTTTGCGGCCTCAGGACTCACTGCAATCGACGATCGACGACT
>Ga0209998_10000412_pt1 | contig 12143 bp, 13 predicted proteins | sample EndophyteCoNSPM_FD_187576 | JGI IMG/M metagenome (GOLD analysis project Ga0209998, IMG submission 187576) | Arabidopsis thaliana rhizosphere microbial communities from the Joint Genome Institute, USA, that affect carbon cycling - Endophyte Co-N... | ecosystem: Host-associated > Plants > Roots >... | reverse complement strand
CGCCGGCCGCCCGGTGCTCACCGGCGTCGTGTACGCAATACCGCTCAAACAGGGAGAATCTCCCCCCGATGCATTCGGTCCCGAAGCATTGTGGCATGAGCACAACGGAAGCATCGACGAGGAAGGATTGCTTCCTGAACACCACACTCCACCATCCGCGAAAGTCGGGACACGGGTTGCATTCGTTCATGCATGGCTTCGCGTTCCCGGATCTGAGCCCATTTTCGCAGCCGAGAACTGGGCAATTCCGTTCATGCGCCTGGAGCTTCCCGTTCCCGATGATTTCCCGAACGGCGCGTCGCGAGCGTTGGCCCTGATGAGTGGCGGAAAGGATTTCCTAACCGAGCTCATCGGCCCGGCAGCGCTCGAGTCGGGCCAGTCGTTCGATGAATGCGCGAATACGGTGTCCGGCATCGTTCGCCGGGCGAAACTGGAGAAACGATCACTCGATGCAGTCGAGCTTCAGCAGCTCGATGACGCATGGAAGCGACTCGTTCGTGATGTTGCCGATCGGTCAGGGATCGAAGCCGCCAGGCGCATCAACGGGGGCGTGGCTCCGTAACATCCGTTCACGTCACAATCCTGCCAGGCCCCGTTGCGTCCCTCCGTCTCATTCCGTCTGAATAAGAACCAGGATGGCGGAGCGAGACTATGAAGCGGTCGATGTTGGTTCCTGTCGCACTGATGTTCGTTGCCTGCACCGATACACCCCTGACCGGGACGAGTGAAAGCTCTCTCCGGTTCTCCACAGCGATTGCAGATGCTCCGGCTACCGAAGCCGTCCTGCCGTCGGGATATGCGAGCGTAATGGGGGAGACCGGCAACACGTTTCCGCATTCGTCCAGGAACATGCGCTATCAACAGGTTTTCTCCGGCGCCGACGTCGTGAATCCGGAAATCGTCGGGCTGTGTCTCCGTCACGATGATGGGTTTGCTGACGGCACCTCGACCACTCAGACTCTCGCCATCAAGCTCGGCCCGACATCACTCGATTACACAACTCTCGGCTCGAACTTCGCCGCGAATTACTCGTCAAGCCCGACGGAAGTTTTCAGCGGCGATATCGCCGTTCCGGCAGGCGGATCTGGCGGCACCCCTTCCGACTTCGACCTGTGTATTCCGTTCAGCCAGGCATACAACCACCCGGCAGGCAGCAATCTGCTCATTGAAGTAGTCAACACGAGCCTCGCTTCGGGCAACGTCCCGCGCGACGCATGTGTGGATACCGCCGCGGCATGCACGACGGCACGCGCATTCGCCTTTTCAGCAACTGCCGAGAACGCGACGCTGGTCGCCCGGGGCGGCCTCGTGATGAAGTTCGTGTCACCGGAACCGCCAGTGCCAACCGAGCCCGTCAGTCACGAGGATTGCCTGAACGGCGGCTGGGCGGAGTTTGCGTTCCGCAACCAGGGCCAGTGCATGAGATTCGTCGAGACGGGAGTGGATTCGCGCATCTAGGCGCCGCAAGAATGCAGTAAGGCGGCCTTCAGCCGCCTATTGCAAATGAAAGATATTTGCAATATGCTTCCAATTGCATGACACCCAGAATCGCATCGGCGGCACGCGCTCCCGAGCCGGCGCCGGTGCTCGCCAAGGCGGCCCTCGCTGCCGCCGAAAAACTGGCCTTCAACGGCCGGCAGCTCGCCGAGATCATCGGCACGAGCGAAGCCTCGGTTTCCCGCCTCAGAACCGGACGAGGACTCGACCCGGTACGCAAGGAAGGCGAGCTCGCGCTCCTCTTTCTCCGGCTGTATCGGTCGCTCGACACTCTGGTCGGTGGTGACGAGGCAAAAGCCCGCGACTGGATCCACGCAATGAACGACCACCTCGGCGGAATTCCCGCCGATCGCATCCGAACCGTCGAGGGTCTCGTAGATGTCGTCCAGTATCTGGACGCGATGCGCGGGAGACTCTGAGATTCGCGCCCTCCGCGTCTCGCCCTGGCGAGTCGTGGAGGCGCAGCATCAGGTCTCGACACGCAAGCTCGTCGACTCGGCCGAGGAACAGGCGCTGCTCGAGGAGATGATCGACAGCGTGAAGCCGCCCGATGTCACTCGCGGCAAGCTCCATTACCTGCTCTTCACCCCGTTTCGATATCCCCCATTGCCGCACGGATCGCGATTCGGCCGCCGCAGCGAACGGGGAATCTGGTACGGCTCGACGGAGCTGCGCACCGCATTCGCGGAAGTCGCCTACTATCGGTTTCTCTTCCTTCAGGGCACACATGCGGCGCTCGGCACGGTCACGACTGCATTGACAGCATTTACTGCCGACATCCGTACTTCGCGCGGCATCGATCTCGTGATGCCGCCCTTCGACGCATACCGGCGCGACATCGCTTCACCCACGAGCTATCAATCGACGCAGGCTCTCGGCAATGCCATGCGCGAAGCAGGCGTCGAGGCATTTCGCTATCCCTCAGCACGTGACGCCGACAAAGGCATCAATGTCGCTGCATTCGTTCCTTCGGTTTTTGGAAAGTCGAAACCGAAATCGCTCGCGACATGGCACTGCTCCGCGTCGCGCGAGCAGGTAGACGTCACGCAGGGTGATTATTTCATTCGCAGCAGGTTCACATTCCCTCGCGAACAGTTTCTCGTCAGGGGTGTGCTGCCGGCGCCGGCGCTTTAGGAATCAGCGAGCCCGATCTTCTCCACCAGCGGCCAGTAGCGCGAATCTCCCCGAATCGAATCGAGCCGCGGATGCACACGGAGCAGCAGAAGCCCCGGAGATTTTTCGCGCAAAGCTATTTCGAGCCATTTGAATGCATCATCCACATCGCCGAGACTCGCGTGAAGCACCGCGATGCCCCATGCCGAGACGACCTTGTCCGCTCTGCCTTCCTTCAGCTCCATGAGAATTCGCCGCGCTTCGGTCTCGTCTCCACTCGCCGCCGCGAGATGCGCAAGCCCGAACGACGGACCCGCAACACCGCCCGCCAGACGACGCCCTTCCTCGTACTCCGCGCGAGCTTCGTCGAATCTGCCGAGGGCCTCGAGCGTCCGCGCGAGTCCCGTATGAGTTCCATCGAAACGGGGGTCGAGCTCGATCGACATCCGGTAGTGAACCACTGACTTCTCGTACTCGCGCGCAAAATAGTACGCGTCGCCCGCGCCGGTATAAACCATCATCGAGAGCGGATCGAGACTCAGCGATTTATCGATCGCTGCGAGTGATTCCGGAAATCGCTCGTACGAATACAATGCGCGCCCAAGGAGGTTGTACGCTGATGCGTGTCCCGGATTGAGCTCGACTGCTTTTTGAAGCGACCTGAGTCCTTCTGCGAGCGAACCTGTGTGAGTCAGTACGAGCCCGCGCGAGGCGTGCGCGTCTGCAAGCTCTGGATCCAGCTCCAGCGCCTTGTTCACAGCCTTCATTGCTTCGGTGGCAGCCTCTGCCGACGATGCCAGTCCGCGAATCGCACGCCATATGATGCAATCGGCAAGGACACACCATGCCGGGGCAAATCCGGGATCGATCTCGAGCGCGCGCAGCGCGTAACGCCGTCCAACCTCGACCGCCTCCGGAGAGCCGGCGGAAAGCGTATGCCTCGCCTTGAGGTATTCCAGATGCGCTTCCGCGTTGACGGTGTCTCGCCTGGCGAGCTGTGATTCCTCGACAGGCGAGATCTGAATCGCAATCTCGCGCGCTACTGTTTCCGCAAGATCTCCCTGCAAGGCAAGCACATCCTCGAGGTCACGGTCGTATCGCTCGGACCACAGTGTGTCGTCCGACCGTGCCGATACGAGCTGAACCGATACGCGAACACGATTTGCAACGAGCAGCGCGGATCCCTCGATTACCGCATCCACATTGAGCTCGCGTGCAATCTCAGGCAGTGATTTCGTCGAGCCCTTGTATGCCATTGCCGAAGTTCGCGAGATCACACGCAGCGCCTTGATCCGGGCGAGATCCGATATCAGGGATTCGGTCATGCCATCGGCGAAATATTCCTGCGCGGGATCGTTCGACAGATTTCTCAGCGGCAGAACGGCGATCGATCGGATTGCATCGCGTGCAGGAAGTGGAAGCGATCCCGAAGGAGCGCCATCTCGTATGCCCCGCAGAGTCTGCGCAACTATCGCTGCAGACGCCGGACGCTCGTCCGGACGTTTCTCGAGGCACTGGCTTATCAGTCGGTCGAGCGCGTCCGGTACTTCGGGGCGAATTGACCGCGCAGCTGGGGCAGCCGTGTTGATGATCGCGAACATCAATGATTCCGGACGGTCCTTGATGAACGGGCGCTGTCCCGTAGCCATCTCGAAAAGGAGCACGCCGAGAGCGTAGATGTCGGTGCGGCTGTCGTCGGCTTCGCCGAACAGCTGCTCCGGCGCCATGTACGGAAGCGACCCGACGACCATTCCCGGCTCTGTCATTCTTCCGCTCGTTTTCCCTCCAGCGAGAAGAACGGCCAGTCCGAAATCCAGAATCTTGGGATGATCCTCGGCGGTGAGGACGATGTTCCCGGGCTTCAAGTCGCGATGAAGAATTCCCTGTCGGTGCGCATTGTCGAGCGCGTCGGCAATCGCCGCGCCCATGTTGAGAATGCGATCGATTGGCAGCGGGCCGCGCTCGAGGCGCGATTCCAGTGTGCCGCCCGCGACGTACTCCATGACGAGAAAGTCGAATCCGTCCTGCACGTCGAAATCGAAAATCGTCGCGACACCTGGATGCGATAATCGCGACAACACAAGCGCCTCGCGCCTGAATCGCTCTCGCCGCGTAGCATGACCGAGAGTGCCGCGCAGGAGCATCTTGATTGCGACATCACGGTCGAGATTGTCGTCGTGTGCCTTCCATACCTCGCCCATGCCCCCTTCGCCGATCATCTCGAGGAGGCGGTACCTGCCGAGGACCGAGCCGGGCTGAAGCGGAATCGCTGTGCTGGAGTTCTGCGCCACACGCAAAAGCTAGCAGCATTATCTTATGCCGCACGATGCCTAAATCCCTTTGGGATGCACGCGCGCGTGACGAGCTTGTCGCAAGGGTGAATTCCCTCGCGCCGGATGCAACTGCACGCTGGGGCACAATGACAGCGCCCCAGATGCTCGCTCATCTGACCGGCTGGATGGCGATGGCCAGCGGTGACCTTCCGATACCGCCGCGTAATCTGATCCTGCGCTTTACGCCGATAAAACAGCTTCTCATTTTCTGGCTTCCCTTCCCCAAGGGTGTGCCGACGGCGAAGGAGCTGATCGGTCGCATGCCGGCCGAATGGTCAGTGGAACGTGCTGCGCTTTGCGCCTCCATCGAATCGTTCGAGAGTTTTCATCCGGATGGCGTGTGGCCGCCGCACCCGGCTTTCGGTGATCTCACGACGCGCGCGTGGGGAGTTCTTGCTTACCGCCACACCGATCATCACTTGAGGCAATTCGGCGTCTGACGCTTCAGGCGGCAGTCGTATGACTCACGATGATCTCCGGCGGGTGAACCAGCGTCTGGTACACCACGCAGTATCGCTCCGTGAGGCGAATCAGTGTCGATAGCTGATCTTCGGTCGCGTCGGTGTCGAGAGAGATCCTGAGACGTATCGCCTGAAATCCGACCGGCGCTTCCTTCGACACTCCGAGCGTCCCGCGGAAATCGAGATCGCCCTCAGCCTCGAGTGATGCGTCGCGCAGCTCGATCCCAAGCGCGGTTGCGACAGCATTGAGTGTGACGCCCGCGCATGCGACGAGAGCCTCGAGAAGCATGTCGCCCGAGCAGGCGCTCAATCCGTTCCCGCCAGTTGCCGGATGAAGACCAGCTGCAACGAGTGCTTTTCCTGTTTCGATGCTGCACGTTACGCCCTCGCCGAGCCGGCCTTTTGCCTTCAGTGTGATCAGCGCGGCGGCGGGCGTCGTCCGATACATCTCTTTCAGCGGCGCCTGAGCGGCTTTCAGCTCTTCGACTTTCATGGGACCTCTATTTAGTCACAAAATGCTACTATAACGTGGGCCTGGATCTTTCCATCCACTTCGCCCGGACCGTATTTCGCTGCAATAGCGCCGGCTGCAGTGTCAGTGGCCTCGCTCAGTCGCGACGCATCACGCGCTTCTATCTCGTTTCTGAGCGGTGTTCCCTGGCAGTATGCTATCGCTGGAATGCGGGAAGATTCAGCGCGGCTTCGCGCGGGAACAGTCTCTACCCGCCACTGACCATGGAATCCCGCCTTCTCCAGATCAGCCTGTATCACCGACAGGTCATGATATCCGTGCGGCGTGCGGGCCAGAAACCGCGGTGGGTCATCGGGAAACACCGACTCGAGCGATGTCGTCACGAGGTCGGCGAACTCGTTTTCCTCGATCCTGTCCCACACGTTGAAGAGAAACGTCCCACCTTTCCGCAGCACTCTCTTCGCCTCTGAAAAACATTTTGGCTTGTCGGGAAAGAACATCACTCCAAACTGACAGACCACCGCATCGAACATTCCATCGTCGAACGGAAGAGTCATCGCATCAGCACAGTGCCAGCTCATTGCACGGGTGGCAGGCTTTGCGGCGGCATAATCGAGCATCGCCTGATTGAAATCGGTTGCAATGATTTCGACTTCCGGATCCAGCGCGGACGCCATCGCCCTCGTAACTACGCCAGATCCGCATGCGACCTCGAGGACGCGCGACAATCGCAGTGACTTCAGCCTGTTCACAATGTCAGCCGCATACGGCTCGAAGATGAGTGGAACCAGGTAGTTGTCGTACAGCCTGGGCACCGATCCATCAAAAACGTTGTCGCTCTCGTGCACGGTATATAAAGCCCGGTGACTACCTGAGATTTATTCTGTAGCGGAAGCCTTGCTCGCAGCCGTATGCCGCGGGCTTCTCGAATCGCTCCACCAGCTTTCCGCCGTTCGCTTCGATCACTCGCTGCGATGCGATGTTGTCGATGTTGGTGGTGAGCTCGACGTAATCGAGCCCTTCCTGCTTTGCTTCAGGCAGTAGAAAACCAAGCGCACGCGTCGCATAGCCGCGCCGCTGCTTCCACGGCACGACGGCAAAGCCGATGTGGCCCAGGACGAACGGAGGAAGATCGTTCGTTCCTGGCTGCCACCGGAAACCGATCACGCCGCAGAACTCTCCGTCCCAGATCCATCTTCGATATCCCGGCAGGCGCTTGATCGTAGATCCGTCGGGTAGCTGAACAGGCGGGCCCTTTGCTTCACGGTCGACCTGTCGCGCGATGAATTCCGAGGGATTCTTCTCGATCGCCTCGAGCTCCTCCAATGCCGCTTCGGGACGGACATTGTCAGGCGACCATCCCTGTCGCAACGCATCTGCATAGGCCGACAGATATTCCTCTGTCGGCCATATGAGACCCACCGCCGATTCAGACATCCTACGCCGGCTTCTGAGCCTGCAGCTCCCTGTATGCTGAAGTCGATTCGAAGATCGCGCGCTCCGCATCGGTCATGTCGGGGAGCACGTCGGCGAACAGCGGTGTGCTGAGATAACGCTCGCCAGTATCGGGGAGCATGCAGAGAATAGTCGATCCCTTTTCGGCGTCTTTCGCTACTTCGAGCGCGGCGGCGAACGTCGCTCCGGATGACGTGCCGACGAAGATTCCCTCCTTCGTCGCCAGATCATGGCTCGCGCGCATGGCATCGGGACCCGGAACTGTGATCACGCGGTCAACGTAACCCGCCTCGATCGCATCACCCGTAAGCTTTGGAATGAAATCCGGGCTCCATCCCTGAATCGGATGCGGCTTCCACGCGGAGTGCCGCGATGCAGGCGTGCTGTCGCTGTTGCGCTCCTGCTTCGCGCCGCTCGTCACCATTGGCGCGTCGGCGGGCTCCGCGAGAACCACTTTGGTTTCGGGACGCTCTTTGTCGAGCACCCGGGCAACTCCCTTGAGCGTGCCGCCGGTTCCGAATCCCGTTACCCAGTAATCGAGCCTCTGTCCATTGAAGTCGGCGAGAATCTCCTTCGCCGTCGTGCGCGAGTGGAAGTCAGCGTTCGCTTCGTTCTCGAACTGCCGCGTGAGATACCACCCGTTTTTCTCGGCGAGCTCTATCGCCATCTTCACCATTCCGGTCGCGCCGAGTGGCGGTGGAGTCAGCACGACTTTCGCGCCGAGGAATCGCATGAGCCGGCGACGCTCGATCGAGAATGATTCCGCCATCGTGACGACGAGCGGGTACCCCTTCGCCGCGCACACCATCGCAAGGCCGATTCCGGTGTTGCCGCTCGTGGCTTCGATCACCGTTTGACCCGGCTTGAGCTCACCGCTTTTCTCCGCCGCCTCGATTACACCGAGTGCCAGCCGGTCCTTTACGGAGCCTAGCGGATTGAATGCTTCGACTTTGACGTAGAGCTCGATACCGTCGGGTGCGAGCCTGTTGATTCGGACAACCGGCGTGTTGCCAACCGTCTCGAGAATGCTTGAGTAGCGTGTCATCTTCTGGATCCGGGATTCTGGTGAGAGTGAAAATCTACTACTCGTGTCGAGCATTTTGCGCTGCCCCGTTTACACGTTCGTTTTCATCGCCGCGAGCTCGGTGCGCAGCGCCTCCATGCTCTCGACAAAAACGCTTTCGGTACCCGATAGCGATTCACGCAGCTCCCTGGAGCCGCTGCCGCCGACGAGTAACGTCGTGCCGGGTGTCATCGCCTTTGCAAGATGCCGGAGGTCAGCTCTCGCTCGCGATTTCTTTTCAGCGAGCACAACGCTGATGCCGATTGCGCGTGCGCGCGTACGAATCGCCGTGTCGGCAATCTCGCCGGCCGGAAGGTCCGCGCCGAGGTAGATGACGCGCCACCCTTCACTCGCCGCTGTGGCTGCTGCCATGAGCGCGCCGTTCGCATGACGCTCCCCTTCGAGTGTACCGATCACGATCGTGGGACCTCCATCCGCTCCCGTCAGGAGTGGCGCCGTATCGGTTACGACGCGCTGAAGCACCGCCGTTGCAAAATGTTCCTGCGACACGGTGAGCATTCCGGAATGCCACCGGTCACCAACCTCCCGCAGAAACGGCGCGGCGATCGAATCGACGAACGCGGCTAATCCGTAGCGCGCGATGTTCCGCTTGAGAAGCAGCTCGAGGCCGTTCGGGTCGAGTGCTTCAGTAAGCTGCATCGCTTTGCCGATCACCTCATGCGACTCGACTGAGCGCGCTGTTTCCAGTGCCGGCCTGCGCCTGGCGGCTTCGATGTCGCGCACGAGCTTCTCCAGCCGCGACTTGCTCAGCGATGCGACGTGGCTGATGCCGTGACCGCCTTGAGTCGCACGCTGAAGCAGCGCCAGGCGCTCGATGTCGGAATCGGAATAGACCCGCTGCCCACCTGTTGACCTTCGGGGGTCGACGACGCTGTACCGTCGCTCCCATACGCGGAGCACGTCGGGACTGAGTCCGGTTCTCTCAGCCACGACTCCTATTGGATGGCGGGGTTCATCGGTTGGGGGCATCTGGGGATAATCGGCTATTGTCGAGGTACTGTCAAGCTAAATAGTTGGACAGACCCTTGACAGAACTGATCTCCGGGCTAATATACCTAGACAAGACATGGACACCCTAACCCGTTCGGAGGCAGTACATCGTATGAAGAACCTCAACCTGCTCGCCCTCACCCTGCTCGTAGTCGGCGGAATCAACTGGGGCCTGGTCGGAACCACTGGCTTCGATCTGGTTCGCGCCATCTTCGGTGACATGACCTTCCTGAGCCGCGCAGTCTACACCCTCGTCGGGGTCGCTGCGGTCTACAAGCTCGCAACCTTCCGCGCGGAGCCTTCGCGCGCGACCGTCCGGGCATGAATCTCATGAAGCTCACATCGATCGCTCGCGGACTTCTCGCGACCGCAATTCTCGTCGCGCCGGCAATTGCCACGGCGCAAACCACTCAAAAAGGAAAGAAAATGCAGGATATTGTTGCAGTTGCCGCAGGCGCGGGACAGTTCACCACGCTCGTCGCGGCAGTGAAAGCCGCCGGTCTCGTCGAAACGCTGCAGGGCGAGGGACCGTTCACCGTCTTTGCCCCTACCGACGACGCGTTCGCAAAGCTTCCAAAGGGCGCACTCGACGCGCTCCTTGCGAACAAGGAGATGCTCACCGCAATCCTGACCTATCACGTCGTTCCCGGCAGACTGTCGGCCGCCGATGTCGTGGCGATGGGCGAAGGATCACCTGCGACAGTCAACGGCGCGCCTGTTCGAATCAGCGTCAGGAGCGGCGCTGTCTACGTCGACAATGCGAAAGTGACCAAGGCTGACATTCAGGCTTCGAACGGAGTGATCCACGTGCTCGACACGGTGATCATGCCGGCTCCGGCAACAGCCGGAGCGGGTAACTGATATTCGCTTCGCATCGAGGCTCTCTGGCGCGCAGCATCACGACTCGCGCGCCAGAGAGCTCCGTGGCGTCATCGCGGTAGCGCTCGCGTGCGCATGCGCCGACCTTTTCCGCATGAGAAGAGTCCACGTTCATTTTTCGACCGGTGTTCTGACTGCCTGCGCGCTTGCCTGCTCCGGCGCCGGCTCACCTTCACCACGCATCTCGCCGACCGGACTCGGATACGTTGCCCCCCTGCCCGCGCGCAATGTGCCCGACGACGGATGGACCGATCCCGCGCCGCACCGCGCCATCGGAATCCGGGTCGCCCCTGACGTGAAGCTTCACGTTCTCGACTTTGGCGGGGCTGGAACCCCGCTCGTATTCCTCAGCGGAATCGGCAACAACGCGCATGTTTTCGACGACTTCGCTCAGCGCTTTACGAAAGATCATCGCGTCATCGCCATAACCCGCCGCGGATTTGGCGAGTCCTCGCACCCGGAAGGTCCGTATGACCAGCCGACGCTCGCTGCGGATATACGCACGGTGCTGGACAGCCTGCACATCGGACGCGCGATCCTCGCCGGCCATTCGATCGGGGGTTACGAGCTCACTCACTTCGCCGCGAGATATCCTGATCGTGTCGCCGGTTTGATCTATCTCGATGCCGGAACAGATCCCGTCGCCGCTGATTCCATACGGAAAACTTTTGCTGCGTCGCTCGCCGCTCTGAGGGAGCTTCCCGCGCCGCCGCCGCCACAACAGATAATGCCAGAGGACGCCGACTCCGCATCTCCCGGCGCTGCGTGGGCATATCGACAGCGGGTCGGTCTCATCGACAACACCGAATCAGCCGTGCGCGCTGCGTACTTCTACGAGGGATTCAATCCTTACCGCGCGAACAACAATCCAGTGCCGGCAAAGATGATTGCCGCGATCGACGCCGGTGAGCGCACGCCGTTCGCCAAAGTTCGGGCTCCGGCAATTTTCATTTTCGCCCAGCGTGATTCAGTGAGCGACCAGGCCGGCGATGTCAGACAATGGATCGGCACCGACGCGAGCAGGCACTCCGCAGTTCAGAAAGCTCTCGACATTCAGGGTGCAATTACCCGGGCGCAGCACGAGTACGTTTCCCGCGAGCTCAAGGGTTCACGAATCGTGAACATCCGCGGCGCGCGCCATCTCATATTTCTGACCCATCCCGATCAGGTCGAAAGAGCGATGAAGTCGTTTATCAGCGCACTGTAAAAGAGCGAACACAAGCGCGGCTTCTGGCGGCCGCGCATCAAACAAACCTCTTCTATCTCTATTTTTTCCAGATGACGATGCTGCCGCACCCGCTTCGCCCCTGCTGAAATTCGTTGGGCACCGTCGCCTCGGAATAGATTTCGATACCCGCGATGTCCTTCGGCTTGAGCCACCCGTCGAGATCGTCAGCGCCGAAGTGATGAATGTGCACGCCATCGAGAAAAATCGCCGGCGCGCACCAGTCACCTGATATGCCCCGCATGAGTATCCTCCTGTCGGCAAGACTCATGTCGTCAGGAGAGATCGCAATCGCCATGTCAGTGGCCAGCGTATCCGACGCATAACCGAGCCGAATACCCGGAATCGTTTTGAAGATCTCGGATGCAAACACCGCCGGCCGCTTCGCGATCTGCGCGGACGTCAGATAACGCCCGGGAGCGGAGTGTCGCCGGTCAGCAAAGCCGGTGCGGTCGAGTGTCGCCAGCCGGTTCGACCTGATCCGTACGGTGTCGAGAACTGCTTCCAGAGTCGAAAGCGAAATGTGCACGGGGGCGACACCCGACAGAATGTGCACGTGTCGCCGATCCGGATAATAGCCGAGCGCGCGCACTTCGATCATCCGCGTGCCGACAGGAGCATTCGCGAACGACCA
>Ga0209998_10000409_pt1 | contig 12263 bp, 9 predicted proteins | sample EndophyteCoNSPM_FD_187576 | JGI IMG/M metagenome (GOLD analysis project Ga0209998, IMG submission 187576) | Arabidopsis thaliana rhizosphere microbial communities from the Joint Genome Institute, USA, that affect carbon cycling - Endophyte Co-N... | ecosystem: Host-associated > Plants > Roots >... | reverse complement strand
GCTCTCAGTCGCCGTCGGGCCGGCTCCGGTCGGCAGGTTGGCGAGCAGGTTGACGGTCAGGAGCGTGGCCACAATCGCCAGCGCCGCGGCAAGGCCGACAACGATCCACGTGGCTGCGGGTCGGCGGCCATCGGGCTGTGAGGTCATGCCGCGGCCATGATCCTTCCGCTGGTCAAGGACTCCTCCCAAGTGTGGTCGACCACGGGGTGCCGGTAGACCGCCTCAATCTCGCCAGCCGCCGCGAGGGGAGCCACGATGCTGGTCACCATGCCTATACAGGGCGGCATCGGCGCGAAAAGGTGACAGCTGCTGACGGAGGCTGGCCGAGACTCGGCCAGATCCTGTCGCTAAGCGACCTCCTCACTCTCCAGGTCGCTGACGCGGTAGCATGTCAACCATTCCGCTCTGTTTGAGCGTGAAGTGCGCGCCCGTAGCTCAGCGGACAGAGCGGATGGCTTCGGACCATCAGGTCGCGGGTTCGATTCCTGCCGGGCGCGCCATATCAACCCCGACGGACGGCGGACGGCCCGCGAGGGCTAGCCCCGGAAGCGGCCGCGCCCGAAGTACCCGAGCAGGGCGAGGACGACCAGGACAACGATCACGATCCACAGCAGATCGGGCATGGGTGAGACTCCTCGCTGGCGGCGTAATCGAGCGTTCGCAATGTGGTTCGCAGCGCCCGACTGCACGGAGCGAGTCTAGACCTCCGCCGCACTCCGCAAGCGCCCGAAACGCACTTTGTAAACTTGCTTGACAGAGTTACCCGCAGGTCCTAGGGCGCGTAGATCTCGGCCGAGGAGAGCGAGTAATTTCCGCCGCTCGAGCCAACGCCACCTGTCACGAGCACCCCTCCGTCGTTTAGCATCGTGGCGGTGTGCAGCCAACGGCCGTGGTTGAGACCGCCTGTGCTGGTCCACGAACCAAGGGTCGGATCGAACAGCTCAGCCGATGCACGGACGGTGCCGTCGGACTGGCAGGTGCAACCGCCGACCACGAGCACCCTCCCATCGGCGAGCGGGGTGGCGGTAAAGATCTCCCGGCCTGCGGCCATGCTGCCGGTGGCGGACCACGACCGAGTGACGGGGTCGTACAGCTCAGCCGACGCGAGGGAGCCGCCACGGTCGATACCCCCGGCGACTAGCACCCTGCCGCCGGGAAGGAGCGTCGCCGTGTGGCGGTGACGCCCGTCGATCATATTCCCCACATCGATCCACGTCCCAGTGCCGGGGTCATAGAGCTCCGCGGAGCGCTGGCTTCCGCCGGTCCCGCTTCCGCCGGCCGCGAGCACGAGCCCATTTGTCAGTAACGTCGCGGTGTGAAACTCGCGCGCCGCCCGCATTCCTCCGGTCACGGTCCAGGTTGCGCTGCTCGGGTCGTAGAGCTCGGCGGAGGTAAGCTGGCCGTTGCCGCCGATTCCACCAGCCACCAGCACGCGTCCATCGTCGAGCAGCGTGGCCGAGTGGTCAGCACGGGCTTCGGCCATGGGGGCGGTAGAGGTCCAGGACCCAGTTTTGGGGTCGTACACCTCGGCCGACGCCAGAACGTCGTCGATGCCATATCCCCCCGCCACCAGCACGCGTCCGTCATTCAGCAACGTCGCCGAGTGCAGGCGCCGAGCCTCGAGCATGTCGCCGCTGGCAGACCACGACCCACCGGCAGGATCGTAGAGCTCGGCCGAGGCAAGTTCAGGTCCCACAAAGTCTGGGGTCCGTCCGCCGGTCACGAGCACCGTAGCGTCGGCCAGCAGCGTGGCCGTGTGAGCCTGGCGCTCGGTGATCATGCTGCCCGTGGCAAGCCACGTTCCTCCTGTCGAGACGGACGATCCACGCGGCGATGACTCGACGGATGTGCTCGCCTCCGCGCTTGCGGACGGTGATCCGGACGCGCCGACGCATCCACTGACCGCAGACAGCAGCGTCGCGACGAAGATGGTCCCGACGAGTCGATGGGATGGGCTATTCATTGGTGACCATCTAGGGCGCGTAGACCTCGACTGACGGCAGCGAGTACGGGGTGGGGCCGCTACCGCCGGCCACCAGCAGGCCCCCATCGTCCATGAGCGTGGCGGTGTGCGAGAACCGGCCTTCATCGAGCGCATCCGTGGCTGTCCACACGCCTGTGTCGGGGTCGTATAGCTCTGCCGAGTCGAGAGTAGGCAGAGGAGGCGTGACAGCTCTGCCGACTCCGCCCACAACGAGCACCGTTCCATCGGTGAGCAAGACGGCCGCAAAATCGTCGCGTGCCACGATCATGCTGCCGGTGGCCGACCATGACCCGGTGGCGGGATCGTAGAGCTCCGCTGACGCGATTGAGCCACCACGGATGCCGCCCCCCGCGACGAGCACCCTGCCGTCTGGCAGGAGTACCGCCGAATGGCCGAAGCGGACGTCGCCCATGTTCCCGCCGGCGCTCCAGGTCCCGGTGTTGGGGTCATACAGCTCGGCGGAGTCCAGCATCCCGCTGGTGCCGTTGCCTCCGACAACAAGCACGAACCCATTTGTCAGCAGCGTCGCCGTCGGGAATTCGCGGTCTGCCCGCATATCGCCGGTCGCGATCCACGTCCCGTTGACGGGGTCGTAGATTTCGGCCGAGGCGAGCTGGCCACTGCTGTCGATGCCGCCGGCAACGAGCACGCGCCCATCGTCCAGCAGCGTGGCTGAGTGGGTTGAACGTGCCTCGACCATGGCTGCCGTGGCAGTCCAGGACCCGGTGCTGGGGTCGTACAGCTCGGCCGAGGCCAGGATCTTGCCGGTGCCGTATCCCCCCGCCACCAGCAGGCGTCCGTCATCCAGGAGCGTCGCCGAGTGCCGGCGCCGACCCTCGAACAACCCGCCGGTGGCAGACCAGAACCCAGTTCCGGGGTCATAGAGCTCAACCGAGGCGAGCGGGTCCCCCAGGAATTCGCTTTCGCCGCCGACGACGAGCACAGTGCCATTGGCGAGCCGAGTGGCGGTGTGAGCGCTGCGGCGGGTGATCAAGGGTGCGGTCGTGATCCACGTTCCCGCCGGAGGCGTGGAGGATGCATGAGCGGATGACTCGACGGAGGCGCTCACCTCGCTGCTTGCGGAGGGTGATTGGGGCGCACCGGCGCAGCCGGTGACCACCGGCAAGAGACTCGCCAGCATGACGGCTGCAATCAATCGAGGGGAACTCGTCATTTCAATCGGCCTGAGTCTATCGGCTCCGGTTCGGGCTGGATCGTAGACTCGCTCCGTGGCCGTTGCGTCCGACATTTCCCCGGAAGGCGCAACCCCTTCGACGGCTGAGCCGGAGCACATCGCCGGCATCGGCCTCGCGCTGCTCGCCCTGGTCGTCTACTGGTTCACCGGCCCACAGGGCGTGGGTGGCGACCAGTACGTGCCACTCGCCGACGCGTTCCTGCAGGGACGAATCTCGATCCCCGTGGACCGGTCGTGGATGGAGCTCGTGCCGGTCCCGGGCGGAGGTGGAGCGCAATACTCGCCCTTCCCGCCGGTCCCGGCGCTGACCCTGATGCCGGTGATCGCCGTCCTCAGCCTCGTCCCGGGATTCGGGGAGCTCTCCGGCAACGCCATGTCGTCGGTCGTCGGCGCCGCGAACGTCGCACTGGCGTGGTACCTGCTGGCCGGGATCGGCGTGGCCGTGCGGCCGCGGCTGGTGATCGTCATCGGCTTTGCCTTCACCACCCACTGGTGGGTGGCCGGCATGGCCGGCACGCATCACTACGCGATGGTCGTGGCGACCTTCTTCCTGCTGCTGGCGCTGAACCTGGCGGTGCGCCACCGCTTCCCGGCGCTCGTAGGCCTGGCCCTGGGCCTGGCGGCCGGCAGCCGGCTGCCAACCGGCCTGGCACTGCCCCTGCTGCTGGCCTTCTTCGCCGACCGATGGCGCCCGACGCGGGCGCACGCCGAGCTGCTCCTCGCCCTGGCCGTTCCGGCTGTCTTGTTCGCGGCCTACAACATCGCGCGCTTCGGATCACCCTTCGACTCCGGCTACGCGCACATCCCGTCGGGTGAGTTCGGTCTCGTCACCGACGAGCCCTGGTTCCGGCACGGCCTCCTCTCGCCGCTCTACATCCCGCGCCACCTGTACGCGATCTTCCTGCAGGGTCCGGCGTGGGTCGCGGGGTTCCCGTATCTCCAGCCGAGCCTGACCGGCGTGTCGCTGACGCTGACGGCGCCGTTCCTCTTCTGGGCAGTGAGCGCGCGTCGACCACTGGTGGTTGCCACCTGGCTATCGGTTGGGCTCGTCATGCTGCCCGACCTGACGCACGGGTCGTGGGGCTTCTCGCAGTTCGGCTACCGCTTCATCCTGGATGCGGTGCCCCTGCTCCTCCTGCTCCTTGGCTGGGGCTACCGCGAGCGCGCCTCGTGGACGCTCGTCGCGGCGGTTGCGTTCAGCGTGGCAGTCCACGCGTGGGGGATATGCGTCGTCAACCTGTACGGCTGGGCCTGAGCGCCTCAGCCGATGCGGATCAGCTTCTTGTTGGTGAACTCGTCGGCGCCGAAGCGGCCGAGCTCGCGGCCGGAGCCGGAGCGCTTGATGCCGCCGAATGGCAGCTCGGCGCCGTCGGCGAGCACGACGTTCACGAACACCATGCCGGCCTCGATGCCATCGGCGACGCGGAGCGCCTGCTCCTTGTCGGTGCTGTAGACGTACGAGCCCAGGCCGAACGGTGTGTCGTTCGCGATGCGCACCGCATCGGCCTCGTCCTTGGCGCGATACACCTGCGCGACCGGCCCGAAGAACTCCTCCTGGGAGGCGGGATTCTCGGGAGCGACATCGGTCAGCACGGTCGTCGGGAAGAAGGCGCCGTTGCGGGTGCCGCCATGCACGAGCGTCGCGCCGTGCTCGACCGCCCGCTTGACCTGCTCGTCGAGTCGCTCGGCCGCCTTGAGCGAGGACAGCGGGCCGAGCGCCGAGCCCCGCGACATCGGGTCGGTCGCCTCGACCTCGGCGAGCTTCGCGGTGAACTTCGCCAGGAAGGGCTCGTACAGCTCGTCGGCGACGATGAAGCGCTTGGCCGCGTTGCAGGACTGGCCGCTGTTGTCGAGGCGGGCGTCGACCGCGTTCTGCACGGCGGCGTCCAGGTCATCTGTCGAGAGCAGGATGAAGGGGTCCGAGCCGCCGAGCTCGAGCACGACCTTCTTCAGGTGGCGGCCGGCGATCTCGGCGACGGCAGCGCCGGCGCGCTCGGAGCCGGTGAGCGAGACGCCCTGCACGCGCGGGTCCGCGATGACCTGCTCGATCTGGTCATGCGAGGCGTAGATGTTGACGTAGGCGCCCGCGGGGAAGCCCGCGTCGAGGAAGATCTGCTGCATCGCGGCGGCGGACTCGGGGCACTGCTCGGCGTGCTTGAGCAGGATCGTGTTGCCGATGATGAGGTTCGGGCCGGCGAAGCGGGCAACCTGGTAGTAGGGGAAGTTCCACGGCATGACGCCGAGCAGCACCCCGAGCGACGAGCGGCGGATGACCGCCGACCCATCGCCCGCGAGGAGCTGGATCGGTTCCTCCTTCAGGAAGTCCGGCGAGTGGTCGGCGTAGTACTCGTAGATCGAGGCGGCGAAGTCGACCTCGCCGACCGCCTGGCCCATCGGCTTGCCCATCTCACGCACGATGAGCTGTGCCAGCTCCTTGCGGCGCTCGGTGTGCAGTGCGCTGACGCGGCGGATGAGAGCCGCGCGCTCCGCGACCGTGGTCGACTTCGACCAGGTGCGGTGCGCGTCGTCGGCCGCGGCGATGGCGGCCTGGAGCTCGGCGTCGGTGATGGTGTTGTAGGTCTTCACCGTCTCGCCGGTGGCGGGGTTGGTCACGGCATAGGCCATCGAGTTGGTCTCCTTAGTCCTCGAGGTGGAAGGGGACGTCGGCCACGATCGTGTTCTTGCGCCCGAACAGCCGCAGCTTGAGCCGGAGGCTGGTCTGGTTGTGGAGCAGATTCTCCCACCAGTGGCGCGGCACGACCTCGGCCAGTACCACGACGATCGGTCGGTTCGGGTGGAGCGACTGGAGCGCGTCCATGTAGCGCAGCAGCGGGCCGACCAAAGCTCGGTACGGTGACTCAACCACGACCAGCTCCATCGGCCCCGCCAGGCTGCCCCAGTGCTCGCGGAGCTGATCCGCGCTGTGCGGATCATTCGTGATGTGGACGGCGGTGGCATGCGGCGAGATCGTGCGCGCGAAGGCCAGCGCGCGGCGGGCGGGGCGGTCGAGGCGAGCGAGCGGCACGATCACGATCGGGTCCGGCTCCACGTCGTCATCGGTGCCGGGCACGGGGAGGAGCTGGTGCTCCATCGAACGGTAATGCGCGCGGATCCCCATCAGCAGGGCCACCAGCGCGGGCACCAGGATGATCACCATCCACGAGCCCTGGAAGAAGTTGCTGGTCCCGACCACGAGGGCCACCACCGCGGTCGTGGCGGTCCCCAGCCCGTTGATCACCAGCCCCTGGCGCCACCCTGCTTCGCGACGCCGCCACCACCGCGTCAGCATCCCCGCCTGCGAGAGGGTGAACGCCAGGAAGACACCCAGGGTGTACAGCGGGATGAGGCCACTTACGCTCGCCTGGAACACGACCAGCAGCACGACCGCCATGCCGGCCAGTGCCACGATCCCCGTGGTGAAGGCGAGGCGCTCGCCGCGGAAGCCGAACGAGCGAGGCATGAAGCCGTCGCGGGCCAGGAAGCTCGAGAGGCGCGGGAAGTCGGCGAAGCTGGTGTTGGCGGCTAGGACCAGCAGCAGGGCGGTGGAGACCTGGGCCAGGATCAGGATCGGACCGTTGCCCATCACGTGGCGCACGAGCTGGCTGAGCACCGTCTGCTGCTCGCTGGGGTCGGGCAGGATCCCCAGCGTGGTGATGAGGTAGGCGATCGCCAGGAAGAGGACCCCGAAGATGATGGCCGCCCAGGTGAGCGTGGTCCGCGCGTTGCGCCACTCGGGTGCCTTGAAGGCGGGCACGCCATCCGAGATCGCCTCGACCCCGGTGAGCGCCACCGCCCCCTGGCTGAAGGCGCGCAGCACCAGGAAGAGGCCCAGCGCCTGGGTCGGGGCGGTCGCGAAGTCCGGCGGCGGCACGTATGGCGGCAGGTCACCCATGAAGTTGCGCACGAGTGCGTAGCCGAGGATCGCGAGCATGACGACGATGTAGAGGTAGGTCGGCGCCATGAAGATCGACCCCGACTCGCGGATGCCGCGCAGGTTGCCAAGCGTCAGCAGCACGACCGCCCCGACCGCGATGTAGACCCGAAAGTCGTGCAGGTTGGGCAGGATCGACGTCATGGCGGCGACGCCCGCCGAGACCGATACGGCCACCGTCACCACGTAGCCGATCAGCAGCGCCGAGGCGGCCACCACCCCTGCCCGGTCGCCCAGGTTGTCGCTCGCCACCAGGTAGCTGCTGGCGCCGAGTGGGTAGGCCTTGATGGTCTGCCGATACGACATCGTCACGATCGCCAGCATCACGATGATCAGCCCGGCGATCGGCAGGGTCAGGCTCAGCGCCGCACCGCCAGCCAGGGCCAGCACGGTCAGGATCGCCTCGGGGCCATAGGCCGATGAGCTGATGTTGTCGCTGCTGAAGATGGCGAGCGCCTTGAGCTTGGTGAGGCGCTCGTGCTGCTCGTGGTCGGACGAGATCGGGCGTCCGATCAGGACCGTGCGCAGGGCGCGCAGCGTTCGCGTCCAGCCGCTGCGCTCGAGCACGGTGCGCTCGGTCGCCACCAGGCGACCCTCCTCGCGCTCGAACTCGTCGTCGAAGGGGCGCACGATGCGCACGTACGTGTCGCCGAGGCGCTGGCCCTTGCGCTTCTCGCGCACCTCGAGCAGGGGATCGAGACGCGGCTCGTCTGGGCGGTGGCCGCGATCCGGCGGGCGGTTGGAAGTCATGCGGCGGGTATTACAGCACCGATCGTTGGCCGCCGCCGCCCCTCACAGCCGCAGCAGCAGCCCTTCGAGGGCGTCCAGCCGGAGGCTGGCAAGCGGCACGTGGCCCGCGCGCGAGCCGGTGGAGGCGAGCACCTCGCCGCTGGCCGCGACCCCCGAAAGGTCAACCTCCGAGGCGGCATCGCCCAGGTTGGCCACCAGCACGATGCGCTCCTCGGCGTGCGTCCGCGTCCAGGCCAGCACGTCGGAGGGCAGGCCGGCGATGAGCTGGAGCGAACCAAGGCGCAGGGCCGCGGAGCCTCGCCGCAGGGCGAGCAGCCGTCGGTAGAGGCTGAGGATCGAGGCGGGATCGGCGGACTGGTCGGCGACATTGCGGGTCACTGGATCGACCAGGGGCAGCCACGGCACGCCGCTGCTGAAGCCGCCGCCGGCAGAGGCGTCCCACTGCATCGGCGTCCGCTGCAGGTCCCGCCCGAACCGGTCCTGCGCCGGGGCGTCGAGGGCGGCCGCGTCGAGCATGCCGATCTCCTCGCCGGCGTACAGGCAGATCGTGCCGCGCAGGGAGAGGAGGAGGAGCGCCGCGAGCCGTGATCGCCGCTCTCCGTAGCGCGTGCCGTGGCGCGAGAGGTCGTGGTTGGAGAGCGCCCAGGTCGGTTCGGTCCGAGCCGGGGTGAATCGCTCGGCGCGCTCGATCGTGGTCCGCCACGGCTCGGCGCCCCACTCGATCATCGACAGCTCGAAGTCGAAGGCACGCTGGAACCCATCGGCAGGGTCGAGGTAGCGCGCCAGGCGCTCGACCGGCAGGTACGCCTCGCCCACCAGGAGGCGGCCCGGGTACGCATCGGCGACCCGCCGCAGGGATCGCACCACATCGGGCATCTCCGGCTGGTCGTCGGTCCAGACCGGCTCGAGCCCCGTCCGATCCGGCGGGAATGGGGGAGTCCCCGGGCCGGCCGGCGGGTTGTCGCGCAGCAGCGGGTCCTTGAGGGCATGGGTGATGGCGTCGACGCGAAAGCCGTCCACGCCCCGTTCGAACCAGAAGCGCATCGCGTCGCCGATCGCGTCGGCCACCTCCGGGTTGCGCCAGTTGAGGTCCGGCTGCTCGGGATAGAAGGAGTGCAGGTAGTACTGCCCACTGGCCGGATCGAGCTCCCAGGCGGAGCCACCGAACAGGGCGCGCCAGTTGCTGGGCGGCCCGCCCGCGGGACCCGGATCGGCCCAGGTGTACCAGTCACGCCTGGCGCTGCCCCGCGAGGAGCGGCTTTCAACGAACCACGGGTGCTCGATCGAGGTGTGGCAGGGCACCAGGTCGAGCATGAGTCGCAGGCCGCGCGCGTGGCATGCCTCCACCAGCCGGTCGAGGTCGGCAAGGGTTCCGAACTCGGCCGCGACATCGGTCAGGTTCGAGATGTCATACCCGAAGTCGGCCAGCGGGGAGGGGTAGATGGGAGAGAGCCAGACGGCGTCGACGCCGAGGGACGCATCGGTCCCGGCCAGGTGGTCCAGGCGTGCCATCAGTCCCCGGAGATCACCGATCCCGTCGCCGTCGGCATCGGCGAAGCTGCGCGGGTAGACCTGGTAGATCACCGCGCCCGCCCACCACGGCGCATCAGTGGGGACGGCGGGCGAGATCACGGCCTTCGATTGTAGGGAACGGCTCAGTGCTGGCCGAGCGTTCCCCGCACCCGCATGCGGTGCTCGGTGCGCCGGAAGACGATGCGACCCACCACGATCATGACCGCCGACAGGACGGCCAGCGCCACCCATTCGAGCGCGGGATCGAGCAGCGGCCGCGTGCCGAGCGCATACACGCGCAGCAGGTCCACCGCGTATGTCGTCGGCAGGATGTAGGCGACCGGCTTGATGAACCAGGGCAGCACCGCCACCGGGAAGGCCACGCCGCTGATCATGGCGAAGAGGAAATTGGTGGCGTCCACGAAGAAGTTCGGCTCGCGCAGCATCAGGCACGCCGAGGCCACCAGGTAGCCGATGCCGACCATGCTGGCCATCGCCAGCAGGAGGGCCGGCAGCGCCAGCCACAGCCCCTCGCCGACCTCCGCGCCGAAGAAGGCCATCCCCAGCAGGACCAGCACGGCGCTCGCGCCCACCGAGATGAGGCCGCCGCTGATGGCGCGACCGAGGACGAACGTCTCGGGACGCGTCGGCGAGAGCCAGGTCTGCTCGAGGGTTCCGACGTCCATCTCGCGCTTGAAGCTGAAGGCCATGTCCCAGAACGCGGTGCCCACCATGCCGCCGACGATCACGCCCAGGAACAGGTAACCGGCCAGGTTGTCGGTGCCGGTCATCGCCTCGAGGCCCACGGCGCGACCCGCCACCGCGAAGCTCGCCCCGAGCAGCAGTGCCGGGACCAGGAACTGGTAGAGCGGCTGTGCCACCTCGGTGAAGAGCTGGAGCGGGTAGCGCAGCTGGGTCAGGAGCTCCTTGCGGGCGATCGCCCACGCGCTCAGCAGCTCGAGCGTCCGGTCGCCCATCATCAGTACTGCGCCAGGCTGCCGCCCCGTCGGGCGTAGCGCTCGGTGCTGCGGAACGCGACGACCGCAGCCGCGCACAGGAAGAGCCCGCTCGCCAGCAGGAAGGCCATGTCGGGGATGAGCGAGACGAGATCGGCCCCGGCCAGCAGGGCACTGCGCAGCCCGCCGATCAGGTAGGTCGGCGGCAGGGCGAGCGCCACCGCGCGCCCCCACTCGGGCAGGACGATGATCGGGAAGGTCATGCCGCAGAAGGCGGTGAAGATGCCCCTGACCGTCTGGACCAGGGCGCCCACCTCGCCGAAGCGCAGGACGACCGAGGCGAAGAGCGCTCCCATCCCGTACAGCGCCGGCGTCGCGACGGCGATGATCACCAGCGCCCGGATTGCCTCGACCAGGCCGATGTCGATGCCGAAGACGAAGACCATGGCGATGCCGACGAGGCCGAACATGTAGAGCGCCCAGACGATCTGGCTGAATGCGGGGCCGAAGAGGATCACCAGCCGCGAGGCCGGGGTCAGGAACAGCGCCTCGAGCGAGCCGCGCACCTGCTCCGTGCGCAGGGCGGTGCCGGGGCCCCACAGGATCATGCTGATCCACATGTAGGCGGTGAAGCCCAGGAACAGGAAGCCGACCACGTCCGCCGTGCCCGCTCGCGTGGCGAATGCAGCCTCGGCGGCCGCGTTTCCCCCGGCGAAGCCACGCGCCTGCAGCACGTAGGAGAAGGGCAGCACGATCGGCCAGAAGAGGAAGCCCAGGAAGAGGGTCGGGTAGCGCCGCAGGATGCGGAACTCCTTGACTCCCGCCGCGGCGAAGGCGTGCAGGTCGGCGACGAGGCTCGCCGTCACTCCCGCAGCTCCCGTCCGGTGAGCGCCAGGAAGACGTCCTCCAGCGTCACCGCCACGACCTCGACGTGGTCGATGGTGGCTCCCTCCGCGCGCGCGGCGTCGAAGGCGGCCGGCACGAAGTCGCGAGCGCTACGGCAGTGGATGGTCAGCGACAGGACGCCGTTCTGGCGCTCCTGGCGGGCGACGGATCCGGACTTCTCGAGGCGGGCCAGCAGGGCCGGATCGCTGGCGGCCAGGCCCTGCACTTCGAGCCGCACCACCTCGGTGGCAGCGATCGTGCGCTTCAGGGCGGCCGGCGTGTCGAGTGCGACGATGTGCCCGTGGTCGATGATCGCGATCCGGTCGCAGAGCTGATCGGCCTCCTCCATGTAGTGGGTGGTGAAGAGGACGGTGCGGCCCTGGGTTCGCATCTCGCGCACCCGGTCGCGCAGGTCGCGCGCCGACTGCGGGTCGAGCCCGACCGTCGGCTCGTCGAGCATGAGCAGCTCGGGATCGGGGATCAGGGCGCGGGCCAGCAGCAGCCGCTGCCGCATGCCGGTGCTGTAGCGCTCGACGTAGTCGTCGGCCCGGTCGTCGAGGTGCACCGCGGCGAGCGCCGAGGCGATGCGCTCCTTGTGGAGCGCCGGCGGCACGTGATACAGCGCGGCGAAGTACTGGAGGTTCTCGCGCGCGGTCAGCTTCCAGTACAGGCTGCGACCGTCGGAGAGGACCGCGCCCATCCGGCGCCGCACCTCGCGCGCGTCGCGGACCACGTCCCAGCCGAGGATGCGCGCGGTACCGCTGGTCGGCTCGAGCAACGTAGAGAGCATCTTGAGCGTGGTCGTCTTGCCGGCTCCGTTCGGTCCGAGCACGCCGAAGATCTCGCCGCGCTCGACCCGCAGGTCGATCCCGTCCACCGCGCGGAAGCGCTCCCGCTGATCCGGCTCCCCGCGCAGGCGCTGCCAGACGGTGCGCCGCCCCTTCTCGAACTCCTTGACCAGGCCGATCGCCTCGACCGCGGGGCCCTTCTCGGTCGCGGTCATGCGGCAGCCTCCTCTTCGATGGGTGCGTAGGTCATCCGTCCGGCGAC
>Ga0209998_10000408_pt1 | contig 12270 bp, 9 predicted proteins | sample EndophyteCoNSPM_FD_187576 | JGI IMG/M metagenome (GOLD analysis project Ga0209998, IMG submission 187576) | Arabidopsis thaliana rhizosphere microbial communities from the Joint Genome Institute, USA, that affect carbon cycling - Endophyte Co-N... | ecosystem: Host-associated > Plants > Roots >... | reverse complement strand
CTTGACCCCGCCGGCCGGCGTTGCCACCGCCCGGGCGAGGCGTTCCAGGAGCTCGCGGTGCATCCCCTCGGGGTCCACCGCCGTGACCACGTTCACGGCCCGTCGCCCCTCGTCCTTCGATCGGTACAGGCTGCCTGCCAGGTGCGGATCGCTGCCGGTGTCGCAGGCCAGGCGCTCGTCAACCGTCTCGGTGACGAGGTCAGGTCGCAGCAGCGACCCGATCAGCGTCACCGGATCGTGCAGGTAGCACCCGTCGATCCCGTCCGCCTGGCGATGGAATGCGACGTAGAAGCGGATCGCGTCGCGCACGACCGAGGCAAGCGGGGTCGCCGGCAGGGCCTCGAGGTCCTCCAGCGTGAAGACCAGATCCTGTGTCGCGTCGAGCGGAAAGATCCGGGAGATGGCGCCGGCCGCCAGGCAGGCCTCGGCCGCCTCCGGATCGACGCAGGCGTTCCACTCGCCGGTCTCGGTCGTGTTACCGCGCTCCTCGAGCGCGCCGCCCATCCAGATCAGGTCGCGCAGCCCGTCGCGAAGGTCCGCGCCGTTGAGCGCCGCGGCAGCGACATTCGTGAGCGGACCGAGCGCCACGACCGTCAGCTCGCCGGGATGTCGCTGCATGTGCGCCGCCAGGTAGCGCGGCGCCGGGACGGCGGTGTAGTCGGTCGAGCCGAGATCGGGGTCCTCGCCGGTCAGCTCCACGTATCCGGTGCCGGTGGGGCCGTGCGTGTCGGGCGCGGTGCGCAACCGCCGATGGAGCGGTCGCGCGGCCCCGATGCTGACCGGCACGTCGCCACGGCCGACCATGCGCAGGATCTTCCCGGTGTTGCGCGCCACGTGGTGGATCTCCACGTTCCCCGCGACGCAGGTGACGCCCCGAAGGTTGAGCTCGGGCGCCGTGGCGGCAATGAGCAGGGCGACCATGTCGTCGATCCCGGTGTCGACGTCCAGGATGACCGTGCGGGGCTCGGCGTCGGGCGGGGGCGCCTGCATCGGCGTCATCCTACCCCGCTGGCCGCGGCCAGCCACCGGCGCGACCCACCTTGCTCGACGCCTCGCGCCCGAGCTGCCCCGCGATGAAGCCGGCAGCCGCCAGGACGCCGTCGAGGTCGACCCCCGTGCGGACCCCCTCGCGGTCGAGAAGATAGACGAGGTCCTCGGTGGCCAGGTTGCCGGCCGATCCCGGGGCATACGGCGAGCCGCCGGTCCCGCCGGTCGACGCGTCGAAGCAGCGGATCCCGAGCTCCATCGCCGCCATCACGTTGGCGAGCGCCGTCCCCCTCGTGTCGTGCAGGTGCAGGGCGATGACGTCGGAGCCGATGCCGGCGCCGCCCAGGGCAGTAAGGACACGGCGCACGTCCACCGGACCCGCGACGCCGACCGTGTCGGAGATCGACAGCTCGTCGGCGCCGAGCCGCAGCAGCCGCTCCGCCACCTTCACCACCGCCCCCTCATCCACCTCTCCGTCGTAGGGGCAGCCGAACGACGTGCTGACGTAGGCGCGGATCCACCAGCCTCGTCGCCGCGCCTCGGCGGCGATCGGCACGAAGGCGGCCAGCGACTCGTCGATGCTCATCCCGATGTTGTGCTGCACGTACGAGTCGGTCGCCGCCGTCATGAGGCAGATGGCGTCCACGCCGGCCGCGATCGCGCGCTCCAGGCCGCGTGCGTTCGGCACGAGGACCGGGTAGCGCATGCCGGGCCGCCGTTCGAGGGCTCGCAGGAGGTCGTCGGCGTCCGCCAGCTGGGGAATGGCGTCCGGTCGCACCAGCGAGGTCGCCTCGATCTCGCGCAGGCCCGCGTCCGCGAGCATGCCGATGAAGGCGAGCTTCGCATCGGTCGGAACCACGGCCGCCTCGGCCTGCAGCCCGTCACGCGGGCCGACCTCGTAGATCCGGACCTCGGGGCGGCTCATCGGTCGGCCATGTTAGGCCGATACCTCCGCCAGGAGGTCGCCGCGCTGCACCTGCTCGCCAACCTGCACCTGCACGCGGGTCACGGTGCCGGCCATGGGCGTGACCACGGCGTGCTCCATCTTCATCGCCTCGATCACGACCAGCGGTTGATGGGCAATGACCGATGCGCCTTCGGCGGCGCGGATGGCGATGACCCGGCCGGGCATCGGCGCGATCAGCGATGCCGTCCCGCCAGCGTGAGCCGACGCATGCCGCACCGCCTCCTCGACGCTCGGCGGAGCGGCCAGCGAGAGCTCCAGCGACTGGCCCTCTACGTCCACGTTAGCGACGGTCCCCTCACGTGCCAGCTGCACCGAAGCGTCGGATACCGGCTCGACGCGACGCTCCTCGCCGCCGAATCGCATCCGCACCGTTGCGGGCGCCCCGCCCCGCCACCCGCCGCTCCATGGACCCTGGGGAGCTGCCGCGAGGAGCGCGGCGGCGGCCCCGCTCCATGCGGCGGAGCCTGGCTCTGGCGCCGGCGGCAGCGGCAGGCTGGCGAGCGTGTCGGTGCGGACCTCGCCGTCGCGCATGACCTGCTGGTCGAGGAGCCAGCGCAGGAAGCGGACGTTGGTCCGTACCCCGAGGACGAGCGTCTCGTCGAGGGCATCCCGCAGCGTCCCGAGCGCCGCTGCCCGCGACGAGCCGCGCGCGATCAGCTTGGCGAGGAGCGGGTCGTATCGGTCCGAGACGAGATCGCCCTCGCGAACGCCGGTCTCGACCCGGACGTTCTCTGGCCAGCGGAGCCGCAGCAGGCGCCCGGTTGCGGGCAGGAAACCGGCGTCCGGGTCCTCCGCATACAGCCGCGCCTCGATGGCATGGCCGCTCCAGTGCACGTCGGTCTGGGTGAAGCCAATCTCCTCACCGGCGGCGATCCGCAGCTGGTCGGCGACGATATCGCGACCCGTCACCGCCTCCGTGACCGGGTGCTCGACCTGGAGGCGCGTGTTCATCTCGCTGAAGAAGAAATCACCGGCATCGGTCACGAGGAACTCGACGGTGCCGGCGCTGACGTAGCCAACCGCGGCGGCTACCTCGAGCGCGGCCGCGCCCAGCCGTTCGCGCAACGCGCCCGAGACCGATGGCCCGGGCGACTCCTCGATGACTTTCTGGTTGCGGCGCTGGGTCGAGCAGTCGCGCTCGCCGAGGTGGACCCCGTGGCCGTGCGCGTCGAAGAGCACCTGCACCTCGACATGTCGCGCCGCTTCGAGGAGGCGCTCGAGGATGAGCCGATCGTCCCCGAAGGCGCGGCTCCCCTCCCGGCGGGCCGAGGCGAGCTCGTCGACGAGCCGGAAGGGGTCGCGGACGACTCGCATCCCCTTGCCGCCGCCACCGGCGGACGGCTTGATCAGGATTGGGTAGCCGACCGCGTCCGCCGCGGCAGCCAGGGCCTCGTCGTCCTGAGCCTCGTCGTCGTAGCCGGGCACGACCGGTACCCCGTGGGCAGCTGCCGTGCGTCGCGCGGCCGCCTTGTCGCCCATTGCAGAGATCGCCGATCCGGGTGGCCCGACCCAGGCCAGCCCCGCGCGTTCCACGGCATCGGCGAAGGCCGGGTTCTCGGCCAGGAAGCCGTAGCCGGGGTGGATGGCATCGGCCCCCGCCCGGCGGGCTGCGTCGATCAGGGCATCCCCATCCAGGTAGCCGGAAACCGGCAGGACGAGGTCGACCCCTTCGGGTTGCCGGTCGTCGGGCGCGTGCACGCCCACCGTGCGAATCCCCAGCCGGCGTGCGCTGCGAGCGATCCGCTGCACGATCTCGCCTCGATTGGCGATCAGCAGCGCGCGGATCCCCGGAGCCTGGGGAGCCGGCGGGCCGGAGACGGATGCGAGCGACGAGCGCGACAGGCGGACGCGCCCACCAACCCTGGTTGCCGCGAGCCGGCCGTCCGCGACCCAGCGCTGCACCGTCCGGACCGTGACGCCGAGCTCCTCCGCCACCTGGCGAGGGGTCAGCGTCTCATCGGTCATGTCGCGATTGTCGCAGAGGCCGGGCTACTCCTCGCGCCAGGACGCGGGGCGCTTGTCGAGGAAGGCGGTGAGGCCCTCCTGCCCCTCGGCCGAGACACGCTGCCGCGCGGCTTGCGCCACCGTGTGGGCCAGGGCATCGCCGCGCGAGAGACCGCGCTGATCGAGGATTACCGCCTTCGCGTTGCGCGTCGCCTCGGGACCCCCGGAGAGGATCTCTCCGAGCAGCGTCTCCACCCGCGCGTCGAGAGCAGCCTGGTCCGCCACCACCTCGGAGACGAGGCCGATCCGCAGCGCCTCCTCCGATCCAAACCGCTCCCCGGTCACGAAGTGGGCACGGGCCGCACCCTCGCCGATCCGCGGCAGCACGAAGGGGCTGATCACGGCCGGCATCAGGCCAAGCTTCACCTCCGTGAACCCGAAGCGCGCGTCGGCGGTGGCTACGGTGATGTCCACGACGCAGCAGAGCGCCATGCCACCCCCCAGCGCGGCACCCTGCACACCGGCGATCACGGGGACCGGGCACTCGTCGATGGCGACGAGCATCTCCTGCAGGCGTCCGGCATCGGCCTCGTTCTCCTCCATCGACAGGCCGATGGAGGCGCGCTGCCACTCGATGTCCGCCCCGGCACAGAAGACGGCCCCCGCGCCCGACAGGACGACCGCCCGCAGCCCCTCCGGCGCCTCCTCGGCGAACGCCTCGAAGGTCCAGGCCAGCGTGGCGATCAGCTCCGCGTTGAAGGCGTTCCGCACCTCGGGGCGATTGAGGACCACCCGCGCCACGCCGCGGTCGCGCGAAACCTGCAGGACGTCGCTCACCCGCGGCCTCGCCGGTAGAACGGGTCGCTGACGGCGCGGACCGATGAGAGGAGCGGCTCCTCCAGCCAGACGACATCGGTGCCATCCGGGACATCCACCACCGCGGACGCACCGTCACCCCCGAGCAGGCCGAGCAGCAGGTGCTTCGCCCCGTCGCCTTCCGATTCGACCAGCCATGCGGCCTCGACATCGGTCTGGCGCAGGGCGTCCCGGAGCGCCGGCTCGAGCGCCATCGCTTGCGGGCCGGCGAGCCGCAGCCGGATCGAGCGGGCGGCGGTGGGCGGTGCCAGCGGCTCACCCGAGCCCGGCAGGACTCCCGCCGCCAGCGAGGTCAGCTCCTCCGGCTCGAAACGGTAGGGGATCGGCCCGGCCGGGTCCATGATCGCCGGCACCCCTGCGGCCGCCATGTTCCCGATCGCGATTCGCGCCGGCAACGGGAGGCTGGCCGTGCCGCGCGGGGACCAGGCCGAGAGGGCCGCCACCGAGGCGAAGCAGACGCTGGTTGGGCGGCCATCCGCATCGGCAGCGAGGAGGACGCTCACCTCGACTTCCTCGTCGTCGTTGACCGCGGACTCGAGCGCCGTCTTGGCCTCGTCGCCATGTTCGGGCGGGACCGGCAGCAGGAGCGTCCCGTTCATCAGGGTCCGATAGAACGCGTCCAGCGCAGCCCGCCCGCCCTCGCCGCTCGCCTCGGCGTCCCGGGCGGCAAGCATCGCCTCGAAGATGGCCATGGAGCTCTCTTCGAGCACGCCGCTCGGCGTGGAGCGGTCGTGCGAGCCCGGCTGTGGAGCGTCTAGGACCATGCTTGGGAGCGTACCACCGCGCTGGTGCAGACCGTGAAATTGGCGGTACCCAACCGACCATCGGAGTGGGACACTTCGCCTGCGGGAGGGGGAGTGACGTGCCCGCGGGAAGGTGAAGACGTGATGCGCTGGCTCGCGACCCGGTGGGGCGCCGCATCGCGCGCGCAGAAAACCATCGCAGGGGTCGTTGCCCTCTTGGCCGTTACGGGCGTGGGCGTCTTGATCGCGGGCGGAGGGCCAACGGGAATCCTGGGTCCGAGCCCGTCGCCGACACCGCCACCCGACACGACCGCACCGACAATCGCCGAGGTCGAGCGGACGCCCTCCTACCTGCCGTGGATCGCCGGGGGAGTGACCTACACATTCAGCTCGGATGAGGCGGGGACGATCGCCTACCTCGGCGTCTGCACCTCGGACCAGACCGCGGCAGTCTCGGGCAACAACACGATCAGCTTCAATTTCCTCCGCCCGAAGCTGTACTTCGGCTGCGCCCTCCAGGTCACCGATGCCGCCGGAAATGCCTCCGAACCGCTGCAGATCACCGCGTTCGTCGTCGACCCGAGGCCGCCCTCCATCGCTCGAACCTGGAACGAGGCGCTCCTCAGCGCGATCCGGATCGACCGGGCTCGGCCGCCGATTCAGGCGCGCAACCTGTTCCACACCTCGGCCGCGATGTACGACATCTGGGCCGCTTACGAGGGAACCGCGGACACATACCTGTTCGGGCATCCCGGCTGCGAATCGGCCGGCGCGCTGCCGCCGGACCGTGAGGCATCCGAGCGGGAGGCGATCAGCTACGCGATGTATCGGCTTATCAGGAACCGGTTCAGCGGATCGCCCGGCATCGAGCAGACGTACGTGGACCTGGACGACCTGATGCGGACGCTCGGCTACGACATCACCGATATCAGCACCGACTACTCGGGCGGCTCGGCGGCCGCGCTGGGCAACTACGTCGCGGAGTGCTATGCCAACTTCGGGCTCGCGGACGGATCCAACGAGGCGGGCCTGCACGCCAACACCTACTACCAGCCGGTGAACGAGGCGATGCAGCCACCGTTGCCCGGGGCGCAGGCCGTCGCTGACCTGGACCGCTGGCAGCCGCTGCTGCTCGACGTCTTCATCGACCAAGCCGGCAACATCATCGTCGGCGGGGCGCCGCCGTTCGTCGGGGCGGAATGGGGGAATGTCACTCCCTTCGCCATGACGCCGGATGAGCTGACGACGAACCACCGCGATAGCAACGGCGACGGGGTCATGGACACGTTCAGGGTCTATCACGACCCGGGCAGCCCGCCCAGCCACCTCGGCGACACTGCCGATGAGTTCTGGTGGAACTTCGCCCTCGTCGCCAAGTGGTCGGGGCAGCTCGACCCGAGCGATGACGTGATGATCGATGTCTCGCCGGCGAGCATCGGCAACGATCCCGGCGCCGAGCGGCCCCTGCCGACGACGTTCGCCGAGTACGAGGCCTTCTACGACTCGGACACCGGGGGTGACCGCAGCCCCGGCCACGCCATCAACCCGGCAACCGGGGAGCCGTACGCCCCGCAGGTCGTGGCACGCGGCGACTACGTCCGCATCCTGGCCGAGTTCTGGGCCGATGGGCCCAGCTCCGAGACCCCGCCCGGCCACTGGTACACGATCCTCAACTACGTGACCGACCAGCTGCCACCGGACGGGCTGCGCTACGGCGGCACTGGCCCTGTCCTGGACGACCTCGCCTGGGACGTGAAGTCCTACTTCACCCTCGGCGGCGCGATGCACGACGCGGCGATCGCGGCGTGGGGCGTCAAGGGCTGGTACGACTATGTCCGGCCGATCACCGCCATCCGCTCGATGACCTCGGCCAACGCCCCATTGCAGACCGGCTTCATCGAGGTGGTGGCTGCGGGCGACCCGCTGGCCGGGGAGGGCGACTTGAACGTCGGCAAGATCAAGATCCGTGCGTGGCGCGGGCCGACGGTCATCAATGATCCGGCGGCCGAGACTGCGGGGGTGGACTGGATCCTGGCCGAGAACTGGTGGCCGTACCAGCGGCCGACCTTCGTCACGCCACCCTTCGCCGGCTATGTGTCAGGCCACTCGACCTACTCGCGGGCAGGCGCCGACATCATGACCGCCATCACCGGCGACCCATACTTCCCCGGCGGACTCGGCGAGTTCGTAACCCGCGAAAACGAGTTCCTCGTCTTCGAGGACGGCCCCACCACGAGCATCACCCTGCAATGGGCGACGTACCGCGACGCGGCGGACCAGTGCAGCCTGTCTCGGATCTGGGGCGGCATTCATCCGCCGTTCGATGACATCCCTGGACGCCGGATCGGCACCCTCGTGGCGGCCGAGGCGTTCGGGATGGCTGAGCGCTACTTCGCAGGGGCCGCGCCGCCACCCCTACCCGCGGCTCCCCACGTGATCGGCTTTGTCATCGGTGACCGTCTGCAGGTCAGCACCCGCGTGCTGAATCTGCGAGCGGAGCCCAGCACCAGGACCGAAATCCTGCGCGGGTTGGTCCGCGGCGAGATCGTGACCGTCGCATCGGACCCGGTATACGCCGGAGGCTACGTCTGGTACTCGGTTGTCGACGCCAACGACCAGAGCGGCTTCGTCGCGATGGGAGGTGGCACGACGCCCTGGCTGGTGCCCGCGGACTGAGGCCAGCGTGGTCTCAGGGCGGTCAGCCCTCGTCGCTTCGGTTGGTCGCCCCGCGGTCCTCGACGACGGTGGTCTGGGTCTGGACCGATGCGCGACGACGCTGGCCGTACAGGACGGTGATCAACCCTAGGGCGGCCACGATGATCCCCAACCAGGGCTGGGCCGAATCGATGGAGTCGAGGAATGCCAGCTCAACGCCGGCCGATGGCAGCACGATCGATGCGATGCCGAGAACGACCAGCAGGACTCCAAGGCTGACCATGATGTTTCTCCCTCTTGCCGCAGCGGATGCCGCGATGGCCCGATTCTACCCGTCGCCTGCCGGGGGCTAGACACCAGCCCAGCGGGCTGGCCGTCCTGGCCGGAGCTACATCCGGAAGACGCCGAACTTCGTCTCCGGGATCTCCGCGTTCAGCGCCACGCTGATCCCCATCGCCAGGACCCGTCGCGTGTCGAGCGGGTCGATCACTCCGTCGTCCCAGAGGCGCGCCGTGGAGTAGTAGGGCGATCCCTGGCGCTCGTACTCCGCCAGAATCGGCGCCTCAAACGCCTCGCGCTCGGAGTCGGTCGTGACGTCGCCACTCACCGTGGAGAGGACGCGGGCCGCCTGGGCGCCTCCCATGACGCTGATCCGGGCGTTGGGCCACATCCACAGCTGCCGCGGCGAGTAGGCGCGGCCCGCCATCCCGTAGTTCCCCGCCCCGAACGAGCCGCCGATGATCACCGTGAACTTCGGCACCGCCGTGGTGGCGACCGCGGTGACCAGCTTGGCGCCGTCCTTGGCGATCCCACCGGCCTCGTACTCCTTGCCGACCATGAAGCCGGTGATGTTCTGCAGGAAGACGAGCGGGATCCTCCGCTGGCTGGCCAGCTCCACGAAGTGCGCGCCCTTCAGGGACGAGCTGCTGAAGAGGATCCCGTTGTTGGCCAGGATCCCCACCGGGTAGCCCTCGATATGGGCGAAGCCGCAGACCAGCGTCTCACCGTAGCGCTCCTTGAACTCGTGGAACTCGCTGCCGTCGACGAGCCGGGCGATCACCTCGCGGACGTCGTAGCTGAACCTCGGATCGGCCGGGATGACGCCGTACAGCTCCTCCGGGTTGGCCGATGGCGCCGCCGGCTCGCTTCGCTCCCACGGCGGCGCGGGCTTGCGCCACGCCAGCGAGCGCACGATCTCGCGGCCGATCGCCAGGGCATGCTCGTCGTCGAGGGCGAAGTGGTCGGCGACGCCGCTCGTCACGGTGTGCACCTCCGCGCCGCCCAGCTCCTCGGCGGTCACCTCCTCGCCGGTCGCCGCCTTCACCAGCGGCGGACCGCCCAGGAAGATGGTGCCCGTCCCCTTGACGATGACCGTCTCGTCGGACATCGCCGGCACGTACGCCCCGCCGGCGGTCGACGAGCCCATCACCAGCGCGATCTGCGGGATGCCGCGCGCCGAGAGCTGCGCCTGGTTGTAGAAGATGCGGCCGAAGTGCTCCCGATCGGGGAAGACGTCGTCCTGCATCGGCAGATAGGCGCCCCCCGAGTCCACCAGGTAGAGGCACGGCAGCCGGTTCTCGAGGGCGATCTCCTGTGCGCGGAGATGCTTCTTGACGGTCATCGGGAAGTAGGTGCCGCCCTTGACGGTTGCGTCATTGGCGACGAGGACGCACTCGACGCCCTCCACCAGACCGATGCCGGTCACCATCCCCGCCCCCGGCGCCTCGCCGTCATACAGGCCGTCGGCCGCCAGAGCGGAGAGTTCCAGGAATGCGCTGCCCGGGTCGATCAGGCGATCGATCCGTTCCCGGACGGGCAGCTTGCCGCGCTCACGGTGACGAGCGATGGACCGCTCGTCGCCGCCCGCTCCGCGCTCGCTGACTGCGCGGGTTCGCGCCCGGAGGTCATCGACCAGGCCGCGCAGGGCAGCGTCATTCGCGACGAATGCGTCAGCGGCGGGGTCGAGGGCGGAGCGGAGGACAGCCATCGGTGCGGCGATTATGGCCGCACCGGCACGTCCCGGAGAGCTAGGCCAGGGTCACCAGCGGCACGAGCGAAGTGATGTGCGCCGTGTTCACGATGACGACGCTCACGACGTGCTCGAACGGCGGCTCGCCGTTGTGCAGGATGTAGGCATCGGTGAGGGGCAGGAACCGGCGTTCCTGCACGGCGGCCTGCTCGTTCCCCTCGGTGCCCGGCACGAGATGCAGGTTGCCGGTGATGCTGAATGGCCCGGCGGCGAGCGCCACGCGACGCAGCTTGCGGTGGAGGCGGAGCTGTCGAGCCGCGCGCCACTCGGGAGGCATCGCCAGGATCAGCTGCTCGGTCATGACCGACTGCCACTCACCGGAGTCGTCGGGCTCGGGACCGCCCGCCGCCTCAGCGCCCAACGGCGCGACGATTGGGCCGGGGCTGGGGTGCCAGAGGCGCAGCTCGTCCTCGTCGTTGAGGAGGTCGGTGACGCGCTGCCCGTTGGCCGCGATCCAGCCCACGATCCGCGCATCGGCGGTGTAGAGCTCGATCGGTGCCAGGTCGCGGCTCGTCATGGCAACCGCGGCCGACCCGGTGGCAACGCCACCGGCCGAGCCCCGTCGCCAGTTCCAGAAGGTCATATCCGCATGGTGGTGGCACGAGGCGCACTGCGGAAGGACACGACAGTACTAGGGAGGGCTGTTGCACCGGCACAACAACCCCGGACCCCCGGACCCCGCGCGGCAGGAGCAAGTGTTCAGGTGATCTGATCACTTGCGCTGGACCCGACGCCAACCATCTCCCGCCACGCTGTACCGTCCGCCAATGATCGAGTTCAACGACTTCGCCAGGGTCGAGATGCGAGTCGGCCGGATCGTGGAGGCGCTTCCGTTTCCCGAGGCGCGCAACCCCTCCTACCGGCTCCGGATCGACTTCGGCCCGGACCTCGGCGAGCGAGTCAGCGCCGCCCAGCTGACCCGAACCTATCCGGATCCCGCGGCCCTGGTCGGGCGCCAGGTGGTGGCCGTCGTCAACTTCCCGCCACGACGGATAGCCGGATTCGCGAGCGAGGTGCTGCTCCTCGGAGCGATGGGAGAAGGGACGGATGCCGGCGAGGTCTGGCTGCTCGCGCCCGACCCAGAGGCACCGCTGGGGCTGCGCATCGGCTAGGTCTTAGAATCGCCCGGCCATGACCCTTCGGATCCTCGCCATCCTCGCGGTCGCGGCCACGCTGGCCGGATGCGGCGGGAACATCGTGTCGACGGTGTTCGAGAACGTCGGCGAGACCATGCGGCCCCCGCCGGGCGGCTCGACCGCGCCAAGCACAGATGCCACCTCCACCTGGGTGCCGATGGGCCTCGGCTTCGACCGCGACGGCAACCTTGTCGTCACCGACTGCCTCGGCGGGCACGTCTACCAGCTCGCGGCGGGCGGCGTCGCGACCGTGATCGCCGGCACGGGCGTCTCATCGACCGCTGGGGGCCTCTCCGGGGAGGGCGTCCCCGCCCTGGAGGCGGACATCCACTGCCCGGCCGATGCCGGCGCTGATGCCGACGGCAACCTCCTCGTCGTCGACCACGCCAACAACCGCATCCGGGCCATCGGCTTCGATGGCCTGATCGATACGATCATCGGCAGCGGGCCGATCGGCACCGCGAGCGACGACGGGGACCGGCTGGGTGACGGGGGACCGGCGCTGCAGGCCACGCTCCAGGAGCCGTGGGCGCTCGCCTTCGGGCCCGATGGGCTCCTCTACTTCGCCGACCGCGACAACCACGCCATCCGGACGGTGGACAGTGCCGGGATCATCGCCACCATCGCCGGGACCGGCGACCGTGGCTTCGGCGGGGACGGGGGCCTGGCGATCGAAGCGCAGATGTCGCGCCCACTGGGGATCGCCGTCGACGCGGCGGGCAACCTCTACATCGCCGACTCCGACAACCATGTCATCCGGCGCGTGGATACCCACGGCATCATCACGACCTTTGCCGGCACCGGAGAGGCCGGCAACTCGGGCGACGGCGGGCCGGCGACCGAGGCCGAGATCAACGACCCAAACGGGGTGGCGATCGACGCCGAGGGCAACCTCTACTTCGCCGATGACGTGGCGATGGTGGTCCGGCGGGT
>Ga0209998_10000407_pt1 | contig 12279 bp, 11 predicted proteins | sample EndophyteCoNSPM_FD_187576 | JGI IMG/M metagenome (GOLD analysis project Ga0209998, IMG submission 187576) | Arabidopsis thaliana rhizosphere microbial communities from the Joint Genome Institute, USA, that affect carbon cycling - Endophyte Co-N... | ecosystem: Host-associated > Plants > Roots >... | reverse complement strand
CCGCCGCGGTGATCTGGGCCTGGGAGAGCTGGCCGAAGGCCCGGCGGACGCGCTCGAGGTCCTGGTCCTGGACGTAGTCGCGCAGCACCTCCCAGACGGCCAGGCCCGTACCGGCGACCTTCGCGGTGCGGCCCGCGGGCTCCGAGGCGAAATAGATCCCGGGGCACTCCCGCATGCGGATCCCCTCCTCGATCAGCTCCTGGGCGACTTCGGACACCGACCGGCGGCCGCGGGCCGCCCAGGCCTCCAGATGCTCGCGCACGGACTGGCGGAGGCGCATCGTGGTGGAGACCGTCGCCTCGGGGTAGCGCCGGGGACGGCGCTTGCGAGCCTGCCCGTCTCGGTCTCGGGGAGGTTTGCCGGCCATCTCTCGCCGAGCTTACCCTGTAAGACAGGCGAATACAATGTACTCTCTCATTTTGTTCTATTCGTACATCTGTTCACGTATCTTGAACAATGAAGATAATCGAACACAGGGGGCACCATGGCCCAGGACACGGAGGTTCTGAAGCGCGCACTCGCCGGCTTGCGTCGCACGACCGGCCTGACGGCAGAATTCGAAGCCCGGCAGCCTGGGAACCTGAAGGGGCCTCGGGCGGACGTCGTCATCGAGCTCGAGGTGGGCGGCAAGCGTCACCAGCTCTATGCCGAGGTCAAGGCCGTCGACCGCCCCGTCGCACTGGCCGCCGCCAAGCATCGACTCGAGGCCTACGGTCGGAAAGGGGTGCTGGTCACCCCCTATCTCACGACCGCCCTCGCCCGGCATTGCCGCGAGTCGCTCGATCTGCAGTTCATCGATACCGCCGGCAATGCCTACCTGCGTGCACCGGGGCTCTACATCTTCGTCCAGGGCGAGCGACCGCCGGAGCCCCTCACGGGAGGAGCTGGAAGGCCCGCGCGGGGCGGCACCGCCACCGCCCTTCGCGCGGTGTTCGTTCTGCTCTGCAGGCCGGAGCTGCTCAACGCCCCCTACCGGGAGATCGCGGCGGCCGCAGGAATCGGGCTCGGGACGGTCGGCTGGGCACTCTTCGATCTCGAGCGCCGGGGCTATCTCACCGCGGCCGGGCAGCGCCGGAATCGCCGCCTGCTGGAGCCCACCCGGCTCCTCGACGAATGGGCCACGAACTTCCCGATCCGGTTGCGACCCAAGCTCAATCCGCGGCGGTTCCGGGCGGCCGACCCCGGCTGGTGGGAGCTGGCGCATCTCCCCGCCGGCGCGCGCTGGGGTGGCGAGGTCGCGGCGGCGAAGCTGGCCGGCCATCTCAAGCCGGGCACCGTCACCATCTATGTGGAGCCGGCCCCGGCTCGGGATGCCCTGGCCTCGCTCGCGCAGGAGCATCGCCTGCGCGCCGATCCGCAGGGCAACGTCGAGATCCTCGACACGTTCTGGGCGCTTCCTGAGCAGGACGGCCTGCCGGGCCTGGTGCCGCCCTTGCTCGTCTACACCGATCTCATGGCCACGCTCGATCCGCGCAATCTCGAGGCTGCCAGGCGGATCCGCGAGCAGCACCTCGAGCATGCTGTCCGTCGCGCCTGATCGGCCCGTCGATCCGCTGGCGATCGCGATCCTGAGGCAGGTCGATCCCGTCGCCCGGGCGCTCGGCGTCGAGTACCTCGTGACCGGGGCGACCGCGCGTGACATCGTGCTGGTCGGCGTGTTCGGTCTGGAGACGGGCCGGGGTACCCGCGATGTGGACCTGGCCATCGCCGTGGATGGGTGGCCTGCGTTCGAGGCGATGAGGACTAGCCTGGTCGGAACGGGTGCCTTCGTGCCGGATCGGCAGATCGTCCACCGGCTCTTTCATCTACGCGGGGAACAGCGCGGCTATCCGATCGATCTCATCCCCTTCGGCGCCATCGAGGACCCAGGTGCGACGATCGCCTGGCCTCCGGACCGATCCGTCGTGATGAGTGTGGCCGGCTACCGCGAGGCCTTCGACGCGGCGGTACCAGCCGAGGTTGACCCGGGCTTCGTCGTGCGCGTCGTGTCGCTGCCGGGGCTGGCCCTCCTGAAGCTGATCGCCTGGGCCGATCGCGGCGCGGCGGATCCCCGCGATGCGATCGACCTCGCCATGCTGCTGCGCCGGTATCACGCGGCCGGAAACGAGGATCGCCTGTACGGCGCCGAGATCGCGGTCCTGGAGGCTGCCGGCTACGACGCGGATCTGGCGGGCCCGAGACTGCTCGGTCGGGACGTGGCACGGATCAGCCGGGCCGAGACGAGACGCACGTTGCTGGCGCTGCTCGACGACGAGCGGAACCTGGAACGACTTTCCCGGGCCATGGCCCGGGAGATGGGCGCCGCCCGGGATCCCGTCGCCCTCGCACGAGGGCTGATCGGTCAGTTTCAGGTGGGACTCCAGGAGGGCTGAGACGGATGCCGACGATGCCCTGGCAGGGTATCCTGCTCGCGATTCAGCCACGGATCCGCCTCACGCGGTCGTTCGACGAGCGCACGCACACCTACCTCGGCTACGCGCTGCGGCTCGACGGCACGATCGGCGATCGGCGCGGCGAGTTCCTGGTAGGCATCGGCGCCGGCACCCAGGCGAAGCATCGCTTCCGGGCGGGCGACGTTCTGAAAGGCGAGTCGCAGCCCGTGGCCGACCCGCGCAGCGAGCCGGTAGACTACTACAAGACGGTGCGGCTCGAGCTGCTGGAGCGCGCGCCCGAGACTAACCCTCCGCCGCCGCCCTGGCTCGGCGTGCCGCCCGAGCTGCCGGTGTACCGGGAGCGCGGTCACCGGCGTCTCGATGCCCAGACCTACGACGCGAAGTGCCACGCGTGCCTCTGGGGATGCCGCATGCCGGTCGATATGATCGTGGACCCGTGGAAGCCGCGCGACGACGTCCGTTACCGGTTCGAGACCTTCTGCTACGGGCCGAAGTCCTGCGCGCTCTACCGGGCGGGCGCGCGGCGGAAGGTGCCCGGACGCAAGGGGGTGACGTGGGAAGAAGCGGACTGGGTCGACAAGGACGCCACGGCGCACCGGGGACCGCACGAATGAGGGGCTCGCCCGCCATGGACAAGGAGCTCCATGCCGTGCCCTACAGCGCCGCCAGCGCGCGGGCCAGAAGGAGTCGAACCCGCGGGCTCGCGACGCGCCGCCATGGCCGCGTCAGCGTTCGCTCCAGGGCACGAAGGCGGGCCTGCTCGACCCCGAGGTAGCGCTTGGCCGCACCGGCAACCGCGGGGTCGATCGACGCCTGCGTGCCGCGAATCAGGAACTCACGAAGCAGGCCCATCGCCACCTCCGCATCGTGCAGGTCGCCGATATGATCCTGCAGCGCCACCAGCGCCTCGATGGCGGGGGCTGGCCCGGGACCCAATACCTCGCTGAAGAACTCCAGCAGATAGCGCAGGCGCTTGCCCTCGATCCGGAGCGCGTGGATGGTCTCGAGAGACGCCCAGCCCAGCACGGTCTCATAGGCGCGCACGTTGCCATAGTGCTCCCAGACGGCGGCGGGCAGGAGGTGCCGGACCAGCTGTGGCCTGGGTGGATCGCCCGCGTCGACGTCCTTCACGCCGGCGCCTGTGGTGGAGAGGAACGCCCCGTAGCTTTCGGTGAACGATCGGTAGTTGTCCGCCTTCAGATAGGCGACCAGCTCGTCCCGCGCGAGGCGACGCCGTCGCTGCCAGTCGTCGAGAACGGGCGTGAATGACCTCGCGTCGGCCGGGCCGAGTGAGGCCCCGTGTCGCTCCGCCGCCTCGATCAGCACGTCCAGGTCGCGGACCGCCCCGAGGCGCTCGGCCGCCGTCTTCAGCTCGTCCCGGAAGGCGTCGATGGCCTTGCGCCGGAACTGGGGAGCGATGATCCGGAAGGCGGCCCGCTGGCGGCGGGTGGCGACTCGCATGCGATGGAGGGCTTCGATGTCCTGGCCCTCGAGGGTACCCGCCTCGCTGGCCCGCATGCGTTCGTAGTGAAAGCGGAGGATCTTTCGGCCGGCCTCCGCTAGCGGCTCGTCGGCGCGGACGCCAGGGGTTTTCTTCTTCTTCCGGGGCGCCGCCCCGCGAGGGCTGTCCAGGATGGCCAGAGCGCGCTCGAACTTGGACGCTGGCTGCGGCTCGAGCTCGAACGCACCGAGGCCGGCGTCGATTGCCCGAAGATCGTCCAGCGTGCCGTCTCCCGCGAGCTCGATCTCGACCTCGTGCATCGCCGTCCGGTGTCCCTCGACATCGATCTCGACGGTATCGAGCGACAGCTCGCCGACGGCACGTCCGTCCCGCTCCACGGCTCGGAGGACCCGGTGCTGGCGCAGGGCGAAGAGCTCGGCGAGCGCCTGGTCCTTGGCCAAGCCGCTGACGACCTCGCGCGCCGGGCCGTCGGGCCACTCGCCGGGTGGCCCGTATCGCGCGATCTCGCATTCATACTCTTCACGCCGGTGGACCCCGCCCTCGGCCCGGGCCAGCTCCTTGACGGTCACCACCCAGCGCTCGCCTCCCTCGGTCTCGCGCAGCCGGCAGCTGTAGCCCGCGCGCAGGAGAGCACGCTGCGCCGTGTCCAGGTAGTGATCGACCAGGTGTCGTTCGCCCGCGGGGTGAAGCGCATAGCCGTCCACCGCTCCGAGCTCGAGCAGGGTGACGAAGACGGCCGGGCGAGCAACCGTGTACTTGGCTTCTATCTCCACCGGGGTGTACCGAGGGAACGAGAAATACCCTACGGGCCAGATTATACTCGCCCGCGGGTGTGAGATCGCAAACCCACACACTCCTCGTCGTCGAGGTCGACATGACTGGCTCGGTTCCGCTGCTCGAGTGGATGCAGACGTACCGCCGGGCCTCCCATCCTTCACCCCTTTCGATGTTTCGCTCGTCGCGCAGCTCTGGCCGGGGGCCCTCGGCATCGCCCTGATGAGCTTCACCGAGACGATCGCGGCCGGACGCGCGTTCGCGACGAGCGAAGAGCCTCCGCTGCGGCCGAACCAGGAGCTAGTGGCGACGGGACTCGCGACTGCGGGCGGCGCGCTCCTGGGAGCCATGCCGGCGGGTGGCGGCACGTCCCAGACTGCCGTGAACCGCCTCGCGGGAGCCCGCACGCAGTTGGCCGAGCTGGTTACCGCGGCGGCCACGCTCCTCACGATGCTCTTCCTCGCGGGCCTCATCGGGCTCTTGCCGCACACGGTCCTGGCCGCGGTGGTCATCGTCTACTCGATCGGGCTGATCAAGCCGGCGGACTTCCGGGCCATCCTCGCGGTCCGACGAACCGAGTTCATCTGGGCCCTGACCGCGCTCGCGGGCGTGGTCCTCCTGGGGACCCTGCAGGGCATCCTCGTGGCCATCGTGGTGTCCCTGATCGCTCTTGCCCAGCAGGCGACCAACCCTCCGGTCCACGTCCTCGTCCGCAAGCCCGGCACCAACGTCTTCCGGCCGCGCTCGACGGAGCACCCCCAGGACGAATCCTTCCCCGGTCTCCTGATCCTCCGCTTGGAGGGCCGCGTGTTCTTCGCCAACGCGGAGCGCATCGCGGAGAAGCTGCGGGCGGCCATGGAGGAGGCGGCGCCGAAGCCGAGCGTCGTGGCCCTCGACCTCAACGGCGTGCCCGATCTCGAGTACACCGCCCTGAAGATGCTGATCGAGGCCGAGCAGCGCCAGCGCCACCGCGGGATCTCGTTGTGGCTGGTCGGGCTCAACCCGAGCGTGCTCGAGGTGATCCAGCGCTCGTCGCTCTGGCCGACGCTCGGCCGCGACCGCATGCACTTCAACGTCGAGGTCGCGGTCGCTCGTTACCTGGGGGCCGCGCCGGATGCCACCGCAACCGTGAGATCGGCGGGCGGCTGAGCGGGAAGCGCAGCCCGCACTTCCCGGCGACTTCGTTTCCGCGGTCCGTCAGGATCTCGAACGTCAGCTCGCGGGTCCGGATCAGCTCCCGGTGTGTGCTCGGGCGACAAGAAGCAATAGGCGCGACGATTGACATGGCTGCGAATCGCGCCGATGATCGCGGAGCCGATGAGCGCGTGATGACGCGCGGCGAACGCTTCGCCCCTCCCAGTGACAGAGGACGACTATGGCGACGTACTCGATCGGTGATGTCGACCGGCGTGAAGTCCTGGCCATGCTGGCCATTCTGGCCGCGTCGGCGGTAGTTCCACCACGCGTCGCGTCTTCCCAGACGGGACTCGCACGGACACCCGGTCAGATCCTCGGCCCGTTCTATCCGCTCAAGTCGCTCCCGGCCACGTCTGATCTGACCCGCGTGCCCGGTCGACCCGGGCGCGCCGAGGGTCAGGTCCTCAACGTCATGGGGCGCGTGCTGAATCTCGCCGGCCAGCCGGTCCGCGATGCCACGGTCGAGGTCTGGCAGGCCAATGCCCACGGACGGTACACGCATCCGAGCGACCCCAATCGGGCGCCGCTGGATCCGAACTTCGATGGGGCTGCGACCCTGAAGACCGATGTGGAGGGCCGTTATCGATTCAAGACGATCAAGCCCGCCGCGTACCCCGCCGGACCCAACATGATGCGGCCGGCGCACATCCACTTCCAGGTCACCGGTCGGGAGGATCGGCTCGTCACGCAGATGTATTTCGCCGGCGATCCGTACAACGCGACGGATGTCTTTCTCAACAGTGCGGGGCGCAAGGAGCTCCTGATCATGCCCCTGCTCGAGCCGACTGCGGAGCTCGAGCCGGATTCCAAGCTGGTTCGATTCGACATCGTCGTCTACAAGGGGTGACAGTCAGAAACGGCAGCGGGGTCAGTTCCAGAGGCGGGTGGAGAAGTAGCGTTCTCCCAGGTCGTTGAACAAGGTCACGACACGTCCCGCTCGCTCGCGACGGGCGATACGTTCAACGCCCACCATGTAGGCCCCGGACGACTGGCCCACGAAAAATCCGGCACGGGCTAGCCTGACGCACATCGCGTAGGCATCCTCGCTGGTGACCGGTATCCGTTCGTCGATGACCGCCTCGTCGAGGATCGCGGGAACGATATCCCCAGGCCCGAGCGGCTTGAGCCCTTCGATCCCGGGGAACACCTCCGGGATGACACACACGACGCGGATCGCGGGGTCGTGCTCCTTCAGCCGTCGCCCCAGGCCGGTCACCGTGCCTCCCGTCCCGACCCCGACGACAAGATGCGTCAGCCGGCCTCCGGTTTGCTCGAGGATCTCGACCGCCGTCGTCTCGTAGTGGGCGCGCCAGTTGTCCTCGTTGCTGTACTGGTCGCAGAAGAAATAATTCTCCGCGTCGGCGTCATGCCGGCGGTGGACCTCCCGCAACGCTTCGTCGTAGCCCTTCAGCGCGTCCGTATAGGTCAGCCGAGCGCCGTGTGCCAGCAGGCGCTTCTTCCGTTCGGTGCTGGCATTGTCGGGGATGACGATCTCGACCGGGTAGCCGATGATCCGACCCACCATCGCGTACGCGATCCCCGCGTTGCCCGATGAGCTGTCCAGGATGGTCTTGCCGGGCCGCAGGCGGCCATTCGCCAGGGCCGCGAGCAGCATGTTCAAGACCGGCCGGTCCTTGAGCGAGCCGCCCGGGTTGAGGCATTCCATCTTGGCCAGCACCTCGACGCCGGGCCGCTCGTCGCCGAACACGCTCACCGGTACCAGCGGAGTGTTGCCGATCGCCCGGAGCGCCGGGTAGCGGGCCAGCAACGGTTCGATGCGTCGGTCCCACGGCATGGGAGAGCCGGCCGGGTCAGCCGCTCACCGGCGGCGGGGACAGACCGCCGCCGGTGAGCGAGCGTCGCCTATCGGGGCTGGGGAACGATCCGGATGTACGGCTTCGGGGACTTCCAACCGCCCGGGTAGGCCTTCTTCGCGTCGTCGTCCGAGACCGCCGGCGAGATGATGACGTCCCCACCCTGCTTCCAGTTCACCGGGGTGGCCACCTTGTGTTTCGCGGTGAGCTGGCAGGAGTCCAGGAGGCGCAGGACCTCGTCGAAGTTGCGGCCGGTGCTCATGGGATAGGTCAGCATCGCCTTGACCTTCTTGTCCGGCCCGATGACGAAGACGGAGCGCACGGTCGCGTTGTCGGCCGCGGTCCGGCCCTGGGCTTTGTTGCCCGCGTCCTCCGGCAGCATGTCATACGCCTTCGCCACCTTGAGCTCGGGGTCGCCGATCAAGGGGTAGCTCACCGCGTGGCCCTGCGTTTCCTCGATGTCCTTCGACCACTTCTCGTGATCGGGAACCGAATCCACGCTGATCCCGATGATCTTGCAGTTCCGCTTCTCGAAGTCGGGTTTCAGCCCCGCCATGTAGCCGAGCTCGGTCGTGCAGACGGGGGTGAAGTTCTTCGGATGCGAGAACAGGATGGCCCAGCCGTCTCCGATCCACTCGTGGAAGTTGATCCGGCCTTGCGTGGTGTCCGCGGTGAAGTTGGGAGCCTCGCTGTTGATTCTCAATGACATACCGACCTCCATTTCGTGAAGAACGTTGAAGCATCGACCGTTTCCGCCGTCTGCCGGAGCGCGCCAGGAAGTCCCCCTTGTCTACTCTCAGGGCCGGGGAGAGTCAAGGCGCCTTCGGGCAGCCGCCGGCCTGGTCCCCGCCGGCGCCGGGCTCGGCGCTTGCGTGGCGCGCGGCGCTTCGCCTATCCTGCACGCGCCGCGTGCAGGCGGGGCCCGAGCGGTGACGCACGAGGATCCGGCCCGCCTGCACGTCGCTCCGGAGTGAACCCTCCTTCCCGGGAGGCAGCCATGGCCAGATCGCCGTTCTCGCCCGCCCAGCTTGATCGCCGCCAGCTCCTTCGCACGTCTGCCGCGGCCGCGGGACTTTCGATGATGCCGGGTGCGCTCGGCGCGCAGACCGGGCCCTGGGCGGAGCGGCCGGCCAGCACGCCGTCGCAGGTCACCTTCGTGGTCTGGCAGTACGGCAAGATCTACGAGCAGATCGCCAGGCAGTTCGAGCAGGACTGGTCGGTCAAGATCAACCAGATCATCGAGCCCAACGTCGAGCCGCAGGTGGCGAAGCTCACCGCCATGTACGCGGCGGGCGACACCGTCGACGTCTCGCAGTCGCCCATGCAGTACCTCGCGAGCTACATCGACCAGGGCATCGCCACGCCCATCGACGGGCTGCCCGGCGTCGATCAGTACGTGAAGGACTTCACCCCGTTCACGAAGGCCATCGCCCAGCGCGACGGCAAGACGTGGGGGCTCCCGTACTTCTCCACGGTATGGGTCTTCATCTACAACGACGAGCTGCTCGCCCGAGCCGGGTTCAAGGGCAAGCCCTTCAAGAGCTACCCAGAGCTGCTCGAGCAGTGCCGCAAGGCCAAGAAGGACGGGGTCTGCAAGTATCCGATCCTCTGGGTGGCCGGCGCGGGCTTCGAGCAGCTCCCGGCGACCTGGTTCAGCATGACGCACAACCGCGGCGGCGTGATCTTCGACAAGCAGCTCGCGCCGCAGCTCGGGGCCGGCTCCGTGGCGCGCGAGACGCTCAAGTGGTGGCAGAACACGTTCAAGGAGGAGCTGGCGGATCCCAACTCGCTCAACCTCCGCTTCATCCCGGCCGTGAAGGCGTTCAACGCCGGCCAGCACGTCTACCTCGGCACGCTCCACCACTATTACGTGAGCCTCGTGAACGACGCGGCCAACTCGCCCATCGCCGGCAAGGGGCGCGTGGTCGGGCACCCGGGCGACGGCAAGACCATCGGCTACACGATGCTCTACATCCTCACCAGCGCGACGAAGAACCGGGAGTGGGCCTGGAAGCTGCTGCAGTACCTGGGCGGCCGCACCAGGGACGGCCAGTACACGCAGGCCAATCGCCTCGCGACCGACGCCATGCTGGGCAGCGGCTACCAGTCGGTCATGGAGAGCGATCTCCTCAAGAAGGGCTGGGCGAAGTGGGGCGACGTGCCGACGATCCTCGACGTCTGGAAGCGCGCGTCCAACTTCTCCGACGTGGTGCCCGCGGTCTCCCAGAAGTGGTATCCGCGCTGGAGCGACGCCATGAACGTCGAGCTGACCGCGTGCCTGCAGGGCAAGATCACCGCCGACCAGGCGTGCGACAACATGGTCGCCGCCGTCGCGAAGGCCAAGAGCGCCTGACCTCGCGGTGAGCCCGGCAACCGCGCTCCGGCGCGGCGAGCTGTCGGCGGGACGGCTGGCGGCGCTGATGAACGCGCCGTCGATCCTGTGCCTGGCGCTGGTGCTGGCCTACCCGATCGGCTACGCGGGCTACCTGTCCCTGCACGAGGTGAGCCTGCGCCAGCTGCGCACGGGCGAGTTCCCGTTCGCCGGCCTGGCCAACTTCGCGCGGCTCGTCCGGGACGAGCTCTTCTGGCTCTCGCTCCGGCACACGCTGGTCTTCGTCGCCGCCTCGGTGGCCCTCGAGGTGGTGATCGCCCTCGTCATCGCGCTGATCGTGAACGAGGAGCGGGTGTGGCTCTCGCGGGTGACCCGCGTGCTGATCCTGGTCCCCTGGGCGGTGCCGCCGATCGTCAACGGACTGCTCTGGTCGTTCATCCTCAACGCCCAGTACGGCTATCTCAACCGCGTGCTGTCGGCGCTCGGGCTCATCGACGGGTACGTGAACTGGCTGGGCAACCCGACGCTCGCGATGGCCGCGGTGATCGCCGCGTACGTGTGGCGCACGACCCCGTTCAACATCCTCCTCTACCACGCGGCGCTCCAGGGCATCCCGCGCGAGCTGTACGAGGCGGCGGAGGTGGACGGCGCCTCGGGCTGGTCGGCGTTCTGGAGCCTCACCCTGCCCCTGCTGCGCCCGATCCTCGCGGTGACGCTGGTGCTGCGCACCACCTTCGCCTTCATGGTGTTCGACGAGATCCTGGCCATCACCCAGGGCGGCCCGGGCAACGACACGTGGGTGGCGGCCTGGTACACCTACAAGATGGCGTTCCAGCCGCCCTTCAACGTCGGCCTCGGGGCCGCCTCCGCGTGGGGGCTCACGCTGATCATCGGCGCCGTCGCGCTCCTGTACGTGCGCTTCGTCTACCGGCGGGTGGAGTGGTGAGCCGCCGTCTGCCGTGGCCGCGGCGCGCGGCGCTCTGGCTCGCGAACGTCCTGGCGATCGCGTTCCTGATCGCGCCGCTGGCGCCCCTCGTCCTGTCGGCCGTCCAGTCGGAGAAGACCCTGCAGGGCGACACGCGGGCGCTCCTGCCGCGCGAGTACACCGCGGCCAACTTCCGGCTCATCCTCTCCGCCGGCGCCGAGCGGGGGCCGATCTTCCAGCAGGTGTCGTACCTGCCCAAGTCGGTCGAGCGCTTCCCGACCGCGTTCCTCAACAGCCTCATCGTCGGCGTCGCGGTCACGCTCATCGCGCTCGTCCTGGCCAGCCTCTCGGCCTACACCATCGCCCGGCTCCGGGTGCGCTGGACGCGGGCGCTGCTCCAGATGAGCGCGCTGAGCCGGATGGTGCCGCTCATCGTCCTGATGGTCCCGCTGTACGTGCTGTTCCGGACCTACGGGCTCCTGAACTCGCTCGCCGGCGTGATCCTCGCCGAGGTCGGCTTCCTGATCCCGTACGCCATCATGATCCTGGTGCCGTACTTCGCGTCCTTCCCGGGGGAGCTGGAGGACGCGGCCCGGATCGATGGCTGCACGCGCTTGACCGCGTTCCTCCGGATGATCCTGCCGCTCTCGACCCCGGGCCTGGCCGCCTGCGCGGTGATCCTGTTCATCATCTCCTGGCACGAGCTGCTGATCCCCCTGATCGTGGTCAGCCGGCCGGAGGCCATGACCGTGCCGGTGATCCTGGCCGGGCTCGTCTCCGACTACTTCGTGTTCTTCACCCTCATGATGGCGATCTGCCTGCTCGGCCTCCTGCCCACGCTGGCGCTGGTGCTGCTGCTGCAGAAGTACGTGGTGCGCGGGCTGGTCTCGGGCGCGGTGAAAGGCTAGGCATGCGCTTCGGGCTGATCGGCTACGGGCTGTGGGGCCGGCACCACGCGACTGCCATCCGCAAGGCGCCCGGCGCGGTCCTGGCCGCCATCGCCTGCCGGAGCGAGGCGACGGCCGCGCTGGCGCGGCGGGACTTCCCCGACGTGCCGGTGCACCTGGACTACCGCGAGCTGCTCGCGCGCCCCGACGTGGACGTGGCCGACCTGGTGGTGCCCAACCACCTGCACGAGGAGATCGGCGTCGCCGCCCTCGACCAGGGCAAGGACGTGCTGCTCGAGAAGCCGATGGCGGCCACCGCGGAGCAGTGCGATCGGCTCCTCGCGGCGGCCCGCCGGTCCGGGCGGGTCCTCACGGTCGGCCACGAGCTGAGGCTCTCCACCCAGTGGGGCCGCGTGAAGGCCATCATCGACGCCGGTGACATCGGCGAGCCGGTGTACGCGCTCCACACCCTCTTCCGCTTTCCCTACCGGCCGG
>Ga0209998_10000402_pt1 | contig 12377 bp, 24 predicted proteins | sample EndophyteCoNSPM_FD_187576 | JGI IMG/M metagenome (GOLD analysis project Ga0209998, IMG submission 187576) | Arabidopsis thaliana rhizosphere microbial communities from the Joint Genome Institute, USA, that affect carbon cycling - Endophyte Co-N... | ecosystem: Host-associated > Plants > Roots >... | reverse complement strand
AACTCTCAGAACAGAAAGAACTTGGATATGTTATAAAATCATATGAAGAAAAGAGTAATGCCAAGATAATAATGGCATCTACTCCTAACAGACCTGATGGCCTCTATGCTCAGATAGAAAGTGGTGAAGTATTCAAAGAATTCTTCAAAAAGATATTATTACCCTATACTTTAGGCCTTGGTAAGATATTTGATCAAGCCTTTATAGACAGGGAAAGGAAGCAGAGATCTGCGGAATTTGACCGTGAGTATGGATTAATGTACTTGGGCCGGATTGGGAATGTATTTACTGCAGACCAGATAGACCTTGCAATATTTAAAGGGAAGCAACTATTAGAAAGGAACCCCACATTGACACCATCTAGATACTATGCACACTATGTAGGTGTGGATTATGGTGGCGGTTCGTCCAAGACTGCGTATTGTATGGTAGAACATGACTATAAGAATAATATGCTATATGTACTTGATAATGATGAATATCCCCGAAGTTGGACTCCATCAATGATAGCAGACCATTTATTTAACATTTCTTTGAAAATGAAGCAGAACTATCTATATATGTGCGACGGTGCTAGGCCGGATAGTATTAATGAGTTAAAGATTAGATTTGATGAACCTACTACGTGGGAAAAGCCTGGAGATATAAGCCCAACAGAAGCCAATGTATATCCAGTTAACTTTAGACAGGAACATAAGATAATGCTAGAATGGAGCCACAGTCTAATATCACAGGGCCAAGTAGCAATACCGGCCAAGTTTGATAAACTGATTATAGCGCTAAGAACTGCATGGGCCAAAGAATGGGATCTGGATAAGAAAGAGAGTGTTAACAATGACCATTTAGATGCTCTAAGATTAGCATTAAGAGGCGTACACCAAGAGGTTATGCTGCAGAATTGAAAAAATGTGATATTGATGGGTGCAATAATCTAGGATTGTATCCACATGGAAATTTATCTCATTGGAATGATTTAGATGATAAACCGATATATACTTATTGTTTTTGCATAAAACATTACAAACAGCAACATTAATATAGGGAATAATGGATAGTATAGATATGTCTGAAGAAAACTTCTTACAAGAAGCAGAGAAACCAAAGGAACCAGTACCTGAATGGGATATGTCTTTGATGCATACTCATTTCAGAAAAGAACCATTTGCAGTAAAGGAATTTGGTAAAAAGATAGTAGATGGTCAAGTACCACACCGCAGTGTAATAGGTACTAACCGTAGTATATGTAAGAAACTATTCGGTCTTGGTCATATACTCAATGATATTGGCCTTGGATTTGCTTTTAATGATCTGGACAATCATGTTTGGCTATCACAGCGTAACCTAAAGGACCCAAACAAACTAGTGAAAATATGCTTTAACTGTGGATCACTAAAGATAGACGGTAAGTTTATACCTTACACGGACCTACAGAAATGAGTCTAATATGTGAAAGATGTTTGGCTGTTAGACCTGATCATGAAATAGCAGGAGTATGTCTTAAATGTTGGCCCAAATATGTACAAGAAAAATTGGATGATATGGTAAATGATTAAAATATTAAAAACTCCTAAACTATTCCAGGGTACCAAAGAAGATATGAAGATATCACAGGGCTATAATATAGAAAAGGATATGTTTTTCATATATATCACAGACAAAAAGAGTAAAATAACCTGCCGTATCAACATGGATGAAGAGTATTACCAGTTATTCCATGGTATGGGTAATTTCACATATAAACAAACAAAGAAAGATGAAGGGGAATTTACAGATGATTGAATATTCAGATAGGACTCCAACACGAAGAGAATTAGAAAATAGATATAAAATGAAATTTATAGATGGTAAATTTCCATTCGGTGAATCAGATAATTGCTGCTCAAGTGATGAATATATAAGTGACTTCATAAGTCATAGACACCTATATCATAAAATGCCAATGAGCGAAGTATGGAATGAATTAGATCAATTCATGGCCGAGATATTTGAACGTCATATGAAACAAAATGAGGATTTAAGATGACAACTATAGAAGGATTAAAAGCCTATCATCAGGATATATGCTCTAATGCATTAAGACTAGTTGTAGAAAGGGGTAAGGAATATGCACCAGATGAAGATACATTAAGAACATTCAAAGACGCAGCAGCAATATATGGTTGTAAACCCAGTGATGTAGCCAGAATGCAAATATGCCTAAAGATAGCCAGATTGAAATATCAATACAAGGTAGATACTACTTATGATTTAATTAACTATGTAATATATCATAGTGATCTGATACAGAATGAAATGTGATTTATGTGAGGTAGATATGACAATATGGAATTTCACCAATAAAGTATACCATTGCCCAAATTGTGGTAATTTAGAGATTGAAGATAAGTAATAAAGACAGAATAGGTATAGTACACGAACAAGAAGATAACGAGGCTATAGCGTACTGTAGACTCTGTGAGAGATTCGGTATTAGGGCAGTGTTAGGTCCCAGACAGAACTATAATGAACGTGATGCAGACAAATGGAGACAATGTACATTCTGTAACCGTGTATTCCCAATTTATGAAATTAAACATGAAGGTAAACTGGTTGGCCTACTGGAACCAGAAGTTAATCCATTCAAATCAACTGGTGAAGTATCTGGCCTTGACAACAAGAACTTTGATAGAGAAGCAATAAGAAAGGAAGAAATAAAGAAACGAATAAGAGAAGAAAAAGATCCAGAAATCAAAGAGTTATTAAGGCAGGGCTTCGATGTAACATCATATGAGGAGCAGAAAATTGACTAGTCCTTTAGGCTGGTTCTTTGAACCAAAAACAACAATAGCAGAGTTTACACTCACACCATCATCATTTACTATAGATATCAAAGAAACTTCATCAGTATTAGCAGGTAAAGTTATTAAAAATATTAGTTATACTGATATTACCTATCCATTCGGTGCTTCATGGGTTACAGAATATCCTTCATTTGGTTGTGATGGTGGTAAAAAAACACTACAAGTAACAAAGAAGGATGATATAAAATTTGTCTAATTGTGAAAAATGTGAAGAACCAGAAGAAGAATGCTATTGTTATAAATGTCCCGACTGTGGATCTAAAGACACTGAGGCCTATGATGATGGTGAAGGTTATCCTTGGAATATTGAATGTAAGAGTTGTGGTAATTGGTGGGATGAATGATTAGACATAGATGGTGTGTATGTCATAAATGTATCACAGAAATAAAAGATGAAGAACCGGTGTTTGTAGGAAGAGAAACATATCATGAAGAGTGTTGGATAAATGATTAAGAAACTACACGCAATATCAATATATGATTATATAGATATGTTATGTGAAGAGATTGGTTGTGAATGGAATAACGATAATGATTTATTCCTAACAAAGCAACATTTATATAACCACAAATACAATAATAAAGTAAATGGTAAAACCTAAATCTAAAGGAAGATCCACTTCAAGCAAATCAGTTTTATTTCTATCTGACATGCATGTAGGGTCCATATATGCTGTGTGCTCACCACATGCAGCAATAAAAGGCAGAGAAATCAAGATGTTAGATTTCAACGAAGAATTATATCAAAATTGGTGTAATGTGAGAGACGCATGCCGGAAACCAGATATTTTATGTCTAAACGGTGAACCAATTGATGGTGGCAATATAAAAACCGCTGGTAGTGATGTATGGACTACTAGTATCCAAGACCAATTAGATGATGCAGAACGTCTAATCAAAATGTATAACTGGCGTGAAATAGTGTTGACAAGAGGCTCAAGATATCATGTTGCTGTTCAAAATATGTTCCATGAAGAATATTTGGCTAAACAATTAGGAGCAATACCATATAGTGGTTTATTTGGTCAAGCAACAAGCAAAAATAATGATGGTAAAAGTTATGATCATACTAATCAATACACAGATTTTTACCTATTTTTTATATTAGGCGGTAAAAGATTTTCTGTGTGTCACCATGTTGGATATAATAAAACCGAATTATATAGAACAACAGCATTAGGTAGAGAAATGGCTACAATGGAATTCGCAAAAGGGAAATGGTTCCCAGAAGACGGGAGTATAGATGTTCTGGTTAGAAGCCATGTACATTACTATGTACAAATAAGATTCCCAGGACAGATAGCATTCACTACGCCATGTTGGAAACTCGCAGATGAATTTCAATTAAGACGTGGATTGGGTGGAACCGCAGTACATTTGGGTTCTATTGAGGTTATAGTTGAACCAAATGGTGAAATAGAGGTAAATGAACATATAGTAGAACCAAAACACTATCCTAAACCAAGAGAAATAAACTTCGATGAGATACTGAAATGACAGATTATTCAAAGTACGAAAAACTAGCATATAATAACACATCTACCAAAATATCTGGACAAAGAGCCAGATATAATGGTAAATCCAGAGATCAACAAAAAGATTTTGTTTTTAATTATGTAAGAGAAGGATGTGGAATAGAAAAAATAGTAAAAGAATTAGGAATATCAAAACGTACAGTTTATAGATATATAGAAACACTAAAAAATGATATAATAAATCTACGTAGATTTGTAACAAACACTAAAGATTATAAATGGATGACAGTTAAAGAATGCCAAGCATTCCACAATAACCAAAGATTAAAACAAGATGAATATGACAATCTAAAAAGTAAAGGCAAAACTATAGATGAGATTGAAAAAATAATGAAAATAGATCATCAAATATTACTAACATATCAAAATGAAGAATCACGGATAGAACAAGAACGAGAATCACGAAAACTAAAAGAATCTTATGATATGTTAGAAGGAATAAAAAAATACGGACCGTCACAAGAAATGAAACTGGCCTCTAAAACTCTACAAGTAATAGAGAAAAATTTAGATTCAGCACCAGAAGAAGTAAAATCATTTATTGTAAGTTGTATGCAGATAGCAAAAATAAAAGAAAAGGTAGGATATTAAAATGAATATATTAATAACAAAAATCTTTAATACACTAGACACCAAAAAGAATAAGAATGGAAGACGATTACATTGAATGGAGTGATTTAAATATGAAGGAGTTATATAGATTATACAAATGACCAATATTCTACCACCGCCAGATCACTTACATGATGGTGTATTCTTTTCATGTGGTGATGGTCTTCATGGAGTAAGATGTTCTTTTTGTGACTTATATCTAGGTGAGTTTAAAATGTGGATTCCAGACAGAGATATAGCATTCAACACAACAGTCAACGGTAAGAAGTACCCAAAAAAAGAAAATGCAGAATATAATAATAGGTGGTTATACAAATGATATGTCCTAGATGTGGTTCAATATATCTAGAAAATGGATCAAAGATGTTCAAATGTTTAGATTGTTTCAGATCATTCAAAAAGGAAGAGGTTAAAATATGAAAATGCCATCAGATATCAGAAGAGAAGATGAAACAACATTCTGGGTAAGAAAATCTAAAAGACAATATGAAGAATATATGGTTTACCAGGATGATGATGGTAGATGGTTATGTGATTGCACCGACTTCTGGATTCACCTACCAGATCAAGGTAAGACAGTAACCCATAAATGCAAACACATATTAAGGTGTATGTTATTAATATAAATGGGCTCCGGTCTGAACTACGTATGTCGGGATGATGATAAGGGGTCTGTTGAATCGGTATAAACACAGACAGGTAACATAGATCTGACCGATATTAGGTGGGTTTCAGTGGTACGTGTAAAGATAGGGGTAGACCAACTCCCTATTACCCACCACATTATAGTTTCTATTATCCACCTCACTATATCATATGTAACACATGTCTGATGTCGGACTTATCATAGCAGGTATCGTCATAGCAGTCATAGGCTATTTGGTAGAGAGATTTACCACAGGACTGTTAAGCACATTGGGTAAGATCGTACTGATCGTAGGTGTAGTCATAGTCATTATAGGATTTATCCTATTGGCTGTACACTTAGTCGGTGCTGAACTATTAATCTTACCGCAAACAATTCAGGCTTTAGCCTAACCTTTTTTTATTCTTATCTAATATCAGCCCATTTACCATGTATTGCCTATTAAAAGTCAACTAACAGACGATGAATCGGGCCAAAATGACGTTGATTCGACCATATTTGGTAACCATAACAGGGTATCTTGGAACCATAACGTAGATGATAGTAGACGTACTTTATCCGCAGCAACTATACAGAATGTTCGTACTTTATTAACTACAGAGCAATTAAAAGACTGCGCTGAAGCGTATTCTAATTGTGGATTTCTTAGAAGTGTTATCGATAAAAACATATTCTTTATGATTGGTGAACGCACCAGATTTATGATTGAGCCTAATAATGAACTGGTAGAAGGTCGTGATGATAAAGAAGTCAGGGAAATAGAAAAGGAAGTATCAGATAATCCAAAATATCAGGCACTTAGAACTGATCTTCTCAGACTAAATAAAAGAGTAGAACTGCAAGATAGACTCAATAAATTACTAACTGGTGTATGGGTATTCGGAAGAGCATTCATGCAGATAGAAAGACTCAAACCAGATGACCCAGAATCTAAATTAACTACAATTGGTGGATCAAGGATATATGGTGAACCTATAGCACTTAAACCATTAACTCCATTCCGTATAGAAAAGACTCTAGTAGACGAGAAGAAGTACACATTTGAAGGATTATTATATAATTATGGTGTCAACGCTAACAAGAGAGTAGCAGGTGATAAAGGTAAGAAAGTAATCAAACCAGAGAACCTTATCTGTGCCTGGTATGATGATAACAACGTATTTGATAACACTTATTTCAGTGGAATTAGTCCTACATGGTCTGTATTATCTGCAGCACAAACAATAGAGATAGCATTAGATAAAAACATTCCAGAATTCTTAATGGCCGTAGCACAGGGTTTTGGTAATATATACACTGGTTCTAACAAGAAATCAGTATCAGAAGATATCAAGAACACTATTCAACACTCAACATGGTTTATTCATAACTATAAAGATCTCAAAATGGAGGCAATTAACCTAGCAAGAAACCCAGAAGAACTTACTGGAATTATAACAGGTCTATCAAGATATATATGTCAATCATTAAACTTACCTATATTCCTAGCCTTTGAGGATACAACGAATTTCGCCACTGCAAACCAAGTCATGCAGGCCTACAAGGTATCAACACTACAAAGAAATAGAACGTGGTTACAAGGAATACTAGAAAAATACTGGTATGACCCAATACTAGCAGACTTTTTCGGTGTAGAAATAGAAGATGTAGTATCACAACCAATCAAGATTAAACCAGTATTCGATGATATAAACTTTGAAACAAGATTAGAAGTTATACAGGGAGAAGATATATTAATACGAAACACAGTACACAATCCAATGGATGCAGCAAAGGCAATTAACGATAAACAAGCACAACGCAGATTAGAGATGGAAGATGCAGTAGTCCAACAACAAGAGAGAATGGCAATAGAAAAGACAGAAGCAGGAACGAAAGAAGTACCAACCGGACAACCAAGCAATCCTAATCCTAACTTTATGAGTAGAAAAGTAGATGCCAAGTCAACTTAGTCAAAGTAGGAAGATAACCCAGGAATTAGACAAATTACAACGTGAAATAACAACCAAACTGGAACGCTTCTACAAACAAAAAGTAAAAGGAAAACAGACTCCAGTAGACTTTCTCAGACAAAATGACAAGGAAATTAAAGGTATAATCAGAGATACGGTTCAAGCATCATGGTTATTCGCTCATGGTATAATATCAGACACTATAGCAGACAGAGTAGATCTAACTGCTAGAGATATAGAAGGCATAGAACTTACTACAAATAACATGGAAAATTATTTTTGGGCCCTATCACATGACCTAGTTACCAGAGAAACAGCATTTAAAAGAAATGAGAATAATCAACTTGTACCACTAGATGAATTCGATATTCATGCAGCATTTGTGGGACTTGGTGGATGGATTGCCTATTTCGGATATAACTACGCCATTGAAAGTAAATCAGGAGAATTCGGTAATTTAAAACTAAAGTTTGTAACCAGAGAAAACTGTATAGATACTAAGGTCTGTTTGCCACTTAATGGCAAGATATTTGATATCGGTACAGCATTATATCAGCCTCCATTACATAAGCATTGTAAATGTAGACTTATTCCTGTGAAAGTTTAATTTTTTCCCAACACTGATGACATATAATACTGCCATGTATTAGAGTAAACCGCAGTGGGAATGTACTACAAAACCTTCCTTCTTCTATTGATGCGGGATCTATTCGCTGACTGCTTGCACCACATTCAGAGCAAAAACTATATTCCATGTTGTTTTCTCTTTTCCAACCACTCTTTGAATAATGCTTTATCTGTAGCATCTTCTGACATATCTGTCATCCTATTCATATATTTCTCCATACGTTCTTCATGGGCATTATGTCTCAATATGAATATTAAAAATATACCCAGCAGTACAGATACTAGACCGTATGGTAATAGCGCTATACCTGCTAGGATCATAAGTACAGACCAAACATAACCTACGTTTCTCCAAAACCCCATAGTAATACTAATATAGAATGGATAATATAAACCTATCTATGAATCTAGCGTTAGTATTGCTTGTCACCGTAACAATAGGTTTATTAGGTGGATTCATGCTTAATAGATTATTGGAGCCTAGATATGAACTGTCCTAATTGCCGTAGTGATAGAGTATTATGGGAATCAGTAAATTATAAAAACTCATGTCTAAATTGTGGTTTGAAATGGTAGAACCTAGTTTAAAAGACCAAGAGAGATGTAAACATGGAGTACCATATTCAGTGTTGGTACAACTAACTGATGAACAACTTAAAGAATTAGGACATGATGATTGTTGACTGAAGAACAATGTCCACGTTGTTATGGTTCAGTAGATGTTAAAACCTGTAAAGATATTTGTCCAAATTGTGGTTTTAAAATATTTGATTGTAGTGATTTAGCCTAAATGGTGTTTCAAAAAGGTAATAAATTAGGTCATAAATTCACATCAGAAAGACTTAAGGGAGTAAAACTCACTGAAGAACATAAGAATAAAATAGCATTAACAAAAATTGGTAGTCGTAATCCACAATGGAAAGGTGATAATGTTAGTTATCATTCATTACATGATTATCTTCGTTATCATATGACTAAACCTGAGTTATGTCAGTTCTGTAATAATAAACCTGCTATGGATATAGCAAATATATCAGGTGTTTATAATAGAGATCTTAATAATTATAGATACTTATGTCGTAGTTGTCACACAAAATATGATATTAAGATGGGGATGAGATAGAGTTTCCGTACTGCCCGAATTGTCAAAAGTATTTCAGGCCAAACCAATATGTTTGTGAATGTGGCGCTACAATGTATGAAGAGGATAGCAATTAATGTCAGATCATGAACACGTATTAGTAAAGAAATTTGTTTATGATGAGTTCGCACATAAAACTATAGAATTAGATAGTTGTGTTTGTGGCTACGCTAAGAACGCTAGAATCCATCATTAACCTAAACATTTATATAACCGTCAGTATATACTATAACTAACGAATCCAGCCTTACTAACCGTTGACTGGCCGATCGTTGCAAAGAATCTTCATTCAAAATGGCAGGGGTTTTTGGTTCATGGGAATTGTCCCTCACATGAGCCTGTTTTTCCCCCTGCCAGATTTTATTATAATGTTTTAATACATAGCCATCTCACCTACGGTTGTGTCTGAATTTGTACCATTAGAAGAAGTGCAAGGTCCTAAATACTATGTATACAAAGAAAAAAAGAAAGAGAAAGAGTAAGAAAAGATATTGACAGAATTTACAGAACGTATGCCCCAGACTATAATAGATGATTCGGATAAAGACTTATTCAAAATGATGAAGGCCGAAGCAGATAACCTATTCGAAGGTGATGTTAACGACATGCTTATACTATATTTAATTAGGAAGAAGAAACTAATCAGATTCACTCATGACTTTGAAGACGAGAAGTTATATATAGATTTTCCAGATAAGAAGTAGTAGGCAAGGAACGCTCCCAAACGATGACTAACTGTTGGGGTTCCTGGTCGAATCACATCACATTCGCAGCCTACCAAGTTTAATTCACAAGTACTATATTTAAGCATTTCTGTTATTGCAAATTCAGGAGCAGCCTAAACTTATCACTGAACAGGAAGATGTTCATTTAATTGAATCATTTCTTATAGGCACCAAACCAAATGACGCAGGTTGGAAAATAAACAACGGTAATAACATTCAAGACTGGGTAGGAAAGGACTTTGTTATGATTCCAGAAAAGATTTTTGACCCTAATGAAAGTCAACCAGGACATGTATCAGGTGATTCATATGAAGAAGAAATGGCTGAAATTAAGAAACATAGTCATGGTAAAATTGTAAAGGTTAAAGGTCCATTCAATTATGAAGATGGTTCTAATGATTATTATTATAAAGCAGTTGTAAAACTTAATGATAGTCTATCTGCTAACGCTTTAGTAGATAACGGTAACAGAACATGGGTACCATTCGCTGTATCTCCTCAGATATGGAGAGAAGAAGGACCCAGAGAAAACGTAACCAAGTATAAACCAATGGGATTATTCCTAGTAATTAAAGGTGCATATGGTGAAAGTGCAGTAGTAGAAAAGATGTGTACTGGTTCTGCTCTAAAATGTGGAACATCATTAAGTGCAGCGATACACCAATTAAATCATGATACAACTGATCAACATCTCTCAGAAGTGCTTACTTCCTATATCTCCGTTATCGATAAAAATAAAGTAACAATGAGCGCTCAGCAAGAAGTTGTACAGCCAACTGTACCAAATTATACGAAGCCCGAAATAGTTAATCAACCAGTTAACCAACCAGTTGAACTAAAGAAGGACGAAAAAATTACATTAACAAAAGAAGAATATGATAATCTTCAAAACCAGATTAATGCAGAATCCAAACTTAAATTAGAAGTAGAAGAATTAAAGAAAGAAAGGAATGAAAGCATTCTAAATAACATATTTGGATCAATTGAAGATCAAGAAGTAAAGACCAAAATCTTTGCGAAATATATAAACAATGCGAGTATAGTAAAGTCAGCATTTGATGATTTTAATACTCATATTTTACCAAAAGTGATAGAAGCAAAATTAAAGGAATCGAAGAATGTCAAGGAAGAGGTTAAATCAGAAAAAGCATCTGTATTGAAACCAGAACCAAAAATAGACAAGAATGAATCTCTATCTGCTTCAATCGACTCAGATGATTTATCAATCTCCGCATGTAGGAGTATTCTGGGGTTATAGTTATGGCATTAGCCTTAGCAGATTTATTAGGAACTCCGGCAGAAGGTACCGATCTTAACCGAAATATAGAAATCGGTAATAAGGCTACTGGTGCAAGTTCCGCAATCGCCGCAGGTCGAGTGGTAGTTTTAGACGAATCCAACGGTTTGTGGGGAATAGCAGGCACTACTTCTAGTGGAAGATTTGGTATCGTACCAAAAACACATCCATTGAATGTAGATGCAGACGACGCAATTCAAGTAGCCACAGGAAAGAATTCAGAATGGTATGTCGAAGCAGCCGGCACAATCAAGCCAGGTGCAAGATGTGGACCATACACTGGTGGAAAAGTAATCCAATTTGTCGCAGGGGATGTTACAGCAACACCAACTGAAGCAACTATTGAGGCTGCTATAAAAGACTTTGAGCAGGCACCATTCGTTTATACAGGACATTACGGTGAAGGTAGTGGATTATTCAATAACCCAACCGATGGATCATCCGGACAAGCGGTACGAGTGAGGATCGCTTAAATAGGTGAATAATGATGACAGAAATATTTAAGAAAATTAACAATCCAATTGTGTTAGACCCAGAGACCAAAATGGTTTCAAAGTTGAATGAATCACAATTCAAAATAGCACAAAGTAATGTATTTGATCTAGACTGGCACGAACTAGAACCAGTATTGAATGCAGGACAATGGGCACGAGGATCATTAAGCGCTTCAACTAAAAACGATGAACTGAGCATTACTGATGCATTCGCACCAGAATACCAAGAGAAAGCAAAAGAGATGTTCGCTGGCTTTAAAGAAGCACGCAGAACAGGCAGTTTGAAAGCAGCCGTTATAACTTCCGCAGATTACGCACTGTTGCAAGATACAGTAGTTATCGCTGAAAACGTAGAAGTTATAAGAGTCGGTGTACTATCACAACAGTTCGAAGAAATCGCAACCAGAACACTTTCCGGAAAATGGAGAGACTATGCACATGACCTGAAATGGTTTAGAAATATTCCAGAAGGCAAATCACCAGAACCCAGTTTTGGTAAAGTAAGTGA
>Ga0209998_10000400_pt1 | contig 12404 bp, 16 predicted proteins | sample EndophyteCoNSPM_FD_187576 | JGI IMG/M metagenome (GOLD analysis project Ga0209998, IMG submission 187576) | Arabidopsis thaliana rhizosphere microbial communities from the Joint Genome Institute, USA, that affect carbon cycling - Endophyte Co-N... | ecosystem: Host-associated > Plants > Roots >... | reverse complement strand
TGACCTTCAAACCAATGATACATTTCTGCTATGGTATCATCACATGGTATTCCACATAGTCTACATAATACTTTATCTGTCATTTCTTAAATTTATCTCTCCATATAAAATATCTTAACCATAATGTTTGAAATATTGCTCCAACTATAAAACCTATAGTAAAATCCCAATTCATAGATTTCTAAACTTCACTCCCTTGTCTATCCAACATAGTTCCGGTGATAACTCTGCGTGTGGAAATAATTTGCATGACTTCTTCAGTATATCTGTTTCACTTCGTGTCATATATCTCTTCCTTCTTTTGACTTGTATTACTATTGCTTTTTGTATTACTATTACATCCCATTTTGCAAACTCACCTTTTTGTTGAAAGTATTGCTTGCTTCTTTTCTTGGGTCGTGGTACCCTGATACATAGAAATCCTTTATCCTTAAAGAAATGCCAACATGCTATCTCTGCCCTATCGCCTATCTGTCTAGAATTCTTACGACCTTCATGCTTCTTACCAAAGTTCTTACCTACCCAAACATCTCTTGTCATGGAAAAGGAACCGTCCAATTCACAATCTGAAATGGTATGGGTGGTACTATCTCATCACAAAGATATGAATCAAAATAGTGTAAACATTCTTCATAAGTAAAACCTGATGCATGTTGTATTATTACTGTTACACCGAAAATTATTATACCTATTGACATAAACAAAATCAATATCGCTAGTGATATTATAATAAATATAAAAGTTTGGTTCATATTAAGTCAGATAGTTTTTCTTCGAAATAAGATGTTCTGTCTTCTAGTGTACCCAGACATTCTACCTTTGGTAATCTTATTATCTTTTGTTTGAGTTCTTCAATTACCCATTTTTCTGCCATGCCGTCATTGATTTGTGGTTCAGTATTACTATGCTTTTCGCCGTCTACTTCTATGAAATATTGTTTGCCGAAAGGTACGCCTTCTATTAGTCTGCGTGCTACTATGTCGTACTCATGACCTGGTTCTTTCTTCCACTTGTTTTCTCTTACAAATTTTTGTGACCAGAATTCATACCATCCTCTGTATACTTCACAGTCTCTTTGTGATAGAAATTTGATAACATTGTTTACTGCTTTAGCATGTGTAGTACCTTCGCCTTTCTTGATACCTTCTGATGCTCTTTGTACCAATTATGGAACCTTTAATTGTGGTTGACTATGATTTCGCCACTCTACAACTTCTTTATCGAATTCTTCTACTGCCGCCTTAGTTATCTTTGTTGTTAAAGAATATCCATACCATGTTACATGTTCTTCATCTGAATCTTCCACAAAGAATCTTGGATATGGATTGGAACCACCATAACTATCTATTATATCCAATAGTTCTGAAGTCCATTTGTCTAGTTGATCTAGACGTTCTGCATGGAATGTTATTACTCTATTTACTACCATTCTAGGTAATTTGATCAAACTTCGTTTCCCTTTTTGAAATCCAATTCTTTAGCATGTGCTTTCAAGATCTCTAATACATTATCAATCTTTCTGTCGTGTTCACCTAATGTTTCACTGACAGTTTCTAATTTCTCTTTGAGTTCATTTATCTCCACTGTGGTTGCATCAACTTTTTGTTCTTCCTTTGGATAGGTAGTACGTCTTTTGAATACTCTAGGATACTTACATGTCTTGCTATGTATAATATCACTAATGGTATCATACCATTTGCCTTCAAACAGTCCTATTTCCATGTTACAAACTTCGCCTTGTAGACCCGTATTCTTACAACTTATCTTCTTTTCGTATAGTCGTGTCATCTTATATGTATATTGCAACCTACTGTAATTTATACTTTTTGGATAGTTTGTGTATTTTAGTCTTTGGATTCTTGACTTCTCTTAGACTTTTCTTATAGAATTTTATCATATCTCTACATCTTTCTATATCATCTTGATATTCTTTTATTCTGTTTTCTATATATGTTGGATTCATTATTGTTTCTGCGTATGCTGCTTGTCTTTCTAGTTCTATTTCGATTTCGGATTCTTTAACCATACCAATTACTATATAAGTCGGATAATATATAGTTATACTAAATGATTAGAAAAATCATTTTCGGAGCAATAATCTTTGTCGTCATTATAGTAGTAATAATGATGGCATTCAGAACAGTCGATACAGGTACCGTCGGATTGCTAACAACATTCGGACAAGTGCAAGACAAGACATTAGGTCCTGGTATGCATCTTGTTAATCCAATTTCGGATAACATAATACCCATGTCTATACAAATACAGAAAGAACAACAAAAGGCTAGTGCTGCATCATCTGACTTACAGGACGTTGCAAGTACAGTAGTCGTAAACTATCACATAGATCAAAACAGCGCAGTAGAAATATTCAGAACCATAGGACTAGCATTTCCTGACAAAATAATTGATCCAAAAATATCTGAAATAGTAAAGAGTGTATCAGCAAAATACAAAGCATCACAACTTATTACTGAAAGAGAAAAGGTTAGATCACAGATACAGACATTGCTATCTGATTCACTTAAACCATACAATCTATTAGTAGATGGTGTAGCAATAACTAACTTCGAATTCAGTCCACAGTTTACTAAGACAATAGAACAGACAGTAGTAGCACAGCAAGAATTAATTACACAGCAAAATCAATTGGCTAAGGTAAAGGTAGATGCACAGCAAAGAGTAGCCATAGCAAATGCAACAAAGACAGCAAATATATTACAAGCAGAAGGTACAGCAAACGCAACAGTAATCAATGCAAACGGTGAAGCACAAGCAATTGAATTGGTCAACAACCAAATAAAGAACAGTCCACATTACGTAAACTACTTTAAAATAAAGACATGGAATGGTAAATTACCAGTAGTTGCTAGCAATGGTGGAAATATAATTACATTGCCACAAGACCTGTTCAATCAAAACAATAGTACGAATAGTACTAACCCCAACTAATCTTTTTTTAGAAAATAATCAAGCCAATATTTTTTCCATTCATTATAGCATGTTTCCATTGCTTGACATAACAGTAAAAATGATTTTAGATATTCTTCTTTCATGGTAATATCTGGAAACCAACGTCTCTGATTATTACGTTACCTGATCCGTTGTTTCTTGCCCATGCATAAGACATTTGATCAAACAATGGTCTATTCATTCCACTTGATATCGGTCTGCTATCTAGTTTTCTACCTGCTATTACAAAACCTTGTCCATAATTAATCCATGCTGTTAGTCCTACCTGTCCTTGTACGTTTATACATTCAAACTTTAATTGATAGGTACGTCCGTTTACAAGTTTTTGTGGTAGGTTTCCACCGCCGAATTTAGTATGAGTATTATGAAAGTCTTCTCTAGCGAATTCATATTGACTAGGTCCTATTGCAAAACCATATTTTCCAAATCTATTTGTAGTAGGATCATTTTCGTTATGTCTACTTCTAACTGCTAGTGATAGATCATCTTCACTTGTTTTCCAATTAGGTGTGAATGTTATATACATTACGCTGTTAAAGTTCTTTACTATGAAATAGATTCTACTTCGGTCGCCGTTGATTTGACATGAACCTTTACCATCTACATTGTATGGTCCACCTGACCCTGCATGACTGTATTGTATATGGTCATCAAACTTGTCACCATATCCAAACTTTGCGTTCTTGATACCTCTTGTTAATTGATTACCTGCTATACCATTTGCCCATGCTCTACTTGACCATACTAGACCTGTTGGTGGTGGTGGTAACTGTACTGGTGGAGTTATTGGCGCTGGATTAGGAATATTAACCCATTGTCTAGGCATGCGTCCTACAAATACACCGACTAAATGAGGTTTTACCATTTTAATTCACTACCTTACCATTATAATCTATGAACTGTGATGCTACTTTACTATCTGATGTAACATATACCTTTACAAATCCATAGTGAACATTATCGCATATTGGAAATGCTGTGTTTTCACCGCATGTATAATGACTACGACCGCCTGTACCAATTGTAATATATTTCTTATCTGCTGATTGTGAATAGACATGGTTATGTCCTGATAGATATATGCTATTTACAGTTGTTGGTATTGCTGCTTTTATCTTGTCGCATAATACTTTAACACCTGATTCTACTGGATGATGTGAGTTTGGTGCTACTGCACATGGCTTATGACTTAGTATAAACACGTTCTTTACATCTTTCATCACAGTTGCATTGTTTAGTGTTTGTATTGCTTTGGTTCCCTGTGTATTTAGGTCTCCATTAGTATTGAAGAATAGAAACAGATTGTTATAATATCTAAACCAATAACCTTCACCACAATAATCCTTTGCTTCTTTTTCTATTGCTGCTGAACCATCTTCATTATCTGATTCATGGTTACCTATAACACAATACATTTTGTCACCTAAAGTTCCATAAGTTTTCTTGAACCATATAAGTTCAGGATCATATCCCAAATCACCTAATAGAAAATCAAACTCTGCATTCTGTAATTTTATCTGATTAAATACACTTGTACCTGCATTTGAATCATATACATCACCTACTACTGTGAATGTAAATGCCTTTGCTGTAGGTATTGGTGGTGCTGGTTGTGGCGCTGGTGTAGGTACTGGTTTTGCAGTACATTCGTTTAGTGTAGCATTATAAACTTCATCTGTATCACATGTTGGTTTAGGTGGTGGTACTGGTACTGGTATTGGTTGTGTAACATTTGTTGGTTGTGTTACATTTGGAAAAGTAACGTTTACGACTACGGGTTCTTTAGGTATTTCAGAAACTTGTTCTTGAATATTTGATAATGTGTTATATATATTGGTAAATTGTTGATTGACATAGGTATAGTTAAATGTTATTGTAATACCTAATGTTAATAGAATACTTGCTGTTATTGTAATAGCGGCATAGGCTAACGCCTTTTTAGAATCTACGGACATCTTAACTAGTACCTACCACATTAATAAATAAAACTATTCCCATACGTCCATTACCAATCTACGTGTTTTGGGATCCCATACTGAACCTTCATATTGGTAATAATTTGTATTAGGATATGATGTTCCTCTATAACTTGCCACTACATAACTGCTGCTAGAAGTATTAATCCATTCTACACCTATTCTATCACCTACTACCAGTGCGTGTGTATTGGTTGAAAAGTCAAATGTTTGTTTAACATAACTTGTTGTCAATGTTGCAGGATCTATTTCTGTTGGGCTTGTATAAATCACTGTACCACTACTATTCCATATCTTCGCAAATATATCAGGTGTTGTAGGAGTACCAACTTTCTTTAATGGTATGTCTAACTGTTCTGGTATCTTACCTGTGTAAACACTTGATGAATTAGCAGGTGACATAACAATCCTTTTTCTATTATCATATGTAGTACTGTTTGATAATTCTTTATCATCGTCAACTCCCTCTAGTGTATAAACAGAGTAGAATTGTCCTGTTCCAGTTCCACTTCCACCACCTGTTCCTGTACCTGCACATGGACTTGCTCTTAATTGATTAATATCTTGTTGAAATTTGGTTAATCCTTGAATAGTAGTTGTTTCATTTGGTTGTTCTCCTGGTGGTGGGGTTTCTGGTGTATCATCAAATGCTAAAGTAGGATCTATTTCTCTAAGTGATAAATTCTTTAGTCTACATATACCATTATTAGAAACAAATTTAAATAAACATTTCATTTCTATATCTCTTGGCATATCTGCTCTTTTACCATAGCCTCTATTCTCTGATTCTGAAAATGACATATTTTCAGAATCAATAGAATGGATATCAGCACCATCTTCAAATTCTGGTATTATCGGATGAACTGAAAACTCTGGTGTTCCACTCTTATATCTGAATTGTACGTTACTCCATGTTAATACTTGATCACTTACTCCATCACATGTTTCTCCTCCAGTACCCCATCCACTCTTATCTTCAACACGTCCTACCATAAACCATTTTTTAATATCTGCATCAGGATCTTCATTCCACCATATCTCTATTACTACAGAATCATGTCCTGTACTTCTACCGTCTTTTTTGTTATACCTTACTGCACAAAATCCCTTCCATCCTCCACCTACTACTTTCTCTGTTACATTAGGGTGTGTAAATTTGCCCACTGGGTGTTCATGTTTAGAACCGCCATGCCACATTTGTTTTTGAAAGTAAAATCTAGGTGGTGTTTCGTTTATAGTTACATTAACATTATATTCGGCTCCTTCGCAACCATGAGTCTCACCACCGGAGTGATGCCCTGTTTCAGTCTCTAAACAATAATAATCTGCTACATCATACGGAAATTCCCATTCCCCTGTAGACTCACTTATAACCTGTACATCATCATATTCTTTACCTATACGTATCATACCATCGTCAGAATCATCAAATATATTCTTGGCTTGTTCCCAGAAGAACGCATTACCTGAATTTGTTACTCCAGCATGTTTTGCTGTTGGATATATGAAAGGAATTCCAAACTTATCTAATGGCATTATATATCATGGATAAAATATTCTATACATATCTAGTATGTCATCAGCCATATCATTGTTAAATTGTTTTTTATCTTTATCGTCTCTATCTCCCCAATCTGATTGTATATATTTATTTATTATTTCGTTTAGATTTTTGATTATTTTAGGATTAACTATAACAGTCAATTCTTTATTATTAGGTGTATTATTAACTAATTTGAATACCTTCATTACTATGATTTACACCTGTTAAAAAATAAGAAGTTATGCTGTAATGACAAATGTATCAAATGTATCTCCTCCTATTTCTCTGAATTGACATGTTAAAGTTTGTGCATTGTTGGATGCTACGATTTCCCATACTCCATTATGTGTCCTGTTTTGATATGCTTGAAAACTTGGTTGAGAACCCAGTGCATATAATCCACTACCACTATCATGTCCTCCCGTTCCACTCACAACATGGATAAGTCCTATACTATTATTACTATATGGGCTTGTGTTGTCTACTATTGTTGGTGATGTGGGAGAACTTGAGTTATATGATACCATATGAGTTCGTTGCCAATTATGGTTATGTCCACAACATACTATTCTAACTCCATTATTTTGAAACAGTTGATGGAATGCTTGAACCTGATCAAATTCATTATAAGCGTGATCAGAACTAGCACCGAACCATGCATCATGCATTACTGCTATTCTCCATGTTACAGTATTATCATTCTGTGATGCAGTTAAAGCATTACTGATAAAGTTCCATTGAGCAGAACCATTAGCCAAGTTTATATTGGTATCACAAACAAAGAATTGTATATTCTCGAACTTGTATGTGAAATAAGTCAAAGAGTGTCCAAAGAAAGTCTTATATGGAGTAACTCCTCCTGATTCTGAGTACTCATGATTACCATATGCAGAATTCATTATACTTTTCAGTGGTGTGAATCTAGTAGTCCAACAACCGGCAGATTCATAAGCATTGTCTCCTACCCCTACAACATGATCATATCCTTGTGATTGTATTAAGTCTATAACATCATCTGTTTCTGGTTCGCATCCCCAATCCCCTGCAATTGCTATCTTATAATCACTGTTATCGGGTGGAGGATTACCACCAGTGCCACCACTACCACCAGTGCCACCACTACCACCAAAAGTATTTTCATATACTATGGCAGAGGTTTGCGGAACCACACCTTGATTAAATAATTCTTGAATTTCTTCTGCTGTTAATGCTGTATTCCACACTCTAATTTCATCAAGATCTCCTACCCAGTATCTTTTATCATCAGGATTATCCACATCATAACCTATGGATAAATCATGTGCGTTTGTTTCTGGTGTTGTATTATCATCACGAGTATGCACTTGTACACCATCCATATACAAACGGAGAATGGTTCCATCATAAGTATATGCTGTATGATGCCATTGTCCATCATTCCATGTAGCACCATCTGTAAATACTTTATGCTCCCCACCTGATGAATCTTCAAATCCACCCTCTACTTCATTTTGGAATGGAGTATTGTTAAGTTTTAACATAAAGTTTTGATTATCTCCTGGTACTTCCACACCACTAATACCTTTGATTAGTATAATTCCTTCACCACCTGTATAATCATATGATGTTCTGAACCATGCTGCACAACTATGTTGAAGTAAATCTAAACTGGGATCATCTGGTTCTATTACAGTTCCGCCACCACTTCCATTAAATGTTTGATATGGTTCATAGTGATATGTTCCCGGAGTTCCACCACTACCAGTTCCGCCACCACCAGTTCCTGTGCCACCTTGAGGTATATTGAACCTGAATCCAAACACTTCATAATCATCTAATATTTCTATCGCATTTGCAGGTACATTTAACCATACCCATATAGGAAATGATTCTTGTGCTGATAATTTACCAACATTTGGTAATGTGGGTGGTGAACTAATTTCATTCCATTCTACACCTGTTGGTGCTGTATATTTATCTGGTATTACTAATGCTGATGCGTTCCATGCTGCACCATTAGTTAAAGTACCTACTTTAGTTCCAGATACATTATCTATAGGATTTCCAGTACCTTCATTTATAGGTAACCAGTAATTAGGATTTGGTGAAGTTATAGCATCTTCATATAAATCATCAATTTCTGCTTGGCTTAATGCTTTATTTGTCCACCATTTAAAGTCTTTCATATAACCTTTGAAATCTGTTGTTGTGTCTCCTAATTTTAATATGGCGCTAAGATTAATTGCCTCAGTTAAATCTGCATTAGTTCCAACTACCTTATTAACATAAATCTTCAGATTGGCAGAACCTAAACTATTATCATAGGTACATGTAATAAAATTCCATTCATTTAATTCTAAAGTGGTATTGTAAGAATTGATGAATGTACCTGTTGCATTCTTTATTGTAAATATAATCTTATTTGCAGTATCACCCGAAATAGTGAGTTTAAAACCTTGATTAGTGCCACCACTATGATAGACAACTTCTCTAAAATTAGTATCCCATCCGGCAGTAGGATATATCCATAAACTGAAACTGAATTTAGTTAGTGATTGACTCCATAATGTAGCATCATTAGTTAGATCTATATAATCATCAGTTCCATCAAAAAGTATTGTACCAAATATTGGATCGAATGACCACTTTACTGTTGTGTTAGAAGGATTGCTTTTACTACTTAACCATAGTTTAAAGTTATCCATACTTTCATTACTATTTCCGTTTTTCCAAAAACAACAAGCATAATAATCTTCACCTACCACAAGTTCATTTTTAGGTATATTAGAGAATAGATTGTTTGGAGTAGCAGGAGTTATAAGAGTACCAGTTATTGCACCACCCAAGTTATTTGTGGTTTTATATATTTTGAGGTCAGCCGCACTAACCATTTACTGAATCCTCTGTTTATGTGTTCCGATTATTCTATATTTAGGTAGGTTGTTTAATGTTCTTAGTCGTTCTGAAACTATATCTGCGTCTTGTAAATATCTATTTATCTGTTGTCGGGTTCCAGTAAGCGTACAATGATTTTCTTTGTTTTCCTGTCTTCTATGTATTCCTTCCAAACCTTGTTCCATATGTATTTTTTTAAAATCATACCAGTTTCTAAGTATAACGTTTTTATTAAATAGGGTATCAGTCATATTAATGACCCCATGTATCGCTAATATAATATATCAGTCTTGAACCATATGTATGCATAGGTCTGTCTGCTGCTGTACTGTTTTTGATTGAATGTTTTATCAAATTATTCTCTACTGTTGCACCACTAGTTGGAATATTTGTTGTCTTGGTTAACACTGTGCCACCTGCAACATATAAATATGCTGATGGTGTTCCTGCTGTAGGATCATGTTCGACATCAACTTTGGTTCTATTTGTAGTAATTGCTATACCACTATCAGATGCACTATTAGCACTACCATTAGCAGTTCTTAACCAGTAGTTATTATTAGTTGTAGTACATACTTCTGCTTGTAGTTTTCTGGTATTAGAATCTGCTGCTGTTACGTCATCAGCACCTACACCTGAATGTATTGCTAAATTGGTTGCAGTTTCTATTCTTAATTTAGTTTGGAATAAAAATGGTTTTGAAAAATCTAATTTTAGATGAGGATATGAAATAGTAGAACCTGAACCTGATGTTCCATTTGGTCTTAATCTAATACTCCTTTCTCCTGTTGTTCCATCAGTAGCATCTTCTATAGTTCCTGATGATGTAACAGTTTCTATCCATTGTGCTTTCTTTAGATCATCTGTTTTAGTTAATTGTAATACAAAGAAAGTGTTATTCCATGCAAATATATCGAATACTGTACCACCAGTAGAGGAATTTGCATGAGTATGTTCAGCAGTATCTCTTAGATTTATAAAACTGTCTTCAGTAGCATTAACCATTAATAGATCATCTTTATCACCTGCTGTACCGTCGGCATTAATAGCAACAAGTTTAAATTTAGTTTTATCTAGTGATGCTGCATCGTTTCCAGAAACAGTTATAACAGATGTTTTATTCTTTCTTGTAACAGAAGCAGGTGTTGAATTAGTCCAGGGATCAGATAGTGACATTTTATATTGCCCTCAATCCTATCACTGGAACTGGAACTGAAACTGATGGAACACTGAATAATGTAGTTGCTGAACCTGTATATGGATCTGGTAACGCACCGTAAGTATGTGCCACCGAATAACCGTAATTAATTCTACCTGTGTTTAATGTTGCAGTTGTTCCAAGAATACCATTACCAGGATCATTTAATCCTCTAATTTGTATAGTGGTTGCTGATGTTTCCCATGCTAACCAGTATAATCCAGGTTGAAATATTTGAAGTGATGATGTTATAGTTGTATCTTTTGCACCTGTTGACGCTGTAGATATAGAACCAGTATCAAATATCAATGATCCTGGATAACCATTTCCATCGTCATTGTATATACCTGCCCTTGCGTTTTGTGATGCTTGGCTTGTTGTAATATGAAAAGTTATTGTATCAAATTTAGTTACTTTATCTATAACTATAGGTAATGCCCATAATGTATTTGCTGCTGGACTTGTGGTAGTGGTAATAATATCACCATGTGACCACATACCCGCTACATATCTTCTATCATTTGTTGAATTTTTACGGAAGAAATATCCTGATAAACTGGGATTAGGATGATATAGAGTTATCCAATTTGTACCATCGGATTGTATTACTACATATTCTCCTGGTCTTAGTTTCCATGTAAGAAGACCATCTATAGTTTCTGTACTGTTTGCATCTATTGTTACGGTATTAGTTGATGCTACTGTATCTATTCTTTTTATTGTATATACAGTTCCGCCCAATCCTGAACTAGCAGGTAAATTAAGTGTAAGGTTTCCACTTGACGCATCTGCCCTGATAACTCTATTTGTTGCTGTTAATGTATATGGTGAATCTCCTGTTACTTTTGTTACTACTGCATCTATTTCTCCATTAATAGTCGGTGTTGTAAGTGTCGGTGTAGTTAATGTTATTCCTGTTAATGTTGATGCTACATTTAAACTTCCACCTGTTAATGAAAGATTAGAACCTGCTGTAAGTTCTTCTACATCACCGGAACTTGCTGTGGTTCTACCAAGTATTCTTGCTGTATTAATATTCTGCATTTTTGCAAATGTTATAGCATCTGCTGCAACCGTAGGACCGGGATAAGTACCTGTTAAGTCTCCACTTGCTGAACCTGATACTGATTCTAAATCTACTACTGTACCTGCACTATTTTTTCTTTTGAGAACTCCTGATTCAGAATAAACTATAATCTTACCTGCTGCTGGACTAGAAGGTGCAGACTGATCTTTAACAACAATGCCTTTTTGAACTTCAAAATCTAAATTAAGTGTAATATCATCAACATCTATACCAGAAAACGCTTTAGATATTTTATCTGTATCATCAGCGCCAAATTTTATACCAGTTCCCGTATCTGATATATTAACTACTTTCCAGACTAACTAAATTCACCTTATGAACTAAAATAAATTTAAATGGAAATAGGAACTATCCTGCTGTGTATCCAGTTGTAGTATATCCTGCTGTTGTAAATCCTGTTCCTACAGTATAGTATGTAGCATAGTAGTCAGTTATCATAACCTGACCAAAAGGTATGTTTGCTATAGTCCATTTATTGGTGTTCATATATCCAACTTCTGTACCAGACACTACCTTCTCTCTATAAACTCTAAAGTCATATAGGTCTCCGTATACAAAACCACTGGTTGATGTTCCACCCCTAGTAAATACAGCCATATCTAGGTCAGTTAGGGTAGCGTGCCAACTAGGACTACTACCTGCGCTTAGGGTCTTGTCAACATTATTAACATATATATGACTGACATTACCTGACACAGCATAAGTTATCCACACATCATACACTGTATCCACTGCTATAGTTCCTGTTGCTGT
>Ga0209998_10000396_pt1 | contig 12475 bp, 9 predicted proteins | sample EndophyteCoNSPM_FD_187576 | JGI IMG/M metagenome (GOLD analysis project Ga0209998, IMG submission 187576) | Arabidopsis thaliana rhizosphere microbial communities from the Joint Genome Institute, USA, that affect carbon cycling - Endophyte Co-N... | ecosystem: Host-associated > Plants > Roots >... | reverse complement strand
CCGGACAGGATCCGCACGCGGTCGGTTTCGCGCCGCTGGCTGGTGAAGCGGGACGTCCCTGGCCGGCGGCGATCGACGTCGCGCTGCAGGTCCGCCTCTTCAAGCGGAAGACCGGGCGGACAACCGTCAACGACTCCGCCCAGCGCGGGGCCGTGACTTTCGCCGAACGTGGTGAGCGTAAACGCGCGCCCGAATGAATTACCCGACATGCTCACTCCGTCAAGACGTGTGACGCGCCTCGAGCTCGGCGCGCGTCAGCAAGAAGACACCACCGCCGCCATGCTCGAACTCCAGCCACACGAAGGGCAGATCGGGATACGCGGCGACGAGCCGCGCAGCGCTGTCGCCGACCTCGACGAACAGCGTGCCGTCCGCCTCGAGGTGACGTGCTGCGCCGGCGAGGATGCGCCGCACGACATCGAGACCATCGGCGCCTGCGCGCAGCGCGAGATCCGGCTCGTGAGCATATTCGCGCGGCAACTCGGCCATCTCGGCGTCGCTCACGTAGGGCGGGTTGGAAACGATCATATCGTAGCGGCGGCCCGCAACCGGCTCGTACAGGTCGCCCCCGAACAGCTGCACGCGATCGGCGAGGTCGTACCGTAGGACGTTGCGGTGCGCGAGCTCGAGCGCCTGCAGCGAGATGTCGACCGCATCCACGTGGCTCTCGGGCAGGGCACGTGCGCACGCGATGGCAATGCATCCGGACCCGGTGCCCAGGTCGAGCACGCGCTGGACTCGTGCGGGATCGACCCACGGGCGGAACTCGGCCAGTATCAGCTCGGCGAACGGCGACCGCGGCACGATCACCCGCGGATCAACCTCGAACTCGAGCCCGGCAAACCACATTTGTCCCATCAGGTACGCCGCCGGCATGCGGCTGCTGATTCGCTCCGCGAAGGTGGCGAGCACCGCGTCACGCTCGCGCGCATTCGGCCGCGTCCCGTAAGCCTCGGCGGCCCTGTCATGATCGAGCCCGAGCACGTGAAAGACGAGCGCCGCCGCGTCGTCGACTGCGGTCTCCGTCCCATGCCCGTACGCGAGGCCTGCGCGCTCGAACTCCGCCGCGCCAAAGCGAATCAGGTCCGCGACATTCGCATCACACGGCGGGACTCGCACAAAGCCCCGGGTGGTCATAGGGTGCGTGGGCGATGTGGGATAATCGCGCCCCCTCCAGGTCCCGGTTTCCCGTTGCTCCGCATGTCCGCACGCCCTCTGCTGATCGGCGCCGTCGCGATTGTAGCGTTTGCCGTCGGCGCAATTGTCGCTCGCGGCTGGCAGGGTCGATTGTCCGAGGCGCCGGATCACGCGACCGAGTTCGTACCACCGCACGCGCTCCCCACGATCGCCCTTCTGGACCAGGACGGCCAACCGCTCGATGCGGCATTCTTCACGCGCGGGTGGACGCTGGTGTTCTTCGGCTTCACCCGCTGCCCCGACGTCTGTCCGACCACGCTCGCGACACTTGCGCAGACACGCGCGACACTCACCGATCTGCCGACCGGACAGCAGCCGCGCGTGCTCCTCGTGAGCGTGGACCCCGAGCACGACCAGCCAGCGCTGCTCGCCGACTATGTCCGCCACTTCGACCCGAGCTTTCATGCGGCCACAGGGGATCCCGCCGCCGTGGCCACTGTCGCCGCCGGCTTCGGCGTGCCATACGCCAAGGTGGCGCCGGGCCCAGACGCATACTCCGTCGAGCACGGTGCAGGGATCTTTTTCGTGGCGCCAGACGGCATCGCGGCGTACTCGAGCGCGCCGCACGATGCCGCCGTGCTGGCGCGCGACTACCGGCGAGTCCTCACGCGGCACGGGACGAAGCGATGACCGCGGGCGATGCGCCGGCCGCGGGCGCGACTGATCGCGCATTTGCGCTGCTGCAGGAGATTGTGCCCCAGCACCTCCTGTCCCGCGGCATGCATCGGCTCGCACGCAGCACCCGGCCAGAGCTCAGGAACATGGCGATCCGGATGCTGCTCCGTGCCTATCCGCAGATTGATCTTGGCGAGGCTGCCGAAGCCGACCCGTACCGCTACCCCTCGTTCAATGCGTTCTTCACGCGCGCACTCAAGGCCGGCGTGCGGCCGATCGCGCCCGGCGCCGATGTGCTGGTCTCGCCGGTCGACGGCAGCCTGAGCCAGCTCGGCGAGCTCTATGCGGGTCGCATGCTGCAGGCCAAGGGCATCGAGTACACCGCGGCCGCGCTGCTCGGAAGCGAGTCGGCGGCCGCGCAATACGCCGACGGACGCTATGCCTGCATGTATCTCGCGCCTTTCGATTACCACCGTATCCACATGCCGCTCGATGCCCGGCTGCGCACCACGCGCTACCTGCCGGGCCGGTTGTTCAGCGTCAACGCGGCGACGGCGCGCACGATACCCGGACTGTTTGGCGTCAATGAGCGAGTCGTTTGCGAGTTCGACACACGCGTGGGCGCACTGGCGCTCGTCATGGTGGGAGCTCTGTTCGTCGGCAGCATCGAGACGGTGTATGCCGGCGAAATAAATCCGCCGGCAAGCCGCGGCGGATCACCGCGCGAGATCGCCGCCGGCCAGGGCATGGAATTTCGCAAGGGCGACGAGCTCGGGCGATTCAATATGGGCTCGACCGTCGTGCTTCTATGGCAACGAATGGCGGGAGAGTTTGCGCCTGGCCTGGCCCCGGGTGCGCGGCTGCGGCTGGGACAGCTGCTCGCCAGTACGAAGGCGCCCTCGTGAGCGGCGCCGCCTGGAGGCCCACCGGGTCGCTCGAGACGTTGCGGTTACGCGCGCTCATGTTGCGCCGCGCGCGCGAGTACTTCGCCGCGACCGACGCGCTCGAGGTCGAGACGCCGATCCTGGTGCGCTCGGCGGTGACGGACGTGCACCTCGAATCGCTCGAGGTGCGCCGCGCAGGGGGCGAGCGCGCCGGGTTCCTGCACACCTCGCCTGAATACGCGATGAAGCGCCTGCTCTGTGCCGGCGCGCCGGACATCTACCAGGTCTCGAAGGTATTCCGCGATGGAGAGCGCGGTCGGCTTCACAACCCCGAGTTCACGATGATCGAGTGGTATCGGCTCGGGATCGACCATCATGCGCTGATGGACGACGTCGAGCGGCTGCTCAGCCACATATTCGCGGGGCGGGTGAGCCCCGCGGCCAGCCGCCACCTGACTTACAGGGCCGCGTTCGAAGCCAGCCTGGGCGTCGACCCGATCGACGGCCCGGTAGACGAGCTGACCTCGGCGCTGGCGGCGCGCGGCGCGGACGTGCCCGCCGCGCTCGCGGGTGAGCGCGACGCGCTCTGCGACCTCGGCCTTTCGCTCTACGTGGCGCCCTCCTTTCCGGCCGACCGGATCACCTTCCTGCACGCCTTCCCAGCGTCGCAGGCGGCGCTGGCACGGATCGAAGGAGCCGTTGCCGCCCGATTCGAGGCCTTCTGGGGCTCGATCGAGCTGGCGAACGGATTCGATGAGCTCGGCGATGCAGCCGAGCAGGCCGCTCGCTTTGCGGGCGACACTGCGCAGCGCGCGCGCACCGGCCTCCCGAGCCACGCGCCGGACGAGGCGTTTCTCGCCGCGCTCGGCGCAGGGCTCCCGCGCTGCTCCGGCGTGGCGCTGGGCTTCGACCGCGCCGTCATGATCGCAACCGGCGCGCGGCACATCGATGAGGTAGTGGCGTTTCCCGCGGAACGAGCCTGACGGAGGGCCTCCGATGAACGAGCAGCACTTCGAAATAGCGGAAGGCGGATATGCGGACTACGCCGAACTCGCCCGCGGCCTCGAGTCGCTCCTCGCCGGCGAACCGGATCTGATCAGTTGCGCCGCAAACACGGCTTCGCTCATCTACTACGGTCTGCCGGAGCTCAACTGGGTTGGGTTCTACCTGCTCGATGCTGCCAGCGGGGATCTCCTCGTCGGGCCATTCCAGGGCCGGCCCGCCTGCGCGCGCATCCCGCTCGGCAGGGGCGTTTGCGGTACCGCCGCCGCCGAGCGGCGCACGGTGCTGGTCGCCGACGTGCATGCGTTTCCCGGCCACATCGCCTGCGACGCGGCTTCCCGTTCGGAGCTCGTGGTCCCGGTCATCGCGGGTGGACAACTGATCGGCGTCCTGGATCTCGACAGCCCGCGCCTCGGGCGATTCGATGTCGACGATGCGCGTGGCATCGAGTCGCTGGTGGAGGTATTCGTCCGCGCCGTCCGCGCCTGAACCGCGCGTATCGGATGTCGCCGGCGTCAGCCCTTGGCGCGCGCGATATAGGCCGCGGTCCGCGTGTCGACGCGGATGACCTCGCCCTCGTTGATGAAAAGCGGGACCCGGACGACGGCACCGGTCTCGAGCTCGGCGGGCTTCTGTCCGCCCGTCGCGGTGTCACCGCGTACGCCGGGATCCGTCTTGACGATCTTGAGCTCGACGTGCGGCGGCGCGTTGACGGCGAGCGGCACACCGTTCCAGAGCATCACGTTGCAATGCACGCCATCCTTGAGCCATGACGCGGCGTCGCCCATCGCCTCCTTGCCAGCCGTGAACTGCTCGAAGGTGTCGGGCACCATGAAGTGCCAGAACGCGCCATCGTTGTACAGGTACTGCATTTCCGACTCGACGACGTCGGCCGCCTCGACCGAATCGCCGGAACGGAACGTCCGCTCGATGACGCGGCCGGTCTTGAGGTTACGGATGCGCACGCGGTTGAAGGCCTGCCCCTTACCCGGCTTGACGAACTCGTTCTCGATGATCGCGCACGGATCGTTGTCCAGCAGTATCTTGAGCCCGGAGCGGAATTCGTTGGTGCTGTAGCTGGCCATGGTCTTCCATGATGGTGCGGCGGGCGGCGCCCCCAGGGGCCGCTTCGAGAAAGCCTTGCATAATACGCGGAACGAGCACACCCCGTCAGCTTGCATCCAAACCGGTCCCCTGACGGATCAAAGCCCACCGGCGGCCGCGGCGATGGGCGTGATGCTGCAACCTGCGTCACGAATGCACGCGAAATACGGGTGCTATCATCGCGCCGCTTCCGCAATCGCGAGTCACGAGGAGCGGCATCACGCCTGGATACATGGCCGAGACAAGCGCCATTCCTCTCATTGTCTATTCGCGGCATCAGGAAGCCGTCGAGATCATCAACAGCACGCTGAGAAACGCGGGCCATCCGGTGCATTGCGCCTGGGTGCGGGACCTGGCGGCGTTCGGCGACGCGCTCGCGCAAGGAAGGGCCCAGCTCATCTTCGTCTGTCTGCCCGACGCCGAGGACGCTGCGCCGGTCATGGAGCTGCGCGATCGCCAGGCGGCCGCGATGCCGGTGGTGCTGGTCCGCGATACGGTGAGCGAGGACGGACTCACCCGCGCGCTCGAGCTCGGAGCGCGCGACGTCGTCACGCTCAAGGCACGCCCGCGGCTGCGCGCGGTCGCTGAACGCGAGCTGCACCTCGCCCGGCTCGACACCGCGCTTGCCGGCACGCTCGCCTCGGCCCACCAGTACCGCGACCAGATGCGGGCGTTCATGGCCGGATCCACCGACGCTATCCTGCACGTCCAGGAAGGTATCGTGGTCGATGCGAACCCTGCGTGGATCGAGCTCACGGGGCTCAAGGACGCAGCCGCCATCGTCGGCCAGCCCCTGATGGATGCGTTCACCCCCGCGAGTCACGCCGCGCTGAAGGGCGCGCTGGTGGCAACGGCGCAGGGCAAGTGGTCGGATCACTCGCTCAAGGCCACGGCGGTGCTGCCCGGCGGCGGCGAGATGCTTCTTGCGCTCGAGCTCGAGCGCTTCGATTTCGACGGCGAGCCCGCCGTTCGAATCAAGGTGCCGACCCAGCGACACGACTCGGTCTCGATCACGCAGCAGCTCGCGGAGGCGCTCAAACTCGACACCGGCACCGGGCTCCTGAAGCGAAGCGCGTTTCTCGAAACCGGCCGCGCGCAGCTCGCGCAGCCGCTCAAGGGCGGTCTGCGCGCGGTGCTGTACCTCGAACCGGATAAGCTGGCGGCACTCGACTCTGACCCCGGACCGCTCGCGCTCGAGGTCCTGCTCGACTCAGTCGGCGCGATGCTGCGCGAACAGCTCCAGCCGGGCGACATCGGCGGCCGGTTGACCGGCCGCGGCTACGCGGTGCTCATCGAGCGTGGCAACACCCGCGACCTCGATGCCTTCATCCGCCACCTGGTGGAGCGCGTTGCCGGACACGTCTTCCAGGTAGGCGAACGATCGCTGTCGATCACTGCCAGCGCCGGCGCGGCGCTCTGTGCCGCGAACAAGCCTCTGCCCGGGCCTCTCAACGTCGCGATCCGCTCGCAGCGCGCCGCGGCCGCGGCCGGCGGGAATCGCACGCTGCGCCAGGAGGACAGGGACGAGTCGAGGGCCGAAGCCGAGGCCGACCGTACCTGGGCGCACCAGATCAAGTCTGCCCTGATGGCAAACCGCTTCCGCCTCGTGCAGCAGCCGATCGCGAGCCTGGTGGGCGAGGATCGGTCGATGTTCGACCTGGTCGTGCGCATGCTCGACGAGCGCGGCCAGGAAGTGCTGCCGTCGGAGTTCCTGACCGCCGCATCGCGGACCGACCTCATGAAGAACATCGATCGCTGGGTGGTCGGCGCCGCGATGAGCTTCTGCGCGGCGCGCAAGCCACACAAGGTGTTCGTGCGACTGTCGCGCGATTCGCTGCGCGACGAGACGCTCGCCACCTGGCTGGAGCAGCAGCTCAAGGCCTCGCGCATAGAGCCCAGCCATGTCGTCATCCAGGTGAGCGAGGAGCTCGCGACACGGCATCTGAAGGAAGCCAAGGCGCTGCAGCAGCTCCTTGCGCGGCTCGGCTTCGAGTTTGCGGTCGAGAACTACGGCTCGGGCCGCGACCCGGGGCAGCTCCTGTCGCACGTCCCGGTCAACTACGTGAAGATCGATGGCTCGCTGATGCAGGGCCTCGCCAACGACCGGCCTCTGCAGGAGCGCGTCAAGGCGCTGGTCGAGCAGGCCCGCGAGCGCAGCATCACCACGATCGCCGAGCGCGTCGAGGATGCCAATACGATGGCGGTGCTCTGGCAGCTCGGCATCGAATTCATCCAAGGCTATTTCGTCAACAGCCCCGAAGAGGTCGTGCTCGGTAACTGACGCGTCAGTCGGCCACCTCGAGCGCCTCGACTTTGCGCCAGCCGCGTGGCAGGACCGCGCCGCGTTGACCACGCTCTCCGCGGTAGTCCGCCAGATCCTTGAATGCGAGCGCCATCTGGCGCTCGCCGACCTGCAGCCGAAGCGACTGTCCAGGCGCAATCGCCGCGATCGCCACCAGCGATTCCTCACCGGCGGCCGCTTTCTTCGACGAAATGCCGAAGATCTTGTTGCCCTTGCCGCGCGGCAGCTCCGGCAGCTCCGCCACCGGGAAGACGAGCAGCCGTCCGTCGCTGTTCACGGCAGCGAGGAGCGTCCCGTCGGCGGACGGTCGCGGCGCGGGCGCGAGCACCGTTGCACCCTCCGGCACCTTGAGCACCGCCTTACCCGCGCGGTTGCGACCGTGCAGCTCGCCAAGGCGCACGACGAAGCCATAGCCCGCGGAGCTTGCGATGACCCAGCGCTCGTCGGGCTCGCCGATCATGACGCCGGCAAAGGTCGCGCCGTCGGGTGGATCGAGCCGGCCCGACAGCGGCTCGCCCTGTCCACGGGCCGACGGCAGCGTGTGCGCCGCCAGGCTGTAGGCGCGGCCGGTACTGTCGAGAAACACCGCCTGCTGCGTGCTGCGGCCGCGGGCAACGGAGCGGAACTCGTCACCGGTCTTGAAGGACAGCGTGCGCGGGTCGATTTCGTGGCCGCGCGCCGCGCGCACCCAGCCGCTCTTCGACACGACGACGGTTACCGGCTCACTCACGAGGAGCTCGGTCTCGTCGATCGCCTGGGCCGCGGCGCGCTCGACCAGCTTGCTGCGGCGCGCGTCGCCGTACTTCGCCGCATCCTCGACGATCTCGTCGCGCACCAGTCGCTTGAGCTTCGCCTTGCTCTTCAAGGTCTTCTCGAGTTCGTCCCGCTCGCGCGTGAGCTCGCCCTGCTCGCCGCTGATCTTCATCTCCTCGAGCCGGGCGAGGTGGCGCAACTTGGTCTCGAGGATCGCCTCGGCCTGCAGGTCGGAGAGCTTGAACCTGCTCATCAGGACCGGCTTTGGCTCGTCCTCGGTGCGCACGATCCGGATTACCTCGTCCAGGTTGAGGTAAACGATCAGCAGGCCGTCGAGGATGTGCAGCCGCGCATTCACCCGTTCGAGCCGGTACGCCAGCCGGCGCGTGACCGTGTCGACGCGGAACGTCAGCCATTCTTCGAGCAGCGTCTTCAGCCCGGAGACACGCGGCCGGCCGTCGCGGCCTATGACGTTGAGATTGACCCGGTAGCTCCGCTCCAGGTCCGTGGTCGCGAACAGGTGCGCCATCATCTGCTCGACGTCCACGCGGTTTGAGCGCGGCGTGATCACCAGCCGCGTGGGATGCTCGTGATCGGATTCGTCGCGCAGATCCTCGATCATCGGCAGCTTCTTCGCGCGCATCTGTACGGCGATCTGCTCGAGCACGCGCGCGCCCGAGACCTGGTAGGGCAGCTCGGTAACGACCACCTCGCCGTCCTCGATCTCGAAGCGCGCGCGGGCGCGGAAGGCGCCGTTGCCGGTCGCGTAGACGCGTGCAAGCTCGTCGCGCGGCGTGATGATCTCGGCGCCGGTCGGCAGGTCGGGACCGGGTATCAGCTTGCCGATCTCCGCCGCCGTCGTCTTCGGTTCCTCGAGCAGCTTTATGCAGGCAGCGGCGACTTCGCGGAGGTTGTGCGGCGGGATGTCTGTCGCCATGCCGACCGCGATCCCCGTGGCCCCGTTCAGCAGCAGGTTTGGCAGTCGTGCCGGCAGCAGTACCGGCTCCTCGAGCGTGCCGTCGAAATTCGGCGTCCAGTCGACGGTGCCGTCACCGAGCTCGCGGAGCAGCACCTCTGCGTAGCGAGTGAGCTTCGACTCGGTGTAGCGCATGGCCGCAAACGACTTTGGATCGTCCGGCGCGCCGAAATTACCCTGGCCGTCGACGAGCGGATAGCGATAGGAAAACGGCTGCGCCATCAGCACCAGCGCCTCGTAGCACGCCGAGTCGCCGTGCGGATGGAACTTGCCGATGACGTCGCCGACTGTGCGCGCCGACTTCTTGTGCTTGGACGCCGACGACAGCCCGAGCTCGCTCATTGCATAGATGATGCGGCGCTGAACGGGCTTCAAGCCGTCGCCGACGTGCGGCAGCGCGCGATCGAGGATGACGTACATCGAGTAGTCGAGGTACGCCTTCTCCGTGAAGACCTTGAGCGGGAGGCGCTCTATGCCCTCAAAGTTGAGCGGCGGCTGCGAACTCACGACGTCCCTCCAGGCTCCGCGGACACAGTCGAAGCCAGGTTGCCCTTCCGCTCGAGCCATTCGCGGCGGTCGGAGGCGCGCTTCTTCGCGAGCAGCATGTCTACCATCTGGTCGGCCTGATCCTTGGCCTCGAGCGTGAGCTGCACGAGCCGGCGCGATTCGGGCGCCATCGTCGTCTCACGCAGCTGCAGCGCGCTCATCTCACCCAGCCCCTTGAAGCGTGTCACCACAGGCTTGGCGCGCGGGTTCTCCGCCCGTATCCGGTCGAGCACGCCGTTGCGCTCTGCATCGTCGAGCGCGTAGGCCACCTGCTTGCCATAGTCGATGCGGTAGAGTGGCGGCATCGCGACGAACACGTGTCCAGCCTGCACCAGCGGGCGGAAGTGCCGCAGAAAGAGCGCACACAGCAGCGTCGCGATGTGCTGGCCGTCGGAGTCGGCGTCCGCGAGGATGCAGACACGGTGATAGCGCAGCCGGGCGATGTCATCGGACGCGGGCTCGACACCGAGCGCGATCGTGATGTCATGTACTTCCTGCGAGGCGAGCAGCTCGCCGGCCGACACCTCCCATGTGTTGAGAATCTTGCCGCGCAGTGGCATCACGGCCTGGAACTCGCGGTCGCGCGCCTGCTTGGCGGAACCGCCGGCGGAATCGCCCTCGACCAGGAAGAGTTCCGCACGCGCGGGATCCTGGCTGGTGCAGTCTGCGAGCTTGCCGGGCAGCGCCGGACCGCTCACCACGCGTTTGCGTGCGACTTTCTGACTCGCCTTGACGCGCTCCTGCGCGTTTGCAATGGCGAGTCGCGCGATTCCCTCACCCGCTTCCGGGTGCTGGTTGAGCCAGAGCACGAACTGGTCCTTTACGATCCCCGAGACAAATGCCGCCGACTCGCGCGAAGTCAGGCGTTCCTTGGTCTGCCCGGCGAACTGCGGATCGCGCATCTTCGCAGACAGCACGTAGCTCGCATCGTTCCAGACGTCCTCCGGCGCAAGCTTGATTCCGCGCGGCATCAGGCTGCGGAACTCGCAGAACTCGCGGATGGCCTCGGTGAGCCCGAGCCGGAACCCGTTTACGTGCGTCCCACCCTCGAGCGTCGGGATGAGGTTGACATAGCTCTCTTCGATCCGAGTCCCATCGTCCACCCGCCAGACGATGGCCCAGTCGACGCCCTCCTGCTCGCCCTCGATGCTGCCGACGAACGGCTCCTCGGGCAGCCATTCCCCGGAGGCAAGCGATTCGCGCAGGTACTGCGCGAGCCCGCCCGTGTACTGCCACTCTTCCTTCTCACCGCTCTTCTCGACCGTCAGGCGAACCTTGAGGCCCGGGCAGAGCACCGCCTTGGCCTTGAGCACGTGCTTGAGCTTCGGCAGCGAGATCTCGGCGCTGTCGAAGTACGCGGGATCCGGCCAGAAGCGCACCGTGGTTCCGGTGTTGTTCTTGCCAACATCGCCGACGACTTCGAGCTTCGAGTGGACCTTCCCGTTGCGGAAGGAGATGTTGTATTCCTTGCCGCCGCGGCGCACCCAGCACTCGAGATGCTTGGAAAGCGCGTTCACCACCGACACGCCGACGCCGTGCAACCCGCCCGAGAACTTGTAGGTGCCCTCGGTGAACTTCCCGCCCGCGTGCAATCGGGTCAGGATCAGCTCGACACCGCTCACCTTCTCCTTCGGATGGATGTCGATCGGCATGCCGCGACCGTCGTCGCTCACCTCGACCGACCCGTCCTTGCAAACGGTCACGTCGATGCGGCTGCAATGGCCGACCAGCGCCTCGTCGACGCTGTTGTCGATCACTTCGTGGGCGAGATGGTTCGGCCGACTGGTATCGGTGTACATGCCCGGCCGGCGTCGGACGGGCTCGAGGCCGCTCAGGACTTCGATGTCCTGCGCGGTGTAGGTCTGGCTCATCGATGAACGATCCGCGTGCTCGCGTGGAAAAAAGGCGCGCGGATTCTAGCAGCGCACCGCGGGTACCGCACCTCAGCAGCAGAGAAATCCTCAGGCGAGATCGCGTGCGAGCGCGTTCCGCACCTCGGCCGGCAGCGGGCTCACCGCGTGGGAATACCGCGGGTGATCGACGCCCAGGCTGATCGCGGCGCCGCGCTTGACATCGGAGGTCATCGGCGCCTCGAGCTCAAAGCGCAGAAAATGCACGGACGAGGTCTTCTCCTCGTTCTCACGCTCGAGGTCCTCGTCGGCGATCGCATACACCCGCGCGTGACCATCGACCTCGACCCAGCACCGATCCTCGATGCCCTTGAGCTCGGCGAGCGCCGCACGCCGCTCCTCGGGGTCGGCGAACTCGACGAGCAGCGTCGCCTTCCAGTTGGAGCCGTCCGGGATCAGCGGATTGTAGACGTCGAGCTCCTCGGCAATACCATGCGCCTCGAAGATGCGCTCGATCCGCAGCATTTCCTGGACCTGGTACTGCACCGTCACCCGGTCCTCGAAGCAGAAAGTGACGTTTGGCCCGCAGGCCACCGTGCGGCGCTTCTTGTGCGCGATGACGCGCGTCCGCAGCTCGGCCCGTTCGCGCGCGTAACGCTCGAGGCCGAGCAGGTCCGCGGCCCGCAGCTTCTCGTTTGGTGCGCCTGATTCGAAGTCCACGGGTTCAGATTCCATAGGCCTTGCGCAGGAGCGTAAGCGGATGCGTCGGCTGGCCTGCGCTCTCGAGCCCCGACTCGATCTGCCGCGCCGCCATCGGACAGTCGCTCGAGTAGTGATCCGCCGCCGCCGCCGCAACGCGGCTGAAAACGGGCCGTCCGATCTTCATCGAGATGTCGCGGTATTCTTTCTTGACACCGTAGGTGCCGTCGTGACCCGAGCAACGCTCGATCGGCTCGACCTGGGTGCCGGGAACGAGCGCGAGCACGTCGCGTGTCTTGAGACCGAGGTTCTGCACACGCAGGTGACAGGCGACGTGGTAACTCACCTTGCCGAGCGATTGGTTGAAATCCGTGCGCAGCAGACCCGCGCGGTGACGCCGCATCAGGTATTCGAACGGATCGAACATCGCGGCACGCACCTTCTGCACCTCCGCGTCGTCGGCAAAGAGCAGCGGCAGTTCCTGCTTGAACATCAGCACGCACGAGGGCACGGGCGCGACCAGGTCCCAGCCCTCGTCCACGAGACC